>Ga0075521_10000618_pt1 | contig 10766 bp, 9 predicted proteins | sample NGEPerD_FD_74785 | JGI IMG/M metagenome (GOLD analysis project Ga0075521, IMG submission 74785) | Arctic peat soil microbial communities from the Barrow Environmental Observatory site, Barrow, Alaska, USA - NGEE PermafrostAB12-D | ecosystem: Environmental > Terrestrial > Soil > Wetlands > Peat ...
GTTTGGTCCTTAATTCGGAATCAGCAAGCCTTCGATTTCTATCCAGAACCTCTTTATCGTTTTCGGATTTGAGTTGTACAAACCGCTCTTTGGCCTCAAGCAGTTTTTCTTTTTTTAGGGTCTCTGCTGAAAGCTGTGCATCTGAAAGGATTTTCTGGCTCTGTTGGTTGGCATCTTCAATTTGTTTTCTGGTATTTTTCGAAAAGATTAATTTACCCGCCAGCACACCAATGGCAAGGCATATGACAGCAATTATTATGTATAGCACGGTAGAATCCATGGAAACTTGAGTTTAGAATGTTCAGAATCATATTTTTATCTCCCATATGTAAAAAGGGGATGGGTAACGAAGATAAGGTTTTTTATGTAGGGCTACTGATCCTCAGCTCAGGATCTTATCGAGTTGCTCCTCCATTTTGCCGAGGGTATTCATAAATTCGGAGGAAGTCTCATTTTCGGAACCCGGAAGGGTTTGGGTGGCATACCATAGAACAACCATGGAAATATAGTCCTGCATGTCTTTACCGGCAAACTGGGATTTAAATTCGATGATTTTGTCATTGATCGTCTTCAAGGTTCCCCTGACGGCACCTTCATCCTCAGGTTTTATCCTGATCCGGAAGGACCGGTCGCCGATTACGATATTTATTGGGATAAGCGCTTGCATGTTTCGGATTCTTGTTTTAACTTTAAAAATACCAGCTGGCTAACGATTTTCCGAAGTTAAGTTAAGTTCTTCTGAAGAATCCACCCGGTGGGCAATGTTTCCTTAATCCAATATCCAGTACCTATGTTCCTAAAGATCAAATCTCCGACTTTTATTGATCGGCTAAGCCTAGAGATCAATCAGACACAGAAATCATTGTTGAAGGCAGTTTTAAAAGACGACAGCGGGGCAATTTGCAGTATCATGCAAAAAGAACTCGGATTCGGTCAGCAGTTTCTCGACTGGGAAGGGCTGAATGAACTGCCTTATGGTGTGTATACCCTTGAAGTGTCGCAGGGAGCAGATGAAATGAAAATGCGTCTCGTAAAACGCATCTGAGATCGTGCTATTCCTGCAGCAGGGCGATACATTTGTCAATCTCCCTGATGTATTGATTTAGTCTTTTCTCAAGCATTTTTTTGTCAGATCCATCCATACCATTCACCGACAACTTGGAAACCTCTGCCTGTTGCCGGAATTTTTCCCCTTCACGGGAAAGATCTTCACATCGTATCAGCATTTTTTTCAGGTCTTCCCTGAGTCTTTCATTTTCCTTTTGAAGAATCAGGTGCTGTTTCAGCAATAATCCTATTTTTTCATGCACTCTCTTGATCTGTAATTCCGGTTGCGTCATGAAAATCGTTTTATAAATAATAGTAAGGTTATTTCCTGATTTCAGCTTTCAACTCTTCTTCAGCAGTTTTCATAATGCGGTTCATCATTCCGTCAATTTCGTTGTCAGTCAGTGTTTTTTCATTATCCAGAAATGTAAAACTGATGGCCATCGACTTTTTATCCTTTCCAAGTTTTTCACTTTCAAAAATATCGAATAACTGAACGCTGCGTAATTTCTGCAGGCCGATTCCCTGTAGGGCCTTCTCCACAGTTTCAAATGGCAGTGTTTTCTCTACGATCAGAGCAAGGTCACGGTTTACAGGGTTCTGCCTGGGCAATTCCGAAAATACAATATTGTTTTCAGCAGCGAGCTCAATGAGTTGGTCCCAATGGATATCTGCAAAAAATACGGGTTGACGGATCTCGAATTTACGTAATATAGCATTGTCTACTTCTCCGGCGGTCAGAATGATCCGGTCTCCCAGTTTGACTTCCTGGCCCCCCACGAGTTTCGGATGGTTTAACCGCCCCGGATCGCCCTGTATCCCGGCAAGTTTGCAAATTGCTGAGCAGATACCCTTAAGGTAATAAAAATCCACCGGTACTGGTTTTCCTTTCCAGCTTTCAAACTGCCTGTTTCCCGTAAGATATAAACAACAATGATTATTTTCCGAATACTGGCCAGGCTGAAGGCTCGAATACGTTTTTCCAAATTCAAAAAATAGAAGGTCGCTGTTTTTCCGGTTCAGATTCCAGGAAATACTCTCCAGTCCGGTTTCGAGCAGGGAGGGCCGCATGATGTTGAGTTCCGCGCTCAGGTTATTGATCATCTTCACTGTCGTTTCCAGCTCCGATTCACTGAAATAAGCGCTGTTGGTAATTGAATTGGTAAAAATTTCGCTGAACCCGCATCCGACAAGAAATCCTGCTATTTTTTCCTGCAGGGCTGCGGATTCGCGGCCCGTTTCCACTGAAGGTGAAATATGAATGTTTGCGGGAATCTCGATGTGATCCAATCCATCAATACGCAAGATCTCTTCAACCAGGTCAGCTGGTATTTGTATATCCGGTTTGTGATGGGGAACTGCAATGAGCAGGTCGTCCATATCCTCCCGGAGAATATCAAAACCCAGCGCCAGCAGGATATTCTTTACAGCAACGGAATGATAGTTTTTGCCACTGAGCTTTTTGAGATAATGATATTTTAAAAGGATCTGTGTTTTTGGGAAAGGTTCCGGGTACAGATCCGTAACCGGCGAACTGATTTTACCGCCGGCATATTCCTGAATCAGGCTGACGGCCCTTTTCAGGGCGGCAACGGTTCCCGATATATCCATTCCTTTTTCAAAATGGGTGGCTGCGTCAGTGCGTAAACCATGACGGAAGGAGGTCTTTCGGATGGCTGAGGGATTGAACCAGGCTGATTCCAGGAACAAATCCGTACTGCTCATTTTGACTCCGCTGTTCAATCCGCCAAAAACACCGGCAATACACAGAGGTCCGTCTGCATCACAGATCATCAGATCCTGCGCATCCAGTTTTCTTTCTTTTTCGTCCAGCGTGATAAAGGGTGTTCCCTGTGGCAGGTTTTTTACTATAATTCTTTTTCCTCTAATAGACGATGCATCGTAAGCATGCAGGGGCTGGCCGGTTTCCTGCAATACAAAATTCGTGATATCCACAACGTTGTTGATCGGCCGGATGCCAATGGATTTCAATTTGTCCTGCATCCATTTGGGGGAATCTGATATGCGGATACCCGTCATCGTTATGCCCGAATACCTGGCGCAATCCCGGCGGTTTTCTAATGCTACTTTTATTTCCAGCCCCTGGTGGTTTGGAGTTATACCCGCAACAAAAGGTTGTTTTATACGATAATCTTTTTTATCCTGATGAGACAGCCAGGCGCAGATATCACGGGCTACACCCATATGACTCATGGCATCCATATGATTAGGTGTTAGGGCAATTTCAAACCTGAAATCGGAATAGGGTTTTAACCAGTCTGCTAGGGCCGAACCCGGCCGAAGCTGTGCCGGTAAAACCAATATTCCCGAATGATCTTTTCCCAGTCCGATTTCATCTTCCGCACAGAGCATGCCCTGACTTTCCACACCCCTTATTTTCGCCGCTTTGATTTGGACGGGTTCACCGGATTCCGGATAAATGGTAGCTCCTGCGGGTGCTACAACGACTTTCTGTTTGGCCGCAACATTGGATGCACCGCATACAATCTGCAGGTTTTCCCTTCCGCCGGTAGAGACTTGTGTAATATTCAACTTTTCAGCATTGGGGTGCGGTTCAGCTGAAATCACTTCGCCCACAATCAGGCCTTCCAATCCACCAACAATGGAATAATACGGTTTCAGACTTTCCACTTCAAGTCCGATGGAAGTGAGGATTCGTGAAATTTGATCAGGATTTGGTTTTGACAGGAGATTGTCCGGAAAATAGTCACAAAGCCAGTTGTAGCTGATGTTCATGAGGGAAAACGCTTAGGGGGTCAAAGATAGTTTTTTAGGCTTAACGCTTCAAGCTGAAAGCCTAAAGCTTAAGGCTGAAGGCAAAACGATTAAAGTAGATATAAAATGCACTTTTTTGGGAATGACTTTTTGGAAACCAAATCTTATGGGTCAAATGTTTAATTCTTTCAAAAACTTCATCACCGTTGCCTTATACCTTTCGTTTTAAGCTTTCAGCCTTTTGAGCTGGCAGGGTTTTGGCATATTACAGACTATAATTAAATGTTAATCGTTTTATAAAGAGTTTACTTTCAGATGCTGTTTCCTTCAAACAGACAGATCAACAATGAAAAATCATGAAAAACATCTACTTTATTCTGGCAGCGGGCTTGTTCATCGTGTCTTGCGGACCGACAACGGTTATTCAGTCTGATTCCTATCAGCCTGCACCCGCGCCAGCCCCGGAAGTATCTTATCAGTCTTTTTACGACCAGTTATCTCCTTACGGCAGCTGGATTAATTATCCAGGCTACGGATATGTATGGATGCCGGACGCGGGACCCGATTTCCGGCCATATTCCAGTAACGGCAGCTGGATTTATACGGATGCCGGATGGACCTGGGCTTCCAATTATAGCTGGGGATGGGCACCATTCCATTACGGCAGGTGGTTTTTTGAAAATGGATACGGCTGGCTCTGGGTACCCGGAAATGAATGGGCACCTGCCTGGGTAAGCTGGCGTGGTGGCGGAGATTATTATGGATGGGCACCCCTTGGACCACGGATTTCAGTGGACGTGGCCCTCAGCAGTTATGACCCTCCGGTCAACTACTGGAACTTTGTTCCCAGTCATTATATGGGGAATCCCGGCTGGCATAATTACTATGTCAATGAAAACCGTAACGTCACGATCATTCACCAGACCACAATCATCAATTACTATAGCGGCACAAACAGGAGCAGGTATAGTTACGCACCCGGACCTGACCCGAACGAAGTGAGAAGGGTAAGTGGAAACAATTTTCAGCCGGTGCAGCTCCGCGAAGCCAATACGCCCGGAGAACGCATTTCAGGATCGCAATATGTAATCTACCATCCCCGGGTAAACGCAACACCCGCTGCACGTGGCGATGCACCAGGAAGGCCGGCTACCCCGGCTCCGGCACGTGTTGAACAATTTAGTAATACACGTCCTTCAACACAATACCCGGCCAACAATCCGCCTGCCAATAGCCAGTCTGGTTATAATCAGCGGCCAGCAACGGAAAATCAGGGTAACAGCCAGTCCGGATACAACGCAAGACCTGCGAACAGCCAACCGGTAAATGAACAGCCTTCTAATAGCCCACGGCCGATACCTGCAAATCAGAACAATGCCCAGTCCGGATACAATCCAAGGCCTTCCAGTAATCAACCAGTAAACACACAGCCCGCGAATAATCAACGAACTGCAACAGAAAACCCGAATAATAACCAGCCTGCATATGCGCCCAGACCAGCGAATAATACGGCCCCCGCACAGAATCAGAATACTGACAATACACCGGCACAAAGTAATCAGGAAGCGGCCAGACAAATGGATTTACGCACCAGAAAGATGACGCAGACACCACCAGTCGAACAGACGGCTCAGAATAATGTCCAGCCGAAACCTGTGCCGGCGGCAACCCGTGTGCAACAGACGGGCCGTCCCTCCAATGTACATAATCCCAATAATGGGAAACCGGTGCAGAGAACAACAGCCCCGGAGAAAAAACCTGAACAGAAAAATGATGAAAAACCAAAAACCAGGGAAGCCGGAAGTAACAATTAGCATCAACGATTTTCGATAAAAATCTCCAACGACCCCGTCTGAAACGGGGTTTTTTTTGTGCTGTTGTACAGAGGATTTCTTTTTTAATTAACAAAATATTTATGTATAATTCTTTGTACACAGGGGGTGTGTATTTACTTCCGGTAAAAGCGAAAAACTTTTTTAAATTGTGAATAGACCCGCATATTTGGTGCATAAGGCCTGAATTGTGTGAATAAGCCTGTGTATGAACCCTGAATAAAATAAAAAAAAGAAAAGCCGTTTGAACCGAATCAATCGCCTTTATATTCGCCCTCCCGATATCGTTTGGTAATACAAGGGTAATAGTAGCAAATCAATTTAACCGGATACATGGAGCTCACCAACATCAACAAAGATCGAAAGCTGCGGCGCAAATCACCGATTGATATCAGTACCATGATGTATGGAAAAGTGCCTCCCCAGGCCAGGGACCTTGAAGAGGCGGTATTGGGCGCAGTCATGTTGGAAAAAACTGCATTCGACACGGTTGTGGAGATCCTTAAACCTGAATGTTTCTATGTGGAAAGCCACCAACGGATCTACCAGGCTATGCAGTCCCTGGCTCAGAAAAGCCAGCCGATCGACATGCTCACGGTGGTGGAAGAACTGCGTTTCCGGGCAGAACTGGACATGACGGGCGGGCCCTATTATATAACCCGGCTCACCAATGCTGTAGTGTCGGCGGCCAATATTGAAGCGCATGCGCGGATCATCCTGCAGAAATTCATACAACGCGAACTGATCCGTATTTCAGGGGAAATCATAGGTGATTCCTACGAGGACAGTACAGATGTATTCGATCTGCTTGATGAAGCAGAATCCAAATTATTTGAAATTACCAATAATCACCTCAGGAAAAATTTCGACAGCATCGATACCGTGTTGGTGAAAACCATTCAGCGTATTGAAGACCTTCGACACAAAAATGACGATATCTCCGGTGTGCCTTCAGGATTCAGTTCCCTCGACCGGATTACCTACGGATGGCAATCCACGGATCTCATTATCCTGGCTGCCCGGCCTTCAGTGGGAAAGACCGCTTTTGCCCTGAACCTAGCCCGGAACGCAGCGCTGCATCCGACCAAGAGTACGCCCATTGCTTTTTTCAGCCTGGAAATGAGTGCCAGCCAGCTGGTGCAACGCATCCTGTCTGCCGAAAGCGAAATCTGGCTGGAAAAAATTTCCCGTGGTAAACTGGAGGAACATGAAATGAAACAGCTCTATGCCAAAGGCATTCAGCGCCTGTCCCAGGCACCCATCTTCATCGACGATTCGGCAGCCCTGAATATTTTTGAATTACGCGCCAAATGCCGCAGGCTGAAAAATAAACACAACGTAGGTCTCATCATCATCGACTACCTGCAGCTCATGAGCGGTACCGGCGACAACCGGAACGGAAACCGTGAACAGGAAATCAGTAAGATATCCCGCGACCTGAAAGGCCTCGCCAAAGAATTGCAGGTGCCCATCATCGCGCTTTCCCAGTTAAGCCGGGAAGTGGAAAAAAGAAAAGAAGGCAACAAAATGCCCCAGCTGAGCGATCTGCGTGAATCCGGAGCGATTGAGCAGGACGCAGACATGGTGATGTTCCTGTACCGCCCGGAATACTACGATATAACCGCCAATGAATTTGGTGAAAGTAATAAGGGGGAAACTCATGTGCGTATTGCCAAACACCGTAACGGATCCCTGGAAACCATTAAACTGCGCGCACTGTTGCATATCCAGAAATTTGTAGACGATGAGGGAACGGATTTTCATGGCCTACCCCCCGGGGGGAACTGGAAACCCGTACCCGCCGACGAACAGGGAGGTCCCAAACTCTATATTCAGGCGGGCAGCAAAATGAACGATATTCCCTTTAGTGACGAAGATCCTTTTTAAGTCCCCGCACGGGGATTATCTTTATACGGATGCCCGATCCATATTTTTATTTTGCTACACTGGCCAAACAGGTTGATGAATTTGTTTTGGATGAAAATTCTTCGCGGCATATCGTTCAGGTGCTTCGGATGAAACCGGGAGAAACACTTAGACTTACTGATGGAAAAGGACTTTCCGCCCTGGCAACGATTCAGGATTCGAACAAAAAACGCTGCGTTGTAAATATTACCGAAAAACAAATACGACAACCCCCAAAACGCCGCACGATCATAGCGCTCTCACTGCTTAAAAATGCAGGCAGGTTTGAATGGTTCCTGGAAAAAGCTGCTGAGCTCGGTGTTGATGAAATCATTCCATTAAAATGTGAACACACGGAAAAACAACAATTCCGGGTGGAACGTATGCGCAGCATCCTGGAAAGTGCGCTGATCCAGTCGCAGCAGGTATGGATGCCGGTTTTGCAGGAACCACAATCTTTTATTCCCTGGATCCAACAGGTTCGGGCAGACCAGAAATGGATTGCCCATTGCGATTCGGGAGGCAAAAGAAAACTAAGTGAAATGATCAACCCGAAACTTTCTTCTCAACTCATTCTCATCGGACCCGAGGGAGATTTTACAGTTGAAGAAATCAGGCTCGCCTTGCAGGCCCGCTTCATTGCTGTGGAATTGGGCGAAAACCGACTGCGCTCGGAAACCGCTGCTGTAGCGGCTGCGGCGGTATTGAAGCTGCTTTGAGAACAATTGTCAATTATTAATTTTAACCCTCGTGCGGGAGTTAGGCATCATACTCCCATACTCTCATACCTCCACACTTGTTCTCAGTATTTGCTTCACCAACCCCGGTCCTTCATAAATAAAACCCGTCCAGATCTGGACGAGTGCAGCACCGGCAATCATTTTTTCTTTTGCGTCGTCTGCATTATGAATGCCCCCGGAACCGATAATGAGTAGGCCCCCCCGGGTTTTTTGCGAAATATATCTGATCAACTCTGTAGATTTCTCCCTTATGGGCCTCCCGCTGAGTCCACCGGCACCTATTGTTGCAAGTTCTTCGGGACTCGTTTTTAATCCTTCACGTGTAATGCGGGTATTACTCACCACCAGGCCATCTAAGCCGATTTCCAAACTCAGATCAACCACATCATCCAGCTGTTCATAGGAAAGATCTGGTGAAATTTTGAGCAGTAAAGGTTTTGGCAGGGGTTGTTTATGATTCAGGTCCTGGAGTTCCGTGAGTATCTTCCTCAGGGATTCTTTTTCCTGCAGTTCCCTCAATCCGGGAGTATTGGGGGAGCTGACATTCACCACAAAAAAATCCACCCAGGGAAATAATTTCTCAAAACAAATGACATAATCCTGCCAGGCCATTTCGTTGGGTGTGGACTTGTTTTTTCCGATATTACCGCCGATGCGTAAAGTGGTGTTGCCAGATTCCGCGGGTTTCTCCTTCCATCTTTTTAATCGTGTAACCACAGTGTCCACGCCATCATTGTTGAAACCCATCCGGTTGATCAGGGCCTCATCTTTCCTCAATCGGAAAAGCCTGGGTTTGGGATTGCCTCCCTGCGCCAGCGGAGTCACTGTTCCAATTTCCACAAAACCAAACCCAAGAGTTTCCAGGCTTTGCAGGTAAAGGGCATTTTTATCGAAACCTGCCGCGAGACCCAGGAAATTTTTGAAATCCAATCCCAAAAATCGCTTCTGCAGGGAAGAGTCCGGTACTGTAAAAACTTTTCTTAACAGATGACGGCCGGCCCGCGTGCCGGATAAGCTGTTCAGCAGGAACATGGAAAAATGATGTATGGATTCTGGCGGAAAGAAAAATAATAAGGAGCGAAGCCATTTGTACATAAGCAGGACAAAGATAAAACACTTTAACAGTTGGGATCGATTGATACTGCCTGAAGAATTTTACCTTTGGAGACGCTATAACAAAATAATATGCAGGAAGCTTATATCATCGCCGGATACCGCACAGCGGTCACCAAGTCGAAAAGAGGCGGTTTCCGTTTTTACAGACCTGATGACCTCGCGATCACCGTGATCCGTGGTCTGCTGGCATCAGTACCCCAGCTGGATCCGAAACAAGTGGATGATGTGATTGTCGGTAATGCCGTGCCAGAAGCCGAACAGGGACTCCAGGTCGGTCGCATCATCGCGGCAAGGGCCGTCGGCATCAGCGTTCCGGGCATGACGGTAAACCGCTACTGTGCCAGTGGGTTGGAGTCCATTGCCATTGCAACAGCGAAGATCCGGAGCGGACTGGCTGAATGCATCATTGCAGGCGGTACCGAAAGTATGACCATGGTGCCAACCAGCGGCTGGAAAGTGGTGCCTGCATTTTCCATTGCTTCAGACGATCCCGACTACTACCTGAATATGGGGCTTACAGCCGAGGCTGTCGCCAAAGAGTACCAGGTGAACCGGGAAGACCAGGACCTGTTTTCGTACCAGTCGCACAGGAAAGCGCTCGAAGCCATTCGCGACGGACATTTCAAAACGGGCATACTGCCTATTACTGTTGAAGAGGTATACCTGGATAAAAACGGAAAAAAACAGCAAAAAGATTATTTAGTGGACACGGATGAAGGCCCCAGACCAGACACTTCTCCGGAGGCATTAGCGAAACTGAAACCTGTTTTTGCAGCGGGAGGAACGGTAACCGCCGGAAACTCCTCCCAGACCAGTGACGGCGCCGCATTCGTAATTGTGATGGGTGAGCATATGGTGAATCAGCTGGGATTGAAACCCATTGCACGGCTGGTGAGCTGCGCCAGTGCCGGAGTACATCCGCGCATCATGGGTATCGGTCCCGTGGAAGCCGTACCCAGGGCCCTGAAACAGGCTGGCATGACGCTCTCGCAAATTGATCTGATCGAATTGAATGAAGCATTTGCGAGCCAGGCGTTGGCTGTGATCCGTAAACTGGATTTCAATCCGGATATCGTGAATATTAATGGCGGCGCCATAGCCCTCGGCCATCCGCTGGGCTGTACCGGTACCAAACTCACAATCCAGATTACGCATGATATGAAAAGATTGAACAAAAAGTTTGGGATTGTAACAGCCTGTGTGGGCGGAGGCCAGGGGATCGCGGGCATAATTGAGAACATCAATTAATTGTTAATTGTCAATGGTTAATTGTCAATTGTTAACATAACTTGAAATCTTTCAATACCTATGCAATTCGGATATCATTCATCGTTAATAACTTACGACTAACTTCCAGGAATTGACAATTGACAATTATCAATTGACAATT
>Ga0075521_10000619_pt1 | contig 10746 bp, 10 predicted proteins | sample NGEPerD_FD_74785 | JGI IMG/M metagenome (GOLD analysis project Ga0075521, IMG submission 74785) | Arctic peat soil microbial communities from the Barrow Environmental Observatory site, Barrow, Alaska, USA - NGEE PermafrostAB12-D | ecosystem: Environmental > Terrestrial > Soil > Wetlands > Peat ...
GGTGTAGCCGACGACGGTGGGCCGCCCGGTAGTGCCCGACGAGGCGTGAATGCGCCGCACCTGCTCCTGCGGCACGGCGAACAGGCCGAACGGGTAGTTCTCCCTGAAGTCCACCTTGCTGGTGGTGGGGAACTTCGCGATGTCGGCGAGCTCGCGGCAGTCGTCCGGGTGCACCCCGGCGGCGTCGAAGGTGCGCCGGTAGTGCGGCACGTTCTGGTAGGCGTGCCTAAGCGTCCACTGCAGCCGCTCGAGCTGCAGGACGCGCAGCTCGTCGACCGACATGCGCTCGGCCGGGTCGAGCAGGTCGGCCGGCGGGGGATCACCCAGCCGCTTCGATCCCGTGGCGGTACCGGTCGACGTCGTTGTCGGGGTGGTCACAGTCGTCGTCCTCCATCTGCGTAGATCGTCTGACCGGTAATGAACGAGGAGTCGTCGCTGGCCAGGAAGGCGATGACGCCGGCGATGTCGGCCGGGGTGCCGGCACGTCGCAACGGAGTGACGGCGGCTCGCTCCGCCGTGAAGGCCTCCAGCGTCGCGCCGAGGCGCTCGGCCAGCTGGGCGGTCATCTCGGTGACGACGAAGCCGGGCGCGACCGTGTTCGCGGTGATGCCGAACGGGCCGAGCTCGATGGCGAGGGTGCGGGTGGCGCCCTGCAGGCCCGCCTTGGCCGCGGAGTAGTTGAGCTGACCGCGGGTACCGAGGGCCGAGACGCTGGACAGGCTGATGATCCGGCCCCATCTCGCGGCGACCATGTGCCGGTGCGCGGCGCGGCTGGCCAGGAAGAATCCGCGCATATGCACGGCTATGACCGTATCCCAGTCAGCGTCGGTCATCTTGAACAGGAGGTTGTCCCGGGTCACGCCGGCATTGTTGACCAGGATCCCCAGCGAGCCGAGCTCCTCGGCGACCTGGTCCACCACCGCCGTTACCTGTTCGCTGTCGGTGACATCCGCCCCGAAGCCGAGGACCCGGCGGCCGGTGTTCTGCGCGATCTCCTTTGCGGTCTGCGCCGCGCTCGACTCGTCGACGTCGACAATGGCGACGTCGGCACCGTCGGCGGCCAGCCGGCTGGCCGTGGCCGCGCCGATGCCCCTGGCACCGCCGGTGACGAGCGCGACGCGGCCATCGAGCCCGCTCACGCGCCGTTCTCCTGCTTCGCCACCAGGGTCAGCACGTCGTAGCGGGCGACGGCCTCGCCGTCCTGCCGGGTCACGTCGGCGTCCCAGCGGACTTCGCCGTAGTCAGCGCTGTCGCGGGGGGTGATCTGCTTGCAGGTCAGGGTCACGGTGAGCGCGTCGCCGAACTTCGTGGGCGCGAGGAAGCGCAGGTTGTCGACTCCGAAGTTGGCGAGCACCGGACCGGGTGCCGGGTCGACGAACAGCCCGGCGGCGAACGCGATGACAAGATAGCCGTGGGCGACGCGCTCGCCGAAGAACGGGTTCCGCGCGGCGGCCTCCGCGTCCATGTGGGCGTAGAACGTGTCGCCGGTGAACTCGGCGAAGTGCTCCACGTCCTGCTGGGTGACGGTGCGGGGGCCGCCGACGATCGTGTCGCCGATCCGCAGCTCCTCGAGGTGCTTACGGAAGGGATGCACGTCGGTGACGGTGCGCTGCGCGCCGGCGACCCATCGGCTGGTGATCGCGGTGATGGTGTCCGGGTCGCCCTGGATCGCGGTGCGCTGCATGTGGTGCAGGACGCCGCGGATGCCACCCATCTCCTCACCGCCGCCCGCACGGCCCGGGCCGCCGTGGACGAGTTGGGGCATCGGCGAGCCGTGCCCTGTGGACTCCTTGGCGTCGCGGGCGTTGAGCACCAGCAGTCGGCCGTGCCACGGCGCGACGCCGAGGACGACTTGGCGGGCGAAGGCGGTGTCCGCTGAGACGATCGAGCCGACGAGGCTGCCCTGGCCCCGGGCGGCGTAGTCGATCAGCTGCGCGGCGGAGGAGTAGGGCAGGATCATCGAGACCGGTCCGAACGCCTCGACTTCGTGCGGCTCGGCCCGCTGCGGGTCCCCGACCAGCAGCAGCGGCGAGATGAACGCGCCACGGTCGCTGTCGGCGTCGATGACGTCGACCTTGTCCGGGTCGCCGAAGACGATCCGGCCGGCGTCGGCGAGCGCCTTGACGCTGCGCCGGACCTCCTCGCGCTGCTCCAGGCTGGCGAGCGCGCCCATCCGCACCCCCGCCGAGGCCGGGTTGCCGACGACGGTCTTCGCGAGCCGCGCGGAAACGGCCTCAACGACGGCATCGACGTGCTGCTCCGGGACGAAAGCGCGGCGGATGGCTGTGCACTTCTGCCCGGCCTTTACCGTCATTTCGGCGACGAGAGCCTTGACGAACAGCTCGAACTCGTCTGTGCCGGGCGTGGCGTCGGGACCGAGCGCCGAGAGGTTGAGCGAGTCCGCCTCGGCGGAGAAGCGCACCGCGTTGCGGACGATCACCGGGTGTGTGCGCAATGTGGCGGCCGTCGACGCGGATCCGGTGAATGACACCAGGTCCTGGCCGGTGAGGTAGTCGAACATGTCGCCGACCCCGCCGGCGACGAACTGCAGCGCGCCCTCAGGCAGCAGCCCGGAGCTGATGATCAGCTCGACGAGCGTCGCGGTGAGGAACGCCGTCGGGCTCGCTGGCTTGACCACGCTCGGGACGCCGGCGAGGAAGGCGGGCGCGAACTTCTCCATGGGTCCCCAGACGGGGAAGTTGAACGCGTTGACCTGTACCGCCACTCCGTGCAGCGGGGTGCACACGTGCTGGCCGAGGAACGTGCCGCCACGGCCGAGCGGCTCCACGCCGCCGTCGACGTACACGGTGTCGTTGGGCAGCTCGCGCTTCGCCTTCGAGGCGTAGGCGAGCAGGACGCCGATGCCGCCGTCGACGTCGAACTTCGAGTCGCCCAGCGTCGAGCCCGTCCGCGCGGAAACCTCGTACAGCTGCTCGCGGTGCTCGCGCAGGTGTCCGCCCAATGCTTTGAGCAGCGCGGCTCGCTGGTGGAAGGTCAGCTCGCGCAGGGCGGACCCGCCCCTGGTGCGGCCATAGTCGAGCGTGGCACCGAAATCGAGGCCAGCCGAGGAGATGCGGGCGACCTCCTCCCCGGTGACGGCGTCGAACAGCGGGCGACCCTCGTCGGTCGCGGTGTGCCAGTCACCGAGAACGTGGCTGCGCAGGGTGGGGGTGTTCATGCGGTCTCCTCGTCGTCGGGAAGCTCAGACGCGTTCTATCACCAGCGCCACGCCTCGGCCGACCCCGACTCACAGGACGGCTAGGCCACGTTCCCAGCGCTGACGATGCCGTCCTTAGCGCTGCGCAACGGGATCCCAACTCCGTCGGCGAACGATCGTTCGGTCGTGCGCACGTTAGCATGACTGCGTGCAGACGAACAGTGGTGAAGGCACCGGAAACCGCCCGGTCGGCATCGAACCCGCCGTTCTGGTCGTCGCGGACGAGAAGGACCCAGCCGTGACGATCGTCACCCTGAATCGGCCGGCGAAGCGCAACGCGCTGACCGTCGAGCTCAAAGAAGCGCTGGTCGCCGCCCTGCAGCGGGTTGCGACCGACACCAGCGTGCGGGCAGTCGTGCTGACCGGCTCGGGCACGTCGTTCTGCATCGGGCAAGAGCTCGGCGAGCACGCCGAGAGGCTGCAGGCAGACGCCTCCACTGCGTTCTCCACGGTCGGGGAACACTACAACCCGATCGTTCGGACGCTCGCCACGATGCCGAAGCCAGTGATCGCCGCAATCAACGGCGGAGCCGTGGGTGCTGGCTTGGGCTTTGCCATGGCCTGCGACCTGCGCGTCGCCGCGCAGGGCGCGAGGTTCGCCACGGCGTTCTCGGCGATCGGCCTCACCGCGGACTCGGGCCTGTCGGCCAGCCTTGTGCATTCACTTGGCGCCGCGCGGGCCATCGAGCTCCTGCTGCTGGGGGAGTCCTTCGACGCCGCGCAGGCGAAAGCATCCGGACTGGTCAGAGCCGTGGTCCCGGCCGAGGAGCTCCTGGGCGCTGCACTCGAGCTGGCCCGGAAGCTGGCGGCGGGTCCGACGCTGGCGTTCGCCGAGATCAAGAAGGCGGTTGCGCTGGGAGCCGTCTCGTCGCTGGAGGAGGTGCTCGCGGCAGAGGGCGCCGCACAGAGCAGGCTGGGGGTGACGCGGGACCACAAGGAGGCCGTCGATGCGTTCCTGGCCAAGCGACGGCCCACCTTCGAGTGCGCGTGATCTCGCGGTCACGTAGAAGGGCATGGTGGTCGGCATGATCCGGATCGGCAGGTCGTTCGAGGACTTCTCGTGAGCGCGGCAGCCGCCGAGCCGCCGGTGCCTCCTGTCGGTACCCGGCGTGCCCGGGGTGCGGCGGGTGCGTGTCGTCCCGTCTACGATGCGGCGTCGCTGCTGACTGTGGTCGTTGCGGAGTTCAACGCCCGCGGCTACGACGCCACCAGCATGGAGGACCTCTCGCTGGCCGCCGGCATCAGTAAGTCGTCGTTCTACCACCACGTCAGCGGCAAGGAGGAGCTCCTTGATCTCGCGTTGCAGCGTGCCCTTGACGGCCTGTTCGCCATCCTCGAGGAGCGCGCCTCGCGCGACGGGCCGCCGGTGGAGCGGCTGCACCACATCGTGCGCCGCCAGGTCGAGGTCCTGATCAGCGAGCTGCCCTACGTCACGCTCCTGCTGCGGTTGCGCGGTAACACCGAGACCGAGCGGCGGGCGCTGGCTCGCCGACGCGCGTTCGACGCAACGGTGGCGGCTCTGGTGGCCGATGCCATCTCCGAAGGGCAGGTGCGTGCCACCGTCGAACCGTGGCTCGCGGCACGGCTGCTTTCCGGAGCCATCAACTCGATCATCGACTGGTACCGGCCCGGTCGGACCGGCGCGGAGCACCTGCCCGACGAGGTCGTGCGCATGGTCTCCGAAGGCATCCTGCCGCCAGCCTGACGCTCGCCAGTGGTTGCGATCAGCGAAGCCTTACGTCATCCTTGGACGAACGAACATTCGGTCCAAACGGAGGCAACTGGTGAGTACTGCCGATCTCGAGCAGGGCTTCGCCGCCACGATCTCGGCCGACCAGCGCATCGAGCCTCGGGACTGGATGCCCGAGGCCTACCGCAGGACGCTGATCCGCCAGATCGCGCAGCACGCGCACTCCGAGATCATCGGCATGCAGCCGGAGGGCAACTGGATCCTGCGCGCGCCGAGCCTGCGCCGAAAGGCGATCCTGATCGCGAAGGTGCAGGACGAGGCCGGACACGGCCTGTACCTCTACGCCGCTGCCGAGACGCTCGGCGTGGACCGCGAGGCCCTAACTGAGAAGCTCATCGAGAGCAGGCAGAAGTACTCCTCGATCTTCAATTACCCGACGCTCTCCTTCGCTGACATCGGCGTGATCGGGTGGCTGGTGGACGGCGCCGCGATCTGCAACCAGGTGCCGCTGTGCCGCTGCTCCTACGGCCCGTACGCCCGGGCGATGATCCGCATCTGCAAGGAGGAGTCGTTCCACCAGCGCCAGGGATTCGAGCTGCTGCTGGCCATGGTCAACGGCAGCGATGCGCAGCGGGAGATGGTGCAGGAGTCCACGAACCGCTGGTGGTGGCCGACAGTGATGATGTTCGGCCCGCCGGATGACGACTCGCCCAACACGGCGCAGTCGATGGAGTGGGGCATCAAGCGGCACACCAACGACGAGCTGCGTCAGCGCTTCGTCGACATGGCGGTGCCGCAGGCCGCGGCGCTGGGTGTCAGCCTGCCCGACCCGGAGCTGGTCTGGAACGAGGAACGCAAGGCCCACGACTACGGCGACCCGGACTGGGAGGAGTTCAAGGCCGTGGTCGCCGGCGCCGGACCGACGAATGCCCAGCGGGTGGCCCGTCGGCGCCGCGCGCACGAGAACGGCGCGTGGGTGCGGGAGGCGGCACAGGCCTACGCGGACAAGCAGGCGGCCCGTGCGGCGGGTCGGAAGGACTGCGAGGTGGCGGCGTGACCCCCGCCGACTCGGATGGGGACCCCACCGCGGAGGGCGGTCACGACGCCGTCCCGGCCACCGGTGTCGAAACCGGGGCTGGCGCGGGGAAGCGGCGGAGCTGGCCACTGTATGAGGTGTTCGTGCGCGGCCGGCGCGGCCTCAACCACGTGCACGTCGGCTCGCTGCACGCCGCGGACGCGGAGATGGCCCTACACAACGCACGCGACCTCTACACCCGGCGCAACGAGGGCGTGAGCATCTGGGTTGTGCTCGCCGACGACATCACAGCGTCGAGCCCGGCGGAGAAGGACCCGTTCTTCGCACCGGCCGGCGACAAGGTCTACCGGCACCCGACGTTCTACGTGATCCCGGAGGAGGTGCCGCACCTGTGAACGTGCACCACACCGACGTCAAGGAACACGACGCTGCCAACGCCTACCAGTCGATGTCGGAGACGACCGGTCACGACGACCCGCGTTGGGCGTTCGGCACCGGCGTCGAGGACGCGCAGGCCGAGATCACCTCGCCGGTCCCGGACGGCGTCGACGCGGCCGACCTCGCCGCGTACTGCTTGATGCTGGGTGACGACGCGCTGATCTGCAGCCACCGCCTCTCGGAATGGGTGAGCAACGCCCCCGAGCTGGAGGAGGACGTCGCGCTCGCGAACACCGCGCTGGACCTGCTCGGCCAGGCTCGGGTGCTGCTGGCCCGCGCCGGGCAGGTCGAAGGACGCGACCGGGACGAGGACTCCCTAGCCTATCTGCGCCTCGAAGCGCAGTTCCGCAACGTGGCGTTGGCCGAGATCGGCGACGACCTCGACTTCGCCTGCGCGATCGCCCGGCTGCTGCTGTTCTCCAGCTGGCGCCTGGCCCTGCTGCATCGGCTGCTCGACTCCCGGGACCCGGTGATCGCCGCCGTCGCGGGCAAGGGAGTGAACGAGGTGACCTATCACCGCGACTACGCGGCCCGCTGGGCGCTGCGACTCGGCGACGGCACGGCCGAGTCGCACGACCGGATGCAGACCGCGCTGAACGCCGTGTGGCCCTACGTCGAGGAGCTTTACCGCCCATCGGAGGTTGAGCGCCGCCTCGTCGAGGCCGGTGTCGCCGTCGACCCGGCGCTGACCCGCGCCGAGGTCGACGCGGTCCTGGACGAGGTCCTCGCGAAGGCCACGCTGGCCCGTCCCGACGGCCCCCCGATCGGGACCATCGGCGGACGTGGCGGCCGGCAGGGGGTGCACACCGAACACCTCGGGCACGTGCTCGCCGAGATGCAGAGTCTGGCCCGCCAGCACCCGGAGGCGACGTGGTGACCGAAACCAACTCGGCGGTGAGGGCGGACGCCCGCGGGGTCGTCGCGCAGGTCGTGGACCCCGAGATGCCGATGCTCACCCTCGACGATCTCGGCGTCGTGCGTGGGGTCGTCGTCGACGTGGACGGGGTGACCGTGACGATCACCCCGACCTACCTGGGCTGCCCGGCCATCGCGGGTCATGCGTGACGACCTGCGCGCGTCCCTGGGCGCAGCCGGATACACCCACGTCGATGTGCGGACGGTGTTCTCACCGCCGTGGACCACTGACTGGATCAGCCCGGCCGGTCGCCGCAAGCTCACCGAGGCGGGCATCGCACCGCCGGACGGGGTCAGTCCGCGCTCGACCGGACCCATCCCGCTGACCCTGACCGCGCCGTCGCCAGCGGTGCGCTGCCCGCGCTGTGGCTCTCCGTCCACCGAGGAGTTCTCCCGCTTCGGGCCGACCGCCTGCACCGCACTGCGCCGCTGCCCGGCTTGCCGAGAGCCCTTCGAGCACATGAAGGCGATCTGAGGCCGTGAGCACAGGGATGGCTACCGATTTCGTCGAGCCGCGGACCGACGGGTTCCACTCCCTGCGGGTGGCCGCGGTCGACCATCTCTGCGACGACGCCGTCGCTGTCACCTTCGACGTCCCCGACGATCTCCGTGGGGCCTACGCCTTCCGACCTGGCCAGTTCCTCACCCTGCGACAGCACACCGACAACGGCGAGGAACGCCGCTCGTACTCGATCTGCGCCCCCCTCGGTGCCGCCCCGCGGGTCGGTGTCCGTCGCGTCACGTCCGGCCTCTTCTCCGAATGGTTGGTCGACCGGCTCGAGGCGGGCGACGAAGTCGACGTGGGTCCGCCATCCGGATCATTCACCCCTGACCTCGAGCCCGGCACTCACCACGGGCTCATCGCGGCCGGATCGGGCATCACCCCGGTGCTCTCCATCGCTGCATCGCTGCTGGCTGCGCACAACAACACCAGAGTCACTTTGCTCTACGGCAACCGACGCACGGACACCGTGATGTTCACCGAGGAACTCGCCGACCTCAAGAACACCTACACTGCGCGGCTGCACCTGGTTCACGTGCTGTCCCGGGAGCCGACGGCCCAGATCACCTCCGGACGCCTCGACGTGGACAAGCTCGGCGAACTGCTCACGCTGCTCGTGGACGCCGAGGGCGTGGACAGCTGGTGGCTGTGCGGGCCGCTGGGCATGACCGAGGACGCCGTGGCGGTGCTCGCCGGCCTCGGCATCGGGAAGAAGCAGGTGCACCGCGAACTGTTCTATGTCGACGAGCCGCCGCCTGAAGTGCACCGCCCCGACGACTCCGATGCAGTCGAAGGCGAGAGTAGCGAGGTTACCGTCGTACTCAATGGCCGGTCGACCAACCTGACCCTGCCCCGTACCGTCTCTGTGCTCGACGCCGCGCAGAGGGTTCGCGGTGACATGCCCTTCGCCTGTAGGGGCGGGGTCTGCGGCACCTGTCGGGCCATGCTTACCGACGGCGACGTCACCATGCGCCGCAACTTCGCGCTCGAGGGGGACGAGGTCGAGGCGGGGTTCGTGCTGACCTGCCAGACGCTGCCCGTATCGGAGAAGGTGACCGTCGACTTCGATGTCTGAGCATGGCTTCACGTATCGGTCGAGTGTCGTCATCGGATCTGGCCCAGGTTGACGTCATGGATTCGGCCGGGAACTACCGCACACTCGCCCTCGGCGAGGAGCAAGGAGGAGCAGGAGGGATGGCATCCGGTTGTGAGGACAGCTCGATGACACCGAGTCGACGACCGTCCACTGGTCGACGTCCGCCATAGGGCGGGTTCCGCCGAGGGTGCAGCGCCTCGCTCGTAAACGACAGGAGGTTGGCCCACTCCACGTTGCCCACGTGTGGGCAAGGCCTGCGATTGTCGAAGACCCTTCACCGCCGGGCGTCGGTGTTTTTCGATGGCCGGTGGCCTGGATGCTCATCCACGATTACACGATGACCCGCTTGTCTGCGGCTTCTACTCGTGCTCAAGTCGCCACTCCGAGTAGTGCTGTCAGCCTTTGGCTGGGCCGAATTCATGGGCCTCGGGTGAAGCGTGCGCATACGGGTCCTCGGCGAACGCCTGATCCGAGTCTTGCCTAATCCTTGCCTAGTCAAGGCAACTTTGCGCCTCTCGATCCGCGGGCGGCCAGTTCGTTGCCAACCAGAGGACGTCGTTCACGGAGACGTGTCGGCGGAAGCAGGCTCGACGGGCAAAGACAACGCGTTGAGCCAACAAGATCAGTTCGCTGGTGGCCGCAGGAGACGGTTTGACGTTGTGTTCAGTAGAAGGTACGGTGCGGTCGTCAAGTTGGGATTTTCTTCTCAGCAAGCCGCAAGCCTCTCTAAATGCCATACCGGGCTGTACAACGCTGATTGACAGGAGAACCGCATGTCCACCGCCAGTGTCCCCGAAAAGCCACTGTTTGACGCCGGACCCATCGCACTCGGCGCATTCGCTTCCAGTACGCTGATCCTCAGCTCTGTGAACGTGAATTTCGTTGACAAGACAACCTTCCAGGCCGTGATTGCGAGCGCCTGGGTCATGGGCGGGTTGGTGCAGCTACTTGTCGGCATCTACTCCTTGACCGTGGGCCGACTCTTCGCCTCGGTCGCCTTCATGTCCTACGGCGGCTTCTGGCTGTCGTTCGCCGTCTTCGAGACGTTCTACGTCTCGAAGGTCCCCCTGGCAGAGCACGGGCATGCTACGGCGCTGTTCTTGGCGCCATGGTTGATCTTCACGATCATCCTCTGGATTGCTTCGTTCAAGACCAGCATGGCCTTTGTCATCGGCGTGGGACTTCTCGTGCTCACCATCGCTGCTCTGATCCTGGGGCAGGCGAACACCAACGAGAATTGGATCAAGATCGGCGGCTGGCTCGGACTCGTGCTCGCCTTGGAGATCTTCTACATTGCCGGTGCCGAGTTGATCAACCAGATGTTTGGCCGGCATATCCTCCCGCTCGGCGAGTTCAGCACCGAATAGCGGCGAGCATCTGGCGGCTCCTCGGAGGGGAAGCTCGTCGGTGAGTGAGTGTTACTCGACTCTCTCGCCGGCGGGCTACTCTCGTCCAACGCCACAGCAACGCCGCAGCCGCATCGCCACTAACGAACGCAGCCCCCGCCCGGCCGGTTTCGGCGGTGCGGCGTCCTCCCGTACCGCATTCGCTTTCGTGAAGCTGGGAGCATGTACTCACCGGCCTCCACCACGGGGCCGTCAAGGGAGGTCGCTTATCATCACGAACCTGGCGCGTATCCTGACCGACACCGTCGCCCGCTATCCCGATAGACCGGCCATGAAGCTTGGCGACACCACGATCACTTACGCCCAGCTCGACAACGCGGTCGCCAGCTGCACCGGCCTGCTTCGGCGCCTGGGAGTGCAGCCGGGCGACCGTGTGGGAATGATGCTGCCGAACGTCCCGTACTTCCCGATCATCTACTACGCCATCCTGCGGGCCGGGGCGATCG
>Ga0075521_10000620_pt1 | contig 10742 bp, 6 predicted proteins | sample NGEPerD_FD_74785 | JGI IMG/M metagenome (GOLD analysis project Ga0075521, IMG submission 74785) | Arctic peat soil microbial communities from the Barrow Environmental Observatory site, Barrow, Alaska, USA - NGEE PermafrostAB12-D | ecosystem: Environmental > Terrestrial > Soil > Wetlands > Peat ...
GCGCGATCGCTATCGTGCAGCGCGAGCGCGCCCGCCTCGATGTACGTGCGATACACCGGAAGCCGCGCGATCAGCTGCACGATCCCTTCGGAGAGCTGCGCGCGCGTGAGCGACGCGGTGCGCGCGCTGCGTCGCGCGATCGGCGCGAGGAGCCGCGCGAGTCGCTGCACGTCGGACGCGAGCGCGCCGCGCAGGATGAACGCCTTGCCGCGCGTCGCGACCTCGTGGAAGTCGATCTCCGGACGGCGAATGCCGAGAAAATTCCGGTACGTTTTTTCTATCTCGCTGCGGCCGGCGGGATCGATGAAGATCGCGTCGAGCTGCGCGAGGAATTCGTAGCCGGTGGTGCCCGCAACCGGCCACTCGGCGCGCAGCCGCTCGCGCCCCGAGAGAATCTTCTCGACGAAAATCGGGATCGTTTCGCCGGGGCTCACCTGCTGGATCGCGGCATTGAGGCGATTGAAGTAGTCGCGCGGATCTCTGAGTCCGTCGACATGGTCTATTCGTAAACCATCGAGCTGCCCGTCCTTCACCCACTGGATGATGCGGCGGTGCGTCGCGCCGAAGACGGCGGGATCTTCCATGCGCAGCGCGACAAGCTCGTTGATGTCGAAGAAGCGGCGGTAGTTGATCTCGTGCGCGGCGCGGCGCCAGAAGACGAGGGCGTAGACCTGCGCGTCGAGCAGCGCCGCTAGCCGCGCCTCCCCGCCCTCGCCAGCGGTGAAGTCGCGCGCGGCGTTTTCGAGCGCCTCGTGAATGCCGGCGGAGCGCGTAGCGAGCGCTTCGAGGCGGCGCAGCAGCTCGGGCGCCTCCCGCTGCCGGCGCTCCACGAGCATGGGGCGCGAGGTGAGGCGCGGGGGAAGGGCGGCGAGCGCCTCGCGAATCGCCGCGAGCTCCGCCGCATCTTCCATCTTCACATTTGCGGGGACGTCGTCGATCGCGAGCTCGAGCACCACGGGAATCGTCGTCGGGTCGAGCGGGAAGGAGTGCTCGAAATAGTGGAGTCGAAGGCGGCCGTCATCCAACGCGATCGCGAAGTCGCGCTGTTCTATCGCCACCGCGAGCTCGGCGCCCAGTATGGGGATGAGGATGCGACCTTTCAGGCCGCGCGCCGGGGCGTTCCAGTCGATGTCGAACCAGCCCGCGTAGCGCGACGCGGGACCGTTCGCGAAGAGATCGTCCCAGAATGGATTGTCGGCGCCGACGCCCATGTGGTTGGGCACGATGTCGAGCACCAGGCCCATGTCGTGCACGCGGAGCTCGAGGATCAGTGCGTCCCAGCTCGCGTCGCTGCCGAGCTCGGGATCGAGGCGCGTGGGGTCGACGACATCGTAACCGTGCGTGCTTCCGGGGCGCGAGCGAAGTACGGGCGACGCGTAGATGTGCGAGATGCCGAGCTGCGCGAGATAGGGGACGATCGCCCTCGCATCGTCGAGCGTGAACGCGGCGCTGAGCTGCAGGCGATAGGTCGCGCGGATCGGGATCGTCTTGAGGAGCATCTGCGCTCGCGTCAGCGACCGGCGCGAACGGGATCTGGGAATGCGGTCGCGACCTCGGGGTCATCGGCGATGCCCTCGAGCGAGCGCGAGAGGCGGCGTGTCCAGCTGCGAAAGAGATCGGGGCTCACACCGGGGAGATTCACGGGCTCGCGCTCGCCAACGAGATCCTCGAGGTAGACACCGACGAGCGCCGCGGGAGTCGAGCAGAGAAAGCGGTGCACGCCGCCGCGCAGCTCCGAGTTGCTCGGCGACTCCGCGAGGCTGCTCTTGAGCGCGCCCTCGGCCACCAGTCGCTCGACGAGGAAGCGGCGCTCGTTATCGCGATGCGCGAGCGCTGCCGCGGCCTGTTCGTTCGATGGGATGAGGCCGGCCATGTGCTGCAGCTCGATGTCGCGCGCGGTCCAGAAGCCGGTGATCGTCGCCATGTCGTGCGTGTCGGCGGTGGTGAGGGAGAGCTTCGGGTACGACGATGCCGGGCGAAAGCGGCCGTCGCTCTCGCGCTCGAAGTACATCACGCGCGACGAGAGAATGCCCCAGCGCTCGAGCACGCCCGGCACTTCCGGTGGCACGGTGCCGAGATCCTCGCCGACAATGAGCGCGTGGTGGCGCACGCTCTCGAGCGCGAGGATGCCCATCATGTCTTCGGTGGGAAAGCGCACGTAGGCGCCGAGCGCGCCAGGCATGCCGGCGGGGATCCAGAACTGGCGGAAGAGGCCGAGAACGTGATCGATGCGGAGCGCGCCGGCGTGGCGGAGCGAGGCGCGGATGAGCGCGATCCAGAATGCGTATCGATCCTCGACGAGCTGGCGAGGATCGATGGGCGGGAGTCCCCAGTTCTGTCCCTGCGGCGCGTAGCCGTCGGGCGGCGCGCCGACGGAGACGCCGCTCAGAAAGAGATGGCCGAACGCCCAGACGTCCGCGCTGTCGGGCGCGGCACCAATCGCGAGATCCTGATAGATGCCGATGCCGAGTCCGGACTCACGCGCAACTGTGGCGGCGCGGCAGAGCTGCCGATCGAGCTCGAACTGGAGCCAGCGATGGAAGTCGACCTCGGTTTCGCTGGAGGCGCGAAAGGCGATCACGTCGGGCGATGCGGGGTGCCGAAATGCGGCGGGCCACTGTGGCCAGCCGCGCACTTCGCCCGAGAGCGCGAAGTGGTCTTCGAGCGCGCAGAAGGTGGCGAAGTTGACGAGTGTCGCGCCTTCCTGCTCGATGTACGTGCGATAGTCGCGGCCGCGGCCGGAGCGCGCGTCGCGGTGGCGGATGATGAAGGTGCGATGGAGCATCTCGAGCGCGCGGCGCTTGAGGGCCCAGGCGCGATCGTAGTCGACGTGCGTGCTGGAGCGGAGGGAGACGAGCGCGGCCTGCGTGTCGGGATCGTCGAGGAGTGCGCGCGCGTCGACGCACTCGTTGAGCTCGGGAACGGCGGTGACATCGATGTAGATCGGATTGCGATAGAGCCGGCTGACGGGGCTGTACGGCGAGATGTCGTGGCCGCGGTTGCGGAGGGCGTGGAGCGGGTTGACGCCGACGAAGGCTGCGCCCTTCTCGCCGCTCCACTCGGCGATGGTGGCGAGATCGGTGATGTCGCCTACGCCCCAGTTGCGGTCGCTGCGCACGGCGTACAGGTTCGCGATCAGCCCCATCGCGCGGCGGATCGGCGCCATGCACTTTGGCGGGACGACGATGAGCGTCTGGCTTTCGGCGCCGGCGGTGAGCGAGTGGTAGCCGATGGGGAGCTCCTTCCCTTCGCGCCAGTCGCCGCCGCGCTCGAGCGTGAGCGTGGCGCCGCGCTCGGGCAGCGAGAAGTCGGAGCCGTGGACGATCACGCGCACGGGGAGCAGCGTGCGCGCGGCCTCGCGCGCGTCGAGCAGCGCGAGGGCGTAGGCGGCGCGCTCCTCGCTGGACGCGTCGAAGCCCATCGCGGCTATTATCGCGACGCGCGACTCGTCTGCCGTGACGCGGATTTCGCGCCCGGTCTGATCCACGTATTCCGGGAGAATGCCGAGTCGTTCGGCGAGCGCGTGGAGGGCGGAAACGGGCATCGATGAAAGGTAGCGTGTTGAGCGAGGCAAACGCCGAGCTACCTTTAGGGACATGAGACAATCCTCGGAGGACTTGATGAGAAGGAATCGCTCGAGCTTCATAGCCATTCTCGCGTGTGCAGCGGTGTTCGTCGCTGCGAAGCGCGCGCCGATCAGCACGGCGACGCATGCGGCGCTGCAGGCGGCCGACGCATGCTGGTTCCGGGCCAAGCCGGGCGAGCTCGAAAAGCGGAAGAGCGCTCACGACTCCGCGTCCGTTGCGATGGATGGGGGAACGGTGAAGGTGTGCTACGGTCGTCCGCACGTGAACGGCCGCGAGATCATGGGGAAGCTCGTGCCGTACGCCGAGCCGTGGCGCTTGGGGGCCGATGAGGCGACGGCGCTCTACGTGCCGTTCCGTGCGAGCATCGCCGGCGTGAAGGTCGAGCCGGGATGGTATTCGATCTACGTGATTCCCACCGCGAAGAACTGGCAGGTGGTGGTGAACTCTGATGCGAAGCGCTGGGGCGTCGACATCGATGCGAAGGTACGCGCGAAGGACGTCGGCACGGGGACGGTGAGCGCCGAGCATCTTGCGGCGCCGGTCGAGATTCTCGCGATCTCGCTGACGGCGGCGTCACCGAAGAAGGCGACGATGGATGTGTCGTGGGCGGACACGCACGTGCGCATCCCGATCGAGAAGCAGTGAGCTAGCGGCGCTCTTGGCGGTGCGACGTCACGAAGAAGTTCGAATCGACTTTGAAGCTCGCGGGATCCTTCAACGCGAGCTTCGTTGTTTGCGGTGAGGTGGTGGGCTTGATCATCGCGTAGCCCGAATCGGCGAGGGTCACGCGCACCGGCATGTCGAAGCCGGGAACGACGTTCGACCATCGATAGGTGAGCGTGTTTCCCTTCGTGCTGTACTCGAGCACGGGGATTTGCGTCGTCGTGAGATATTGCGCGAACACCTTGCTCAGATCGATGCCGGCCTGCTGGCTGATGTACTCTTCGATCTGCGCGCCGGTGACGGTCTGATGGTAGAACGTCTTGCTCAGCCCCCGCAAAATCGAGCGCCACTTCTCGTCGTCGCCGATGATCTGGCGAATGGTGTGGAGCATGTTGCCGCCCTTCTCGTACATGTCGCCGGAGCCTTCGCGATTCAGTCCGTACTGCGCGACGACGGGCATGTCGTTCTTGATGTTCGCGCGCTCGCCGATCGCGTAGAGTGCGCCCTTCTCCTTCCCTTCCTGGCACTCCTCGTAGATCGCTTCGGCGTAATTCGCGAAGCCCTCGTGCACCCACGAGTCGGCGATGTCCTTCGTCGTGATGCTGTTGCCGAACCACTCGTGCGAGCTCTCGTGGACGATGATGAAGTCCCAGCCGAGACCGAGCCCGGTGTGTGAGCGGTCGGTTCCGCGATAACCGTTCTTGAATCCGTTTCCGTAGGCGACGGCCGACTGGTGCTCCATGCCGAGGTGCGGAGCCTCGACGAGCTTGTAGCCGTCGGTGTACCACGGATACGGCCCGAACCAGTGCTCGAAGCAGGCGAGCATCGGCTTGACCTGCGCCCACTGCTTTTTCGCGGCGTCGAGATGGTAGGCGAGTGGCCAGAAATCGAGGGTGAGCTCACCCGCCTCGCCCGCGTACGTCTCGGTGTAGTGCGCGTAGCTGCCGGCGTTGACGGCGACGTCGTAGTTGTTGATGGGTGACGCGACGAACCACTCGAAGGTGGTGGTGCCGTCGGCGTTGTGTGTCGTGCTGCGCAGGCGGCCGTTGGAGACGTCGATCATCGAATCGGGAACGGTGATGGCAACGCGCTGCGAATCGGGCTCGTCGGCCTGCGTGTCCTTGTTCGGCCACCAGACGCTGGCGCCGAGCCCCTGATTGGATGTCGCGACCCACCTGTGCCCAAGCGAGTCGTGCGCCCAGGAGTAGCCGCCGTCCCACGGCGGGCGGATCGCCGCGCGCGGCTTGCCGTGGTAGTAGACGATGACCGCCTCGTGGTCGCCGACCTTCTGTTCTTCGAGCAGCGATGCGAAGAACGCGTTGCTGTCGCGGCGAAAGTTGAGCATGCGTCGATTTTGCTCGATGCTGTCGATCACCATTGGCATCTGGAGATCGATCTGCATCTCGCGCGCGGGGGCGAGCACGGTGTAGCTGATGCCGACGTAGCCGGAGATCGTGCTGTCGGCAGGCGAGATGCGCGTGTGGAGATCGTAGAAGGTCGCGTCCCACCATGCGCGCTCGGGGGTGATCGAGCCGCGGAGCGAGTCCGCGTGCGTCGGCGGCGCGATCGACTGTTGCGGGCGCGGATGCGCGGCGGTGGTTTGTGCGCGCGCGGGGAGGAGCGCGAGCGGGAGCGCGAGGAGGAGCGCGAGGAGATGTGCTGAGCGCATGATGGGCGGAATCTACGGGCTGGTGAGGTGGCGAAGGAAGAAGCGATCCCAGCTCGCGGCCTCGAATGGCGGCATCCCAAAGTGGCCGCCGGGATTCGCGTGTATGGTCTTCTCCGCGGAGCCAAATGCATCGAAGAGCGCGAGCCCTTCCGCGCGCGGGATCAGCTCATCGTTCCACTGGAAGATGAACTCGATCGGGATACGAATGCTCCGCGCTGCTCTCTCAAAATCCGGCGTGGAGTCGCCGAGCCCTGCGAGACCGAACACCGCGGCCGTGATGCGCGGCTCGCTCGCGACGAATGGAATGCCGAAGTACGCGCCGAGCGAGAGCCCCCAATAGCCAACGGGCTTCGTTGCGCCGACGAAGTCGAGCGACTGCAGCGCGTCGAGCGTGGCCGACCACTCGCGCCGCGCCCGCTCGGCGAATCGCAGCGTGGTTCGCACGGGCTCACCGGTCATCCCGCCGGCGCGCGCGAGCTGCTCCCTCAGGGTCGCGAAGTATGGTGCCGACTCTTCCGGCGTCATGCGATCGCCGTGGAGCGGAGCGTCGATCGCGGCAACGGCGAAGCCAAAGTCCGTTGCGTAGCGCTTCGCCATCGCTGCGAGACGCCCTCCCAATTTGTGCTGCGAGCCGCCGTGTCCCATGAGCAGGAGCGGCCGCGAGCCCTTCGCATTCTCGGGCGCCCACACGACGCCGGGTACTACTTCGCCTGCGACCGTCAGATCGAAGAGTCGCTCGGTGACGCCGCTTTCGGACTGTTCTTTCGAAAAGTTCAATCGATGTGGCGTGTACTAGTTCTCACGCCAGGATTTGACTGCATACGCGAGACCAACTCCGATCGTTGCGGCCGCGAGAAGCGCCGACATCGGACGCAACGTAGCCGCCGTGCTCCAGCTCTGCTTCATCACGTGACCCTTGTACTTGCCGCGCACGCGCGGATCGCCCGGGCGCGCGCCGAAGAGCGTGTTCTCGTCGCGCGTGCGCTCATTGGTGCGGCTGCCCTCGAAGGCCGACGCGACCTTGATGCGATCGCCCAGAACGGGGGCGACCTTCTCGATCAGCGTGAACGCCTTCGCGCCCGCGCCGATACGCACCGTACGATGCACATGCGACGCACAGTGCAGGATCGCGTTCGCGACGATCTCGGGCGCGTACACCGGCGGCTGATGCGTGGGCTCGACGTCCATGTAGTTCTTCGCGTGCTCGGGATACGGCGTGTCGATGGCCGAAGGCTCGACGAGCGTCACCGACACTGGCGCGTTCTCCTTTTCGAGCTCCATGCGCAGCGCCTCCGTGAAGCCCTTGAGCGCATGCTTGCTCGCGGTGTAGTGGCCCTGCAGCGGAATCGCCGTCTCCGACAGCTCGCTCCCGATGTTGATGAGCGCACCGCCCGCTTTCTTCAGATGCTCGAGCGCGACGAGGCTGCCTTGCACCATCCCCCAATAGTTTGTGTCGAACAATCTCCGCGCGTCGGCGATCGAGACCTCCTCGATCAATCCGTAGATCGAGACACCCGCGTTGTTGACCCACGTGTCGATGCGGCCGAATTCGCGAATCGCCGTGTCGGCGAGGCGGTGCACGACCTCGCTGTCCGCGACGTCGCCGGCAGCGTACGCGACCTGCCCGCCCAACTCGCTGATCTCGCCAGCTACTATTTGCAGATCGGCCTCCGCCCGCGCATTCAGCACGACGAGCGCGCCGCGCTTCGCCGCCTGCCTTGCGGTGGCGAGCCCAATGCCACTCGTCGCTCCTGTGATCACGATCACCTGATCGCGTACTCGCTTCAGCGGAATCTTCATCGCTCTCTCCGAATTCATGACTGCAACGCACGTTGGCTTGTCTACATGCAAGCAAGCGGCGTACCCGCGACATTCGGTGAACGCGGCAATCGGCACGGCTAGCGCGGCGCGAGCACCAGCGCGCCGAGCGGCGGGAGATTGAGCGAGAGCGACTGCGGATAGCCGTGGAAGGAAGAAGGATCGGTGTGCAGCACGCCCTCCTGCCCGTATCCGCTTCCGCCAAAGCGCACGGAGTCCGACGAGATCAGCACGTCGTACTCGCCCTCGCTCGGAACGCCGAGCCGATAGTTCGCGCGCGGCTCCGGCGTCATGTTGAGCACCACGATCGCGTGCGACTCGCCCGCGCGTCGCACGTAGCTCAGCACGGAGTTCATCTTGTCCGCGATATCGATCCACGAGAAGCCCTGCGGCTCGAAGTCGTCGCGCCAGAACGCGGCGTGGCTCTCGTACAGCGCGCCGAGCTCCTGTACGAAGCGCAGAAAGGCGCCGTGACTCGGCTCATCGGCGAGATGCCAGTCGAGACTCACATCGTGATCCCACTCGGCGTAGGGCGCGATCTCCGTGCCCATGAAGAGCAGCTTCTTTCCGGGGCGCGTGTACATGTACGCGAGCATGAGCCGGAGATTCGCGAGCTTGCGCCACGAGTCACCCGGCATCTTCTCGAGCAGCGACTTCTTGAGATGCACCACTTCGTCGTGCGACAGCGGCATGATGAAGCGCTCGCTGTACTCGTAGACCATCGCGAAGGTGAGCTGGTCCTGGTGGTACGAGCGGTAGAGCGGATCCTGCGCGAAGTACGCGAGGGTGTCGTGCATCCACCCCATGTTCCACTTGTAGGTGAAGCCCAGCCCGCCCTCGCGCGGCGACTTCGTGACGCCGGGCCACGATGTCGATTCCTCCGCGATCGTGTAGCATCCCGGGGCATCGATGCGCACGGCCTCGTTCATCGCGCGGAGAAAGTCGATCGCGTCGAGATTCTCACGCCCGCCTTGCCGGTTGCGCAGCCACTCGCCGGGCTTGCGGCTGTAGTCCAGATACAGCATCGACGCGACGGCGTCGACGCGCAGCCCGTCGCAGTGATATTCGCGTAGCCAGAAGAGCGCGTTCGCGATGAGGAAGTTGCGGACCTCGGTTCGCGAATAGTTGAAGATCAGCGTTCCCCAGTCGGGGTGCTCGCCGAGCCGCGGATCGTCGTGCTCGTAGAGCGCGGTGCCGTCGAAGCGGCGGAGCGCGAAGTCATCCTTTGGAAAGTGCGCGGGCACCCAATCGAGAATCACGCCGATTCCGGCCCGATGCAGCACGTCGACGAAATACTTGAAGTCGTCGGGCGATCCGTAGCGGCGCGTGGGTGCGAAGTAGCCACTCACCTGATAGCCCCACGAGCCCGTGAATGGATGCTCCATCACCGGCATGAGCTCGACGTGCGAGAAGCCGAGTCGCTGGCAGTGCTCGACGACGCGCGGAGCGAGCTCGCGATAGGTGAGCGGACGATTGTCGTTTTCGGGGATTCGCGCCCACGAGCCGAGGTGGAGCTCGTAGATGAGCATCGGAAGCTTGGTGCTGTCGCGCGTGGGCCGCTCCGTCATCCATTCACCGTCTTTCCACGCGTAGCGCGTGAGATCGACGACGCACGACGCGGTCTCCGGCGGCGCCTCCATCCCGAAGGCGAAGGGATCGGTCTTGATGCGCGCGATCCCCTCGCGCGTGCGGAGCTGGTATTTGTACATCGTGCCCGGCGCGACATCGGGGACGAAGAGCTCGAACACCCCCGACGATCCGAGGCGCCGCATGGGGAGCAGGCGTCCATCCCACTGCTCGTGCTGGCCGACCACCGCGGCGCTCCGCGCATTCGGCGCCCACACCGCGAACGAGACGCCGCGCTCGCCGTCGATCTCGCGGGGATGCGCGCCGAGCACGTTCCAGAGCTCGCGATGCGTCCCCTCGTTGAAGAGATGCAGATCGATCTCGCCGACGGTCGGGAGAAAGCGATAGGGGTCGCCGCGCTCCCAGGTCGCACCGCCGCCAAAGTGAAAGCGCAGACGATAGCGCAGCGGCAGCGACGCGCCGGCGATGAACGCGCCGAACAGCCCCCCCGCGAGGCGCTCGAGCTCGACGCGCTTTCCATCCGCGAGCAGCGCCTCCGCGCGCACGGCGTCGGGATGCATCGCGCGCAGGATGACGCCGGCGGCGCCCGTGGATGTCGAGCGGTGCGCACCGAGGATGCGGTGCGGATCGTCGTGGTCGCCGGCGAGGAGGCGACCGATCTCGCCGGTGTCGAGGCCGGCGAGAGCGGCCGGAGACGAGGCAGATGCCGTCATGGCGCGTCCAGCTGGAAGCGGAGGAGCACGAGGGAGAATGGCGCGATCGTGATCTCATTCACGGGCTCATCGATGATACTCGGCCGATCGGTGTCGACTGTCAACAGCCACGTGCCGGCGATCTCGAAATACGGAAGCGTCCACGTCTCCTCGCCTTCGCGATTGTTCACGATGAGGAGCAGCGTGTCGCCCTTCAGCGAGCGGCCGCGCTCATCGATCTCGTCGGCGGCCTCGCCGCGGATGAGCATCCCGAGCGAGTGGCTGTTCGTGTTGTGCCACTCCGCGTCCGTCATCTCCTGCCCGTCGGAGCGCAGCCAGAGCATTTCCTTCGCGCCCGACTCCACCGGCTTGCCGCGGAAGAAGTAGCGGCGCCTGAGCGGCGGATTCGCGCGGCGAATGGCGAAGATGCGCTGCGCAAACTCGAGGATTCCCTTCTCGCGATCGTCGAGATCCCACTTCATCCACGAGATCTCGTTGTCCTGCGCGTACACGTTGTTGTTTCCGTCCTGCGTGCGCGCCATCTCGTCGCCGTGCGCGATCATCGGCACGCCCTGTGAGAACGCGAGTGTCGCGAGGAAGTTGCGGATCTCCTTGTCGCGCCGCTTCACGATTTTCGGATCGTGCGTTGGACCCTCGGTGCCCCAGTTGCGGCTCGAGTTGTCGTCGGTGCCGTCGCGATTGTCCTCGCCGTTCGCCTGGTTGTGC
>Ga0075521_10000621_pt1 | contig 10737 bp, 10 predicted proteins | sample NGEPerD_FD_74785 | JGI IMG/M metagenome (GOLD analysis project Ga0075521, IMG submission 74785) | Arctic peat soil microbial communities from the Barrow Environmental Observatory site, Barrow, Alaska, USA - NGEE PermafrostAB12-D | ecosystem: Environmental > Terrestrial > Soil > Wetlands > Peat ...
GCCGCATCGGTGGCGACGAAGCCGAGCATCGTCGCCATGTTCGGCCGGATCATCCCGGCGCCCTTGCTGATGCCCGTGACGGCGACGCGCCTGCCTTCGATCTCGATCGTTGCCGACGCCGCCTTGGGCACCGTATCGGTCGTCATGATCGCCTCGGCAGCGATCGCCCAGTGGTCGGCGCGAACGTCGGCAAGCGCCGCGGGCAAAGCCGCTTCGATGCGATCGTTCGGCAGCGTTTCCATGATCACGCCGGTGGAGAACGGCAGAACCTGCTCCGGCGCGCAGCCAAGCAGGCGCGCAAGCGCTGCGCACGTGGAGCGCGCGCGTGCCAGGCCGTCGTCGCCTGTTCCGGCATTGGCATTGCCGGTGTTGACGAGGATGGCCCGCACCGCCGAGCCGGCCGCCAGATGCTCGCGGCACACCTGCACCGGCGCGGCGCAGAAGCGATTCGCCGTGAACACGCCCGCCACCGTTGCGCCGGGCTCCAGCGTCACCACCGTGAGATCGCGCCGGTTCGCCTTGCGAACTCCGGCCATGGCAGTGCCGATGGCAACGCCGGCGACGGGGTGGAGGTCGGCGGGATTGGGAGCGGTGAGGTTGACAGGCATTGAGCAGCCTTCAGTGAGTCGGTCGAACCATTGTAGAAAGTGCCCCGCGAGCGACAGTTCTCCCAACCGCAAGCGCCAACAACTCGAAATGGTCAATGATGACGCGATGAACGCACACGTCATCACTTAGGCTTGGTTCATGCATAAACTTGCTCTACCACCTGCCGCGGTTTCTTGACTTCGAAGTCCATGTCCACATTCTTTCTGGATCTTGTCAGCGCCACTGACGAAGCGCGGCGGGAATTTGAATCGAGCAGCAAGGTCCTCGATATCGTCGCCAATGGACTTTCACTGGATCGATATCGCAACCTCCTGCTTGAGCTCTACCACGTCGTGTGGCACTTCAATCCAACATGTGCTGCCGCGGCCGCACGCGTCGGGGACGAACATCGCAATGTCCGCTACTTTCTTTACGACCACATGCATGAAGAGCAGGGTCACGAGCAGTGGGTCCTCAATGATCTATCGGCTATGGGCGTATCAGCCGACCGTGCCCGTGCCTACAAGCCAACGATGGTGATGCTCGGGCTCAATGGCTACAACTACTGGTCAGCCGACCGTCGCCATCCATGCTCCGTTCTCGGGATGGTGTACGCGCTCGAGGTTGTGGCTTCGGTATACGGTGGCCAGATGACGGCTGCGATCACCGATTCATTGCTCTTGCGGGGCGATCAAGGCATCACCTTCATCAGTTCGCATGCCACGATGGACGTCGAGCATTTGGCGGAACTCCGCGTTGTGCTCAATCAGATCGATGATGAAGACGCCAAGAACGCAGTGGTCGAATCGACCTTGTTTAATTTTCATCAATTTGGTCGCGTTTTCGAACTCATATGACAAACGACATCAGTGCCCTGGTGCCAAGCGTCTTGAGTCGGCCCTATCGCTACGTCAAGCTTGACTGGAACGCTGAATACTCGATGCTCACGGTCCGGATGGCCGTGCGACCGATTCAGTGCTACAGCCTTGCTGCCATGGCAGAGCTCCAGCAGGTCTTCAACGACATCAGCGCCAATCCGGGGCTCGTTCGCCATTTCGTCATGGCGTCCGACGTTCAAGGGGTGTTCAACTTCGGTGGTGATCTCTCGCTCTTTGTCCTTTTGGTCAGAGCGCATGATCTCGAATCGTTACGCCTGTATGCGCGACGCTGCATCGACCTGGTGTGGTGGTGGGAAAACGCTGCCCACCTCAACGTACACACCACAGCTTTGGTGCAAGGTGATGCGCTCGGGGGCGGTTTGGAATCAGCGCTCTTGCACCACACCGTCATCTGCGAGCGGAGTGCTCAGGCCGGTTTTCCGGAAGTTCTCTTCAACCTTTTCCCTGGAATGGGAGGGTGGAATCTGACAATCCGGCGTGGCGGATACGCTGTTGCCAATGACCTCATTCTTTCCGGCCAAATCTACACAGCGGACCAGTTGTACCGACGCGGCCTCGTGGAAATGGTGGTTGAGGACGGTCAGGCGCCAGTTGCGCTACAAGCCATGGCCCGGGCCTTGGAGCCCCGTTTTCGGGGCACGATGGCAGCGCTCCAAGCCAGGCGAATGGCGGCGCCCGTTTCGCACGAGTTGCTGTTGAACATCGTTGACCACTGGGCGGTGTCGGCAATGTCGCTGAACACGCGCGACGTTCGCCTTATGGAGCGCCTCGCACGGGCGCAAGTGCGCAAGGTGGGCGGAGCCGCCGAGGGTGCTGTCGAGGAAATCAAGCGAATGGAGCTCGACACGGCTTGGGGCTTCGAGCGCACGGGCTTCAGCGAATGGGCCACGATCACGTGACGCACTCACGAGGGAACGAACGGATCAGCCTACAGCCACGCCTTCAGGGCGTCGCGTAGCTGGGCACGGGTGTAGGGCTTGGCGAGATGCCCGTCCATCCCGGCCGCGCTCGATCGCTGCGCGTCCTCGTCGAAGGCGTTTGCCGTAAGAGCAACGATGGGAACACGCGCCCCATTTGAACTTGACTCCAGGCGCCGGATGACCCGCGCGGCCTCATATCCGTCCATCACAGGCATCAGGCAATCCATTAGAACGATATCGACAGGCGACCGAGCCAGAACCTCGAGCGCTTGCAAACCGTTTGCTGCCTCGATGACATTCATTCCTAGCGACAGCAACATTTCCCGGGCGATCATGCGATTCACGTCGTTGTCCTCGACCAAGAGAACGTCGCCACTGAGCATAGCTTCGCCGTCCAGGCCGCCGAGCGACGAATCCAATGGCGCTGGATGCGTCGTAGATTGATCCAGCTCGAGTTGCAGCGAGAACCAAAAGCGCGAGCCACGACCGAATACCGTATCGACTTCGATTTTGCTGCCCATCACCTCCGCAATTCGCTGGCTGATGGTGAGCCCGAGACCCGTTCCGCTGGTGCGCCGGCGTTCATCTCTGCTCACCTGATGAAAGGGCTGAAAAAGCGCCGGCACGGCATCGGTACTGATCCCGATGCCGGTGTCACTCACCGCAAAAGTGACACCTACCCAGCCCGGCGATGCTGCCGCGAGTGGACTCATCGAAAGCGTGACGCTTCCCCGTTCCGTAAACTTGATCGCATTCCCGATGAGGTTCAGCAAGATTTGCTTCAGCCGTTGAGCGTCGGCAATGACCCAATCCGCGACGCCGGTGGCCAGATGCAACTCCAGAGTCAGCCCTTTGCTTTCTGCGTTGGCGCGAAACAGCGCAAGAACGGAACTGGCGAGCCCGTGCAAGGAAACCGGCGCAAATACGAGATTCAGTTTGCCAGCTTCGATTTTCGAGTGATCCAGGACATCGTTCAGAATGTCCATCAAGGACGTGCCCGACGACGCCGCCGTTCTCACAAGGCTGCGTTGGCTCTCGGTGAGTTGCGAGTGCCGCAAGAGCTCAAGAGACCCCAGGACGCCGTTCATAGGCGTTCGAATCTCGTGGCTCATCGTCGCAAGGAACTGAGACTTGGCCAGATTCGCCGCCTCTGCAGCTTCCTTAGCCTTGACAAGTGACGCGTTCATCACTTCGTTCTCGAAGCTGTTCCGAATCGCACGCGTTGTGGTCGAGGTGACCTCACGGCCGGCACGGATCATCGTGAACCCAAGGATGCCGACAAGGACAGCGACGGGAAGGGAACGCACGGACTCCACGAGTAGGCTTACAACGACGAGTGATCCGAAGCTGAACAAGACAAGCCAGAAGAAAGCCCGGCCCACAAGCGGCATGAATAGCGCCGCAGTCGCAACTGAGCCGATTGCAATGACGATGAACGACGTTGCGAACGTGCCACTCAGGTAGGGATAGATCCCCGCTGAGCAAACAGCCCACAACACGCCGGCCAGCGCAGAATTGGCTTCGAGCGCGCGCGCGGAATGCGCAATGCCGATTTCGTTTAATTCGCTGTCTCTCAGAAACCGCTTTGCGATCGACAGCCGCCAAATCCCGACGACGAGGCCGATCAGCACGGCCGAGAAAGTGGCAGCCTTGGCATCGACAAGATATCCAAGTATGGCGACGATGGCCACTGCCAAAAGTTGCAGGGGCACGCTGCGCGCCGAGTTGCGCATTGCCAAGCGCAACAGTTCGCGACGAACCGCTGCATCGAGGGTAAGCTCGGAATTCATCTTCCGTCTGCGCTATCGATTGCAACTGTCACGACGGGATTCTCCCTGAATGGCGCCTCCTAATTCTCGCGCGCAGGCCGCTCGTTCAGGAGTTCGGGTCCCCGGCCATTCACGGCGTTTGTGGCGCAATCGTCTTTCGCCAGCCCAGTGCAGGTTCGCGAGGCCCAAATGATGGACTCGTTCAACAGTATGCCGATTCATTTTCGCTGCTCAGCCTGACCCACGTCCAGCGATGACTAACGTTCAACCGACGCTGGCCCGGGTCTTCGAATTCATTGGCGCACATCACGTCGCCGGAAGACTAGTCCATGAGCAGGACCGGGCCATCCAGCGCGTGTTCGCGAGTCTGGCAGTTGCAATTCTTGCCGGCATTGACTATTTCTTCCGGCACCCGTCGCATCCGCAAGACCGAGTGGTTCTTGTGATGAGCCTCATCTACTTCTCCGTGAGCTTGGCCCACAGACGCTTTCTCTCGGTCTATCCGGAGCGCGGCATCTTTGTGATGTATGTCTTCTTGGTCTTGGATCCCGTCATTCTTGTTGTCGTGGCGTTTCTGGACCCGGAAACATTTGCGTTCCTTCATCCCTTCTTGCTGGTCGTGATCGTCCGCAGCGGTATTCGCTACGGGATCCGGACGATGTACTTGGCGTGGCTTGCGACCCTCGCGACGTCCACTCTCCTGGTGGCGAGCGATTTCTGGCGCGCGCATACGGAATTGACGTTCGCCTTCATGTTGCTGCTGGCATTCGTGCCGGTGTTTTTTGCGTCTCTCATCAGGAGAATTCACAACGTCCGAGCGATAGAAGAGGAGCGCGCTCGATTCGTTGCGATGCACGAATCCGTCGTCGCCCGAAGCGCCTTCCTGGCCAAGGTCAGTCACGAGCTGCGGTCGCCGCTTCAAAGCATCGTTTCCGCACTCGACGTGTTCGAGATGAGGCATTCGTACCCCGGCGGCAGTGATGATGAACTGATCGGGCGAATGCGGCGCTCGTCTTTGCTGTTGAATACCCAGTTGCGCGATCTGCTCACGCTGGCCAAGGGCGAGGCCGGGCGTCTCGAGATCCATCCCAAACCCTTCGAGGTGTGCGCCCTGGTGGAAGCGGTCGCTGAAGGGGCACGCGAGCTCGCGGCGGCGAAGGGCCTGGATCTCGTCGTCGACTTGCCTCCCGATGCGGTGTTCGCGGTCGCCGACAGTGCGCGCATCGATCAGGTTCTCACGAACCTGGTGATCAATTCGATCCGCTATACCGATGTGGGCCAGGTGCGACTGTCGCTGCAGGCGTTCGACCCTTCAACCGGGCGGTTGCACTTCCGCGTGGCCGACACCGGCCCCGGAATTCCGCAGGCCGTTCTGCCGACCTTGTTCACCCCCGACAAGGTGCTGACCGGCGCCGAGCGCCGCGGTGAAAGCTCGGGCATCGGCCTGGCTATCGTGCGAACGTTGGTCGATCACTTGGGAGGCAAGATCGGCGTGACCAGCGGCGCCGCAAAGGGCACGACATTCGAGGTCGAGATCCCGGCGGAACCTGTGGCCGCCGAAGAGCGCGGCGAAGAATCGAGCGAGCCCACCAGCAGGGTGCTCGGCGTCAACGATCGTGAAGACGTGCTCGATGCCCTGGTGAGCGTGGTCGACGAGCTGGGACTGGAGTGCGATCGCGCCTGCACCGCGGCCATCGGCGCGAACCTGCTGGCCACGCATCGATACGACGCCGTTCTGCTCGACATGGAAATACCTGTCAAGGGCGGCGCCGCACTCGCTGCTGAAACGAGAAGTGGAAGCGGGCCGAATCGGCAGACGCGATTCTTCAGCATGAGCGCTGCCGAGGCGGCGCAAGGCGACAGCGCCCTATTCGACGCGCACCTTTCCAAGCCGATCAACCGCGCCGCGCTCCGCGACGCGTTGCTGGGCGAAGGGCGCGGCGATTCGCGGCCAAGCCAGCCGAGCCTGTGGTCAGCGATCGACTGATCGTCGGCATTGGTGTCGGCATGCGGTTCTGAGCGTGCCCGACGCCCGGCGCGCGGATGGCACGTGTCGACGCCGAAACGGCTCGCCGCACTAGCCCGCAAATTTCGTCAGTAGAGGGGTCGGCAGCCTCGTGCTTACGCGCGTTGTCCGGGCTAGCTTCGCGCGGCGCCGTCCCAGTGTTCAGCGATCTTTGCGTCCTCGATGCGGAACATGTCGAACCACGTGGTCGTGTAGGTGGCAGTCGGCTCCTTCGGGTCCTTGGCCGTGCGCACGAAGCACAGGATCACGCGGTCGCCCTCGGCGACGACGGCCACCAGCGGCGCCTTGACGCGCGCCTCGATCGGCACCGATTTGGCGATGCGCGAGAAGAACGCGACGAACGCCGCGCGACCCGTCGCCACGTTCGGGTTGTGCTGGATGTACGACTCGGCCATGTATTTGTCGGCGAGCTCCATGTGGCCGCCCTCGAACACCTCGCGCCAGAAGTCGTAGACGAGTCGCTTGTTCGCGGCGGCGCGCGGGTCGCCGCTGGCAAGCATCTGCTCGTGATCGGGGTTGGCCTGCACCGCCACCTGGGCGTGCGCGACGAACGGCGAGAGCGCCAGGGCCCAGGCCAGGGCGAAGGAATGTGCGAACTGCTTCATGGGGTGCCTTTGCGTGCCGGGTTGCTGCGGGTGATCCGGAAAACGATTCGAGCGGGCCGCGACGATCTCATCGCCGGCCCGCACCTTGCCATTTTTCAGGATCGAAATCGGCGAGGTCGATCTTGCCGAAGCTCGCGGGCGGCATCGATACCTTGACCTTGACCTTGTCGGGAGCGCTGGCGTGGAAGCTCTGCTCTTCCACGCGCACGAGCTGCCAGCGGTCGTCGCGCCGCGAATAGGCGAAGCGGACCTCGACGCTCCAGCGCCAGCCGCTGCCCCCGTACTGCGAGACGGTGAACGAATTCGGCCCGACGCGAAGTTGCTGGAACGGGTCGCCCATCATGCCACCGCAGGTGCCGCAGCACACGACCTTGTCGTTGCGCGCGGCCTCCTTCAGTGCCCCGCCGGCCTGGCGCACGAGGACGAGCAGCGTGCGCTGGCCGCCTTCGGCGTCGGCGTTCGTCGGTGGCGCGTCGGGCCGCTCGAGCACGAGCACGTAGTCGGGCCGGCCGTCGCCGTTGAGATCGCCTCGCTCCAGGGCGATGGCACGCGTGCCGGCGGCGACGAACGGCCGCACCTCGGGCGGCAGGTCCTTGAGGGCAATCGGCCCCGGCTCGCCCGCGCGGGCCGCCGGCGTGGTCCACGCGGCCACGAGGCTCAGCGCGAACAACGCGCACCGAGTGACGCAAGGGCGATGCATCAGATGACCCGGGGTGGCTGGGCCGTCGCCGCGTCGCCGGTGTTCGGCGTGTGCCCGTTGAACTGCGCCACGGTGCGAGGCTGCCAGAGCTCGCTGAAGATGGCCAGGCGCGCCTCGAGATCGATCGCGCCCGACGCGGTGAGGGTCGAGGTGCCGGGCGCGACGATGGCGGCGGCCGATGCGCTCGCCGCGTCCTGCGCTGAGCGCGCGGTGGCGGCAAGAGCTGCCATCGGTGCTGCGGGCCCGGCCTCGGGCTCGGCGGCAGCCTGCGCCGCCCACTTCGCGCCGGCACTTTCTCCGCGATGCCGGCCGATGTCGAACCCGCCGCTCGCGAGCAGGCCGCAATGGTCGTGGAACCAGGCCGCGACCTTCGACTCGTGCGGCGTCGCGAGCACGAGCTCGCCGCCGGCCCAGACCGTGTAGTCATCGCTGCCCTGATCGCCGAACTCGAAACCGCTCACATGGGCAACGGGCGGACCGCGCATAGAAGCCTCGCGGGCCCAGCGCGCCAAGACGCCGGCCGGTGCTGCGCCGGCGCGACCGCGCGGCGCCGCGCCGGGCGCGACCGCTTCGGCCGCGCCTGCCCACGCCTGAATCTCGCGCTCGACCGGCGGCGTCACCGGCACGAGCCAGAGGTCGCCGCTGAGGCGACAGACCACCGTCGACGGCAGCGGCCGTCGCCACGAACGCAACGCCGCCGCGTCGCCGATGAATGCCTCGAGCTCTTAGCCCATGGTCAGGACTTCAGCGATGGCCCGGCCGCACCCGTGCGCGCGCGCCGGCGCGGCAGGCTGTTGGCATCGCTCGCGTCGCCGCCCGCCAGCATGCCGAAGATGAAGGGCGTGAGCCGGCTGCGAGTAGCGCAGTGCTCGCAAGTGGGGCGAAGCTCGAGCATCGTCGGCAGCAGTCGGTCGAATCGCGCCCAGGCCAGCGCGGCTTCGGCCTGCTCGTACGCGGTCGACTGGCCGGGGCCGGCGACGGTGCGGTGGGTGCCGCCGAAAGCGCCGTCGCCCGAGCGTGGGTCGATGGCGAGCACCGTGAAGCCGGCCTCGACGAGGCGAGGCGCAATGCTCGAGTATTCGGCAATGTCGGCGGGTAAGGATCGTGGCATGCGATCGACACGACTGAAGGGGTCGGTCAGGCGTATCAGGCGTCGCCTCACACGGCGGTGCCAACCAGGGCGCCGACGCCAGCCGTGATGGCGAGGGCGAGCGCGCCCCAGAACGTGACGCGCCAGGCGCCCACCGGCGCACTGGCGCCGCCGGCCCGTGCCGCCACCGCGCCGAGAACGGCCAGAAAGACGAGCGAGGTCGCCGACACCCAGGCGACGAGGCCGGCACCCGGCAACAGCAGCGTCACGCCCAGCGGCAGCGCCGCGCCGAACGCGAAGCTCGCCGCCGAGGCGAGCGCGGCCTGGATTGGTCGCGCGCTCATCGTCTCCGAGATGCCGAGCTCGTCGCGGGCATGGGCGCCGAGGGCGTCGTGTGCCATGAGCTGCGCGGCTGTCTTTTCGGCGAGGCCGTGCTCGAGGCCGCGGCCGACGTAGATGGCCGTGAGCTCGCGATGCTCGGCCGCAGGGTCGTGCTGCAGCTCGGCCGCTTCGCGCGAGAGGTCGGCTGTCTCGGCGTCGGCCTGCGAATGCACGGAGACGTACTCGCCCGCGGCCATCGACATGGCGCCGGCCACCAGCCCGGCGACCCCCGTCACGAGGATGCTGGCGTGAGAAGCGTGTGCCGCCGCGACGCCGACCACGAGGCTCGCCGTCGAGACGATGCCGTCGTTGGCACCGAGCACGGCGGCGCGCAGCCAGCCGATGCGCGACAGGCGGTGGCGTTCGATGTGGCGGCGGGCCATGAAAGTTCTCCGGTGTGCTGGCGATGGGCGGGCAAGAAGCTCTGGGCGTGGCGACCGCTCCTCGCACGCAGCGTCGCCACCGGCCAGCGGCGAGACTACCAGCCCGCGTCCGCGTCCGCGGCCGCAGACGCGTCGCCGGCGCCGGCGCCAGCGCCGTGCTCACTTTCCTGCCGTCATCGGCTTGCTGAGAAAGCGCGAGCCCGCTTTCGCAAAGCGCCATGGCAGCTCGCGCGACTTGCTGATGCCGATGCGCGTACTGGCGGCGATCTCGAAGCCCGCTTCGACAGGCGGCGCCAGGTGAAAGGGCTTGCGGTCCAGGCGCATGGCGTCGTGCTCGCGGCTCACGGCCAGGGCCTGGCACAACCGCCCCGGACCGGCGCAGAGCAGGCGCAGATCCGACATGCCGCGCCGCTCACGCATCGCCTTCAGACCGGCGGTCGGTTCGATCGCACGGATCAGCACGCCGGCGCCGTGGCCGGCCGGCATGCAGACGAAATTCAGGCACCAGTGCAGGCCATACGAGCGATACACGTAGGCGCGGCCGGGAGGCCCGAACATGGCGGCGTTGCGCGCCGTGCGGCCGCCGAAGCTGTGCGAGGCCGGGTCGCTTTCATCGTAGGCCTCGGTCTCGACGATGACGCCGCCGACGCCATCGACGAAGACGCTCGCGCCGATCAACGCGCGTGCGACCTCGAGCGACGAGGCGCCGAAGTCGATGCGGACACGGGCGCGGCGCGGCATGCGGCGATGCTACGGCCTGGCAACGCGATGCGAGGGCTCGTGCCGGCGTCGCGCGAGCCCTCGGGCCGCTCGGTCGATGCGGCCGCCCGACGCCGCACACTCCGACCGTTCGCGGCGGCAGGCGCCGATAGAATTCGCGCCTCGCCACGTTGCCGTTTTCGACACGGCCGCCGCCCGTGTCCGATCGCCGCAAGGTCCTGCCCCAATACGTGCTGCCCAAGCGCGGCCTCACCGCCTTCGCCGGGCGGGTCGCGTCGCGCGAGCGCGGCGCGACGACGACGCGGCTGGTGCGCTGGTTCGTGCGCAAGTACGGCGTCGACATGAGCGAGGCCGCGGTGAGCGACGTCGCGGCTTATGCGAGCTTCAACGACTTCTTCACGCGCGCCCTGAAGCCGGGCGCGCGGCCGCTCGCCGAAGCCGACCTGATCTGCCCGGTCGACGGCACGATCAGCCAGTTCGGCCGCATCGAGCACGACCAGATCCTCCAGGCCAAAGGCCACCGCTACTCGACGACCGCGCTCGTCGGCGGCGACCACGCGCTCGCCGAGCGGTTTCACAACGGCAGCTTCGCGACGCTCTACCTGAGCCCGAAGGACTACCACCGCATCCACATGCCGTGCGACGGCACGCTGACG
>Ga0075521_10000622_pt1 | contig 10732 bp, 6 predicted proteins | sample NGEPerD_FD_74785 | JGI IMG/M metagenome (GOLD analysis project Ga0075521, IMG submission 74785) | Arctic peat soil microbial communities from the Barrow Environmental Observatory site, Barrow, Alaska, USA - NGEE PermafrostAB12-D | ecosystem: Environmental > Terrestrial > Soil > Wetlands > Peat ...
ACCCAGGACCAATCGATGTCTCTCGCGTTGGATCGATGACGAAGCCAGACTTCGCGAGCATCTCCAGTCGCCCCGAGACGCGATGGGCGTCATCCTGACCTGCGACGCGCAGGGGTCCGAGATCATGGGGAGACTCTCGAATCGTACGTATCGCTTCTGCCGGTCCATGCTCAACTACGACCTGCTGAAAGGCCGCTTGGGCGTGTGCTGGGTTCTTGTACAGAGCACTAAACGCGCGCGACAAGTCATTCCCTTCACGACCTGCGCGCGCCCGCGAGACTTCTGCGGCGAGGACTTCGCCGCTTTCCCATGCGTCGCGCCCCGCTCGGGCTGCGAACACGGCCGCTGCCCGTGCGCTCGTATCATCGGTCGCAGGCGTCAATCCGAAGGTTCGTATCTTCTTCTCATCTATGAGTGCGCCAAACTGCTCCGGCCGCTCGTGCATGAGGTGTGTTGCCTCCGCGATTCCGTGTTGTCCGGCGGCAGCCATAAAGCTGTCTCGGGCTGGTCGCGGTTCGCGATAGACGCGTGCAAGCGCGCGATCGAACTCTTCGTACACGCGTGACGCACGCTCCGCTGAGTACTCAAGTTGCGCGAGTCGCGTGCGCGAAGCGGCCGCGTCCACCTCAATTCGATAGCGCTCATGACTTAGCTCTTCGACGTGTTCGTACGATTGCAGGTGCTTCGCCACCTCGATGACTCGACTTGAACGGACTCTCTCAACGCTCGCATCGGGATTGCTCGGACCGAGCGGCGCGAGCACTTCGGGTTTCGCATCTAAGGTTTCACGCGTGGCGGCAACCAGGTGCTTCGACGTTGTCGGGTCAACGGAAGCCAAGCGACCAGGGACAATTCGAAGGCCAAGTGCGCGCTCTTCGTCCCTCAATACCTGCTGAACGACAGCACGGTCTTGCCATCGATTCCAGACAAGACCGGTATCCGGGTGCACACGATTGATGAGTAGGTGCACATGGGGATGCTCTCGGTCGCGGTGCGAAACGATGAGGACTTGATGACGCTGGAGGTCGAGTGCAGCGAGCACTCGATCCGCCACGCGTTCCATCGTGGCGCGATCGACCGCATCGTTCGGATCGAAGCTGAGCGCGAGATGATACACCGGTTGCTGAACGCGCACGTTCTGCGCGGCCGTGGCCCGCATGATTTTGCCGGCCAACTCTGGATCGTCGGTCGGGAGATTGCGCGACGTGCTCCATGCGACGCGCTCGGGGTGGTCGCCGGACCGGCCCGCCGCGAGATAGCGTGCCAGCGCTCCGAAGCTTCGGGCGCTGCTCGACATGGCGATCACTCACCGCACCTAGTCTAACGTGCGGATGATATCCAGCACCTCCGCTACAGCTCGATCGAAATCAGCCGCGCGAGGAAGGGAATGCTCTTTCGCGAGACGAGATAATTCAGCGAGTCGATTGCAGAGTTGCGCGAGGGCGCGGATGAGCGAATCGCTCAGCTCCGTTTTCCGCTTTTGTGGGGAAATTCCTTGGGTTGATTCGCGAACGTAACATGCCACCGGTCGCCCTGCGGCGCGAGCGCGGTCAATGACGATCCGTAACTCTTCGGGACTAAATCGGATGAGTTTTGTGCAGGTGCGCCGCTTGGTCGTTTGCTCGACTCTGTCTTTTCTTGCATGGCGCACAAATAACTCCTGACTGCAACCGAGGACCCTGGGTAAGTACGAATCGTGCGTCGCTTCCGGTCTTCGAGATACTTCTCTTTCTTTGCATGCGTTCTGGATCGGTATGGCGAAATGGTCCTGAGCGTGCGATTCGCGACAATTAAGCCCATGAATTGAAGAGCACGTTCCGAGCACTGTTGATAATTTTATCTCGAACATGCTCGAGACTGGGATTAACCCGATTTCGTGGACGCCTTACTCACTCTAGTTTGAGGGTGGAGGTGGCGTATGAAATCCAAGGGGAATGCAGGATCGGCAGCACGGCGTGAGCGGCGCGACTTCAGTGCCGAGTTCAAGGCGGAAGCGGTCCGGTTAGTTGCCGAGCGTCGCGCAGGAGGCGACACGCCGGCGCAGGTCGGCCGAGAGCTCGATGTGAAGCCCGACCAACTGCGCGCGTGGGCCAAACACGAGCGACGCGAGAGCGGCAGTGGGGGAGCGCGGGCGGTGGAATCGGCCGAGCAGGAGCTGCGGCGGTTGCGGCGCGAAGTGGCCGTGCTGCGCCAGGAGCAAGCGTTCGCAAAAAAAGCGCCGGCGCTTTTCTTAGGATCTCGCGATCCTCGCGTAGTCGCTCGTTCTCCCTGCTCAGCCGGCGGACCTGCTCCTCGAGCGAAAGCACCCGCCCAGCACTGGTCGGCTTCTCCAGCGGCACGGTTCGAAGCCAGTTGCGGAGCGTCGTCGTGCTGACGCCCAACTCCACACTCAGCTCTGGTATCGATCGCTTCTTATCATTCGCCAGCCGTACCGCCTCACGACGAAACTCCTCACTGAACGTCTGGGGTCCTTGTCGGCGCATCTGACACCTCCTGCCTCGAATATCCATCGAAGCAATTGAGGTGTCCACCAAACTCGGGGAAGTTCATCTCGCCCGTTCATGATTCGATTCGTGTTCCTTTTTTGCCTTTTTCGTGCTCGTAGTTCGCAGTTGCAGTTTCAACTACCCTTCCACTCCCCCGCCATCTCCTTCGCGTACGCCGCAAAGCTCCACGGTGCGTGGCCGAGCACCTTCGTCTGCAGCGCCACGTCCGCGGGCGTCGCCTTGAGTCCGTTCTATGAGAGAGATGGTCAAGAGCGGACTTCGTCCCGGCGGAGGGTCGCCGCGTTCTATGAGAGAGATGGTCAAGAGCGGACTTGGTCCTGGTGGAGGGCCGCCGCGTTTTTTTGGCGGTGGCCATCAGCCCTGACTCTGGCTTGGCGCGCGAGAGTTTCCCGTGCGATGGGGGTCGCAGTGCCGTCTTCTTCCGCATGATGCCTCACTCGTGCTTCAGGGCCAAACTCAACGTGTCCAAAGCGCTCGGGTCGCGCGGGGGCAGACCATCGTTCTATCCGAGACTCGACCGCGCCGGGTCGGCCTAACGCTTTATTCGGGTCTTGCGAGAGGGCCTATGGTTTTTTACATGCTTCGGCCGACGACGCCGAGCGAAGGACTGAAACGAGACTCCCTCCCGCACTCACGTGTGGACTCCTGAAGTCGCCGGTGAGCATCAGTGCCCCGCCGGAAAGCTCCTGGAGCGCGCTAGGATGTTGTGTTGTTCAGATATGCCGCGTCATACGTCTCTCCAGTCTTCCACAGGTGTAAGAGGATCGCCGCGAGTTTCCGCGTGAGCGTCACGCGAGCGAGTTCCTCGCGCATACCGCCCTGGACCACGCGCGCATAGAAATCGTGAAGCGGACCCGCGCGCGTCGCCGCCGCGGTGGCCGCGCCTTTGAGCACATTTTTCACCAGCGGATGGTGATTCCGATTGAGCCCGCACGTGAGTGGAGGCCGCCGCCGACGCATCGGGCGGCCGTCGTCCAGCTCAAATTCTGCGCTCGCACGTGTGACGACCGCCAAGCCCGCATACGCCCAGAGCTGGCGCTTGGTGCGAAAGCGCCACGGCGTCTGCAGTGTCGCGAGTAACAGCGCGCCCCGAATCGGCCCGAGAAACGGAATCGTGCGCAGCACGCGCCACGCGGGATCCCGTTTCGCTTCCGCGAGGAGCGCGACGCGGATCGTGCGGCGCCACTGCTGTAGCGTCTCGAGCTCGGCGTAGAGCGCCTCGGCTCGCAGCCGCGCGCCTGGCTGGGACAGCTCGGCCAGCCACGTCGCACGTTCCGCCGGATGATACACACGCTGCCCTGGCGTTCGAATTCCGCGCGCGCGAAACACCGCCTTCAGCCGCTGCATCGTGCGCGTGGAATCTTCGAGCACCGTCTGATACGTGCGCGCCAGCTCTCGCAGGGTCTCCGGGCTCGGACTGCCGTGATAGACCGACCGCAGGCCCCCCACCGCAGCCGATCGGCGAGCTGCTCGGCGTCGGCGTGATCCCCTTTGTGCCCCTGCTGCCCGTCCCCGCGGCGATTGCAGACGACGACTTCCGCCACGACGGGACGCAGCACACCATGAAGCCACTGGGCCTGGGTGCCTTCCTCGAAGACCACGCGGACCGTGCCTCGCATCCCCGACAAAAGTCGACGAGCGCCTCGGCGGCTGTTTCGACGACGCTTCGCGCGATCACTCGGCCTCGCTCATCGAGCACCGCAATGACGGTGGTCGCTTGATGCACATCGAGCCCGACACATTTCGTTGTCCGCTTCATGAGGGCCGCTCCTGGCTGTGGGTTGTGGGTCTTCGACAACTCCACAATAGCAGTCAGGGGCGTGCTCTCAATATCCGTTTTTTTGGAAGTACGCGTACATGAGCTTGAAGTCGTAGAGCATCGACGCCGGCAGCCACGCGCGCGGCTGCGCTTCCCACGCGCTGGGCTGCGGGTGATGCTCCCTGCACCGTCGGTGATGAGTAGCTTGAGGGAATCACTGGTGAAGTAAAGACGCTGCAGCCCGGCGAGCGACCACCCGGCGCCAAAGGGTCTCGCGCATTCGTTGAGGACTAGGATGGGGATCGCCGTATTGGTCTGCGTGACGGTGCCACTGTACGGTCCAGAGGTCCACCGCGTCTTGACCGTATCGAAGTAGACCCTGGTGGCGAGCGCGGTACCATCGAACTGGCCGGCGAGTCGCGTGGTCGCGCCGCCCGTTACGAGCCGTAAACGGGCAGCGACGCGTGGTCACTGAGGATATTCTCATACTTCCTGTAGGCAGCACGTCCGAGCGAGTGGGACGGTGCGCGTGCGGCTCGATGTCGTGGAGCCGCTGGGGAGCGAGGCGTATCTCTCGGCGCGCATTGGCGCGAAGGAGATTACGGCGCGCGTGCCGCCGCGGGGGTTACCGACGGCGGGGAGTGAGGTCGAGTTAGTGTTTAATGCGGAGAGACTGCATTTCTTTGACGCGGAGAGTGGGGAGACGTTGTGGGTGCAGTGATGTAGGGCAAACGTGTGACGAGAAGCAGCGGATCAAAGTGACCGGTGAACGGCTCTTCGAGTCGTGATCACTTCGCCTTGCGGCTGATGTTAAATCGGCAATAGTTGTACTTCGATGTTTGTTACCGCATGGTTGTTGTGACGGTTTTGCAGATGAAATTGACACGCGCAGGGCCTTATTGTTTAGACGTCATACCAGTAGCGACACGAGATAGCCCCAACAGAGCGCGCAAGCCATTGCCACACCAGCAAACAAATACACGGGCCAGCCTTCATGATAGCCCTGAACGGCGGATCTATAGAGAAATACAGACGACATTCCTAGCACTAGTAGCAACGTGATACTAGCAATCCAAAGTGCTCGACTCGGGCGTGTCCCGAGATTTTGCCCTGTTTGTCGATTCGCGATAGTCGCGGAATCTGAACGGGATAACCGAACGCAATAAACGCTAAATATTAACAGCATCATGGATAGCGTTCGAAGTGGGGTATTATTCCACCCCACTATGAAAGCCGGCACTGCCAATAAAAGCAAAAGGACTGCTAGCGCAAATAGATAACGCTGTTTCTTGTTTGGTGAGTTCATTGAAATATTCATTTACATGCGTCCTGTGAGCTGTGTGCTAAGTCAGATGCTTGACCAGCCAGATTTCCGATACTGCTCGCCCAAGGTGCGATTCCAGGAATAGCGGAAGCAGAGGTTGTGGCGGCCCAATCGGCGAGCTGCCCCCATGCGAAGTTCCGGAGAGCAGTGGTATTCCCACTGGCGTACAAACTCAATACCCCGCTCGCCGCCCCTGTAACCGTGCTAATTTCTGCGAATAGGCCTGTCGCGGATGCCAAAGCGACTGTCACAGGCGTGTCGGCACCAAGGGTGACAGCTTCGCCGGCACCGGAAGCGACTGTCAGCAAGCCTGCTGCCAACGAAGCAAGTCCAGTACTTTGGGAGGTGGATTCGAACGACTTTGCCAATTGAGCGGCCGCTTGCTGGTATGCAGTACACGTCGTTGCTTTGTTCAAAGCTTCTGCCTGCACAATCTGTGCAAGCTGATCGACCGACGCGATATTCTCCGGAGTCCAGCCTAGAGATGGCCCGGAATACCCGAGAGTCATGTTGCCGCCACCTGCGCCCGAATGACAGCTACCGTCGGCTTGTGGGGCGTACGGGCAAGTAGGCAACTGTGGTAGCTGACCGTCAGTCCCGCTGGGATCTGCGCGGTTGACTGGATCATTTGAAGTATAGGCATATTGATTCGCTCCGCCATTCTCTCCAATCGGGTCTTCGCTGATGAAGCGTGCGAGCGTGGGGTCATAGTAGCGTGCCCGATAGAAATATAGTTGCGTTTCTGAATCGTACTCGCGACCCGTGTATCGGAACGCGTTGACGACCTGTTCGCTCGCCACTTCGCTCGTGCCGAACGGTGCATACTGGTAACGGTTCTTGATCCCACCCACCGTGTCGATCACACCCCACACGCTGCCCGCGCCCACCTCACTGAGATAGTAATACCGATTACCAGCGCTCGAAATCACGCTGTGCGGCTGGTCGATTCCCGGGTAATAGCTATACGTGCGGAGGCGCGTGCCGAGTGAGTCGATCGTCAGGATCTGATCACCGTCGTAGACATACTTGTAGATCGCGCTCCCAACGGTCTTCCGCACCCGCCGCCCTGTACCGTCGTAGCCAAAGCTCACGAGCGCGCCGTTCGTCTTCACGCTATCCAGCTGCCCGATGCTGTTCCAGTAGAGATACTGATCGAAGGTGCCATTCGTCTTGTGTACGAGGTTGCCGTCGTAGTCGTACGTGAGCGTGTAGCCGTTCCAGTTCGTGAGCCGATTGCCAGCAACGATCGTTGGGCTCGCGTCGGTGCGATTGCCGACCGAGTCGTACGTAAATGTCGCCGAGTGAACCGTCGTGGGCACCGAGTGCGACGTGCAAACCTGGCCATCCTGGCCTCTGGGATTTGCAACACACGTCACCGTGTCGCTGTAGGCGAGATCGCTGTAACTAGTCAACTGCCCGAGCTTATCGTAGCTGTAGTTCCACGTTGTATCGCCGTGAAAGTTGGTGCGCTGGGTAATGTGATCGAGGGAATCGCGCGTGTAGCCCGTATTGAAAGCCTGGAGGCCGGCCGCGCTGTGCTTCACCGAGTATTGCTTGTGGACGCCGGTGACCGCGAACGTCATGCTGTCGAGCGTCGTCCCGCTGTGCTGGGTGAGCTTGATGAAGCTCATCAGGCCATCGGCGTTGTAGCCGAAGAAGGTGCGTTGCGTGCCGACGCTCAGTGTATCGAGCCGCCACTCGGCGTCGTACCCGTAGCTGATGGTCTGGAGTGACGTCGGGCTCGTGCCCATCGTGAAGATGCGGGACCGCAAGAGGCCATTCGCGTCCGCGGTCGCGGTCACGACGTAGCGGCTACTCCCGCGGTTCGAGATCTGCGTCTGAACGAGTCTCGCCGTATCGGTCTGGACGGTGTCGATACTCTCCCCGTTCGCGACCGCCCCCCAGAGTCCCGCCGAGTCGTAGGCGAAAGTGGTCACCCGTCCGTCCGCCAACGTGACCGTCGAGTCTCGTCCGAGGTGATCGAACTTGGTGACGGTGGCTTGCAAGCGGCGATTGACGTGCTTGCGCATGGCCCCGCTCTTCGTGAACTCGAGTGAATCCTTCCGGTTCGCTGTCGGGTCGCCCGTCGCAGCATCCGTGAGCACATCCGCCCAACCCAACGCATTGTAGTGATAGGCATACGTCTGCCCCCTGGGGTCAGTGAGCTGGACGATCCGACTGAGTGAATCGTACGCATAGCTCGTCTGCGCACCGGGCGCGTAGATCGTATCCGTGCGGTTCAGCTTATCAAGCGCCAAGATGACGCTATCACCTTTGGAGTTCATGGTGCGGACCAAACGTCCCCAACTATCGTATCGAAACCGAGTGATGCGTGACAGAGTGTGACTGGTATCGCTACTCTGGACTGCTGTGGAATCAGTGTTTTGAAAGCCGGAGGCACCGGGGTATCGCAGCGTTCTATCCCTTTTGGGATCAACCACAAGTGTGGTGCGTCCGTGTCCGTCGTAGGAATACGCCGTCACCGAATCCTTCGTACTATCCGGATTGGAGCCGACGCGCGTACTGTCGATAAGCGACTTTGCTGCGTTGAGATAGTTCTGCACCGTCTGCGTCGACCCCGACACACGCCCAATGAGATCGTACGTCGTATCGTAGGCGTACGTGACGCTGCTCCCGGTGAAGAGATTCGTGACACGGGTGAGGCGTGGGCCATCGAACATGGACGTATCCGACGCCACGGTCTTTAGCTTCCGGTGCTCGACGGTTCGGGTGACGTGCTCGTTTCCATCGCGCGTAATGAACGTGGTATCGGCGAGCGAGTCTTGTTCGATCTGCAGTGGGGCCAGGAAGCGGTCGAGCGCAAACCGAGTCGCGTGCGCGGTCGTCGTCTCGAGCGGCATGCCGTACGTGACAGCGCGCACGGTTGTGCTCACGCGCTGGGCTGCGGGGCTGCTCGCCGTGCCGAGGCCACTGCTCGGATCGATCAGGACAGCCGCCTCCAAGGATCCGACCTTCATCCCCAGTCGACTCGCGACCAAACTGCCAGCTCCGGTGATCGTCGTATCGACCGTCACGCTGGGAGTGCTGTCGGAGGCAAGCTTGCTCGCAAAGTCGTAGACGTATTTCCACGTGTTGCTCGCGCGGTCGGTCCGCTGCGTGAGCCGGTGCTGCGCATCGTACGTGCCTTGAAAGGTCGTGGCGCCGGTCGGGTCGCCGATCGAGGCCAAGTCGCCGCTGCCATTGACGGAGAATGTACTGACCCGACCGTTGGGATCGGTGATCGAGGTGAGCTTGCCACTCGTGTACGCAAAGGTGAGGGTCTTCCCAGCGGGGTCCGTGATCGTCTGGATGTGATTGGAGCCGTCGTAGGCGAACGTGGTAGAGTCCGCGAAGCGGTTGGAGACACTTGTCAGGAATCCAGCGGTGTTGAAGCTGGCGATAGCGCCATCGCGACTCCTGCGCTCGAAGTGATTGACCGTGCTCCCATTGAGAATCGTGCGGATCACGCTAAAGTCTGCAGCGGCCGCCGGGGCATCGCAGTGGGTGCACGCACTCGTGAAGCGGGTGATGCTGCCCGCACCGTCGGTGACGAGGAGCGTGAGGGAGTCACTGGTGAAGTAGAGATGCTGGAGTCCCGCGAGTGACCATCCGGCGCCGAAGGGGCTCGCGCTCTCGTTGAGGACCAGGATCGGGATCGCCGTATTCGTCTGCGTGACGGTGCCGATGTACGGTCCAGCGGTCCACCGCGTCTTGGTAATGACCGTATCGAAGTAAACACCGGTGGCGAGTGCGGTGCCATCGAATTGGCCGGCGAGTCGCGTGGTCGCGCCACCCGTGGTCTGCGTGACGTAGAGCTCCGTCGAGTCGGGACCGGCCGCGAGAAACTTCTTGTTCGCTCCGCCGTGTCGTAGCTGAAAGGAGAAGACCTGCCCTTTGTACGTGCTGGGGTCCGTCACGTCGACTTGCATCACAGGCATCGGATGTGCCTGCGCGCTCGAATACACGAGCGTGGCTGACCGCGTGACATCGCGACTGGTGTAGCTGGGTGTGCTGTATCCAACGCTGACGTCAAAGCAGTTTGCGATGCAGAGACCAGGCGACCGGTTGTCGCCATTGTGCGGACTGAGCGACACAGTCGGCGCGAGCGGGCTTGGCACCGCAACGGAGAGCAGGCCCCCATCCGTCGAGCCGGATTGCCCACTGATCGCGCCAGTCAACGTGACGACATCCGACGTGCCGGCTACGCCCGTAACGTATTCGACCCGCACCGTATCCGTACTATTCGCGCCAATCGTGATCGGACTCGTGCGAAGCAGGGTGCACGTGAAGGTTGCGCACGACTTGGTGAGCGTGACGGTCGAGGACACGTTCTGCAGGTTGTGCACGGTGAAGAGTTGCGTGGTATCCTTGCCCGGCAGGACCTGGATCGACGTGTCCGGCGTCACGCTCATCGCGTTCACCGTCACCGACATGGTCGCCGTCAGCGTGGTCAGATTGCCAGCAGCCGTGATTGTGATCGTGCCAGCCCCACCCCCCGCGCTCGCCGTGCAGTTCGCCGTAAAGTGGCCGGAAGTGTGGGCGGTGACGGCAAGATGGGATGGAAAGGTGCAGGCCGATGCGATGGCACCCGACCAACTGAAGTAGTAGTCTTCATTCTCGATGCTGTTGTTCTGCAGCGAGTACAGCTGCGAAATGGGCGAGCTAGGAGGTACGGTCTTCGACGCCGTACACGGGCTGATCGACTCGCTATATCCAGTGCACGCCATGCGTCTGCCGCGCGTGCTTCTCGTCGCCACGGTGGCGCGAGCCCCAAGAGGCGCCGCGGGGGCTCGCCATCCAGCGGCGGCGGTTGCGAACACTCCACTGAGCAGGAAACCAACAACCGCGGTGCAGAAGACGAGACAGTGCAGACCGGTATGGCGGCGAGGCATGGGCGCGCTCCCAAGTGGGGGTGACAGCGCCGCTATGCATTCGCACAGAGAGTACCGCGTCGCGGCCCCTGCTAAGTCACTGGGATTCAACGACCTCGCTGATGCCCGGCCCTGCCAAGTCGCGCGACGTCGCACGCTGTCGCATGCGAATCACGCGACTGGTCTCGCCGTAGTTCGCGAGCGTCCGACGGCTGCGCGGTGACTGAATGCCAAAATGCTTCATCCTTCGGTACAAGCTTCCGCGGTGGAC
>Ga0075521_10000624_pt1 | contig 10702 bp, 8 predicted proteins | sample NGEPerD_FD_74785 | JGI IMG/M metagenome (GOLD analysis project Ga0075521, IMG submission 74785) | Arctic peat soil microbial communities from the Barrow Environmental Observatory site, Barrow, Alaska, USA - NGEE PermafrostAB12-D | ecosystem: Environmental > Terrestrial > Soil > Wetlands > Peat ...
ACAGATCCGAAAACAAAAAAGGATTCTACCAAAAATACGACTACCACATATACGTACGAAACCTGGGATAGCCACGGAAACTGGACTCAACAAACCAGTATCAATGAAAAGGGCAAACCTGTCAAAGTAGTTAAAAGAATTATTCTATATAAGGAGTAATCCGGGCAGACGGTTAGTTGGGACAAACAAGGTCAACGGTCAACGATCAACGATCAACGGTCAACGAATTCACCAGCGTTCCAGTACCAGTTTCTGCGTGCTCACGGTATTATTTTTTTCATCGAGGATACGTACATAGTAAAAACCCTGGGACGTATAGTGGGGAAGATGCATGGTCTCCGTCTGGGCGGAGCTGGTGATGACTGCTTTTTGCTTTACCAGGTTTTTTCCTATGGCATTGGCCAGCTGAATGGTGTAATTGCCGGGCGGCAGGTCATTGAACTGAACGCTGACTTCATCATCCATCACCGGATTGGGAAATATCCTGATCCGGTTTATATTTTCAGGATTCTTGCTGATGAACAAATCGGAATGGATGCCTGTTTTTGTGATCAACACATTGCTGTTGGCCAGATCGGCGCTTTCATATAATTTTTCTGTTGCCGGTGCGGGCGAAGCAACCCATGTTTCGGGATCTATTAAAAAATAAGCATCAGAATAAGTGGAACTGCTCACCAACAGTTGTTTGCCATCCTCGCTGACGGCGGCGCCGCTCGTCGTAAATTTCTGAGGCAGCCGGGAAACCGTTGCCAGGTATAACGTGGTCCTTGTGGCAATATCCACTTTATATACTCTGTTGGTTCCGGTGATCAGGTATAAATGCCCGTCATCATCGGCAACCAGGTCTCCGCCGGAATTGGTACAGATGCTGTGAATGGTCATTTCTTTATTCTGTGGGTCGTCTAAAAGATCACCGAGGTCGGTAAGTACGGGCGATCCCTTTGTCGTGAACCGGATGAGGTGGGTTCCGTCGTTTGTGATGGTATAACCATAATCATCGGGCGCAATCACCATGCGGTTGATGGGACCGGCATTCCTGAAATCATAGTGCCCCGCTTTGCTGAAGAACTGATCGGAAACAGCAAATGATTCCATGGTAAACAGATCGATATAGCGCAGCTGGTCAATATTCATGGGCGTGTAGTAGAGGCGGTTGGCCTTTCTGTCGTACGCAATGGCCGCCACACTGCTGTCGGGCGTAGCGTGCAGATTATCCTGAACATTCAATAATATATTGCTGAATGCGCCCGTCCGGGTATCCAGTTTGCGCAGGGCGACCCAGGGGCTGCCTCCCTGGTTGACAGCTGTAACCACATAAGCAAAATGATCGGGCTGGCTTTTGGCAGCAATGCCGGAAAGCATTACTGCTGCAAATGCCAACGGGAAAAAAAATATCTTCTTCATGATGTAACGGTCTTGATATATGGTTTGCCCAAAATCATGTGTTATCAATATAAGCAATTCCGTTAACATTTGCAAAGGCATGCAGGAACCCGGTTTTCCGCATGACGAAAATCAGCCAATCGACTGGGTCATGTTAACCCGGATGAGGATGGACGCATTTAATTTTATGGAAAACCAATCCATGTTCGGCAGTTTGGACCCGGAAGAGATCGATGCATTATTGCATCGGCAGATCATCGGGAGAATCGGATGTCATGCAGACGGTGTTACCTATATCGTCCCTATAAGTTATGTCTACGACGGTAAATATATTTACGCGCATTCACTGGAAGGAATGAAAATCGGCCTGATGAGGCATAATACTAATGTTTGTTTTGAAGTTGATTTCCTGGATCAAACCGAAAACTGGCAGAGTGTTGTGTGTTGGGGATCTTTTGAAGAACTGGTAAATCTGAATGAAAGGGAGGAAGCCCTGAAAAAATTACATTCAGATGCCCTGCCCAAAGCCGTCAGCTTAACTGCGAAACTATCTCCTTCATGGCCTCTTCTGCCCAGGGATGTCAACAGCGTGGATGGCGTCGTTTTCAGGATTAAATTGTATAAGAAAACGGGAAAATTTCAAAAAAGTTCTGTCGTGGCAGACAAATCCTGACCTCTCCCTGGCGCTCAGTTACATTATTTTTCATAACAACAGCGCCAGGGCAAGCAGGAAAAATAAAATGGCTAAGGCCAGGAAAAGCCATTTGATAAACGCTGAATTTTGATTGGATGCCATACGTTAAGATGACTTGATCAACGAATAGGGTTATTCTGCTACCACCCGGTATATTTCGTCTGAATGGTGTTCAGGGAAAATCAGGGATTCCCACATTTTACCTATAACGGCCATACTTTTGTCTTTCATCATTTGTTCTATGATTTCATTCTGCCGGATTTCTGATTTGGCGATGTCGTCCCAGTTGTTGTATTCGGTGATTACCAGCACCTGTCTGCTGTCCTGACCATACCAGTGGGATACTATTTTGGAACTGGTATAGAATTGGTTCGGCTCCAGTATGTTTTTTTTGAATATCTTCAAAACAGAATCTGTATTTATATTCTTGTTTTCATTGGTTGAACTTAAATACATGGTGTGAATCAGGAAAGGTCTGGTGTGACCGGTTTCCTGCGCCTTTACTGATGTGCCTGTGAACAAAATGATTAGACTGGCTGATAACATACTGATCGGTTTCATGATGATTTATTTTGTTTATTAAAATTCAGCATTTCGATGCAGGGACATGGGAATAACCGACCAATGCCGGTTTTAAATCGTCAAAAAAAGAATTTGAATTTATTTTTCCCAGCTGAGTACCGCTGCCAGGTGGTTATTGTCCTGGGGGATGAAAAATATTTTGGCCTGGATGGAAACTGCCAGTCCCTGTGCGATCTGTAAACCGAGTCCGGAGCTTTTACTGTCTACCTGGCTGCTGTCCAGCATGGCGTTTAATGTGTCAGCTCTGCTTTGTGAAGCCTGGTTGATGATGAATATTTTTTGCCGGTTCGTAACAATGGAGATGGTGCTGTTTTCGTCGCTGTACTTAATGGCATTTTGTAGCAGGTTTCGGATGATGACCGTCACGAAATTTTCATCTGTCGTCTGGACAAAATGTTCCGGCATTTCGTTTTGGATTCCGATATTCCTGTCTTCCATCCGCTGTTGTGTGATGGATAATTCCTTTTGTATGATATCGGTCATATTCACCGGCACAAAACGGGGTTTGAAGGACTGCATCTGGCTCTTGCTCCACAATAAAAGGTCCTCCATGGTTTCCAGGACATTTTCAGAAGCGAGCTTGAGTTTTTCCTCGTGTCTTTTTCTTGCATCACCGCTGAGCAGGTCGGGGTTCTCTTTTTGAAGTTGCAGGAGCTGTACAATCTGGCTGACGGGCGCGCGCATATCGTGTCCGATAATGCCAAAGAGTTTTGCCTTGGTATCATTGGCTATCGCCAGTTCATGATTTAGCTGGTCCAGCTGGCTGTTCCGCTCATTCAGCACCTTGTTCAGATTTTCCTTATTCCGGTAAATAAAATACAGGAGCAGGGCAATGATACCGAGCGATACCAGGCCAAGGATCAGGAATAAGCGGGTGCGCGAGGCATTTTGTAATTCCAGCACACCCAAACGGTTTTCCCTGCTGAGTAATTCAATCCGTTGTTCTTTCTGTTTGGTCTCGTAACGCGTTTCCTGGTCAGCGAGGTTGCGGGAGATTTTTTCTTTGGTAAGTGAATCCGACTGATCTATATATTCTTCGTAATAACGGATGGATTCTTTGAGGTTACCTGCACCCTTTTGAGCGAGCGCCATGTATTTCAGCGCTTCTGCATATTGTTCCTTACTGATTTGTTTTGCAACGGGCATGGACTGGGCAAGCAATGAAATGGCCTGGGCGTATTTGCCTGTTGCCTGCAACCAGCGGCCATTCCACAACTGCGCCTGGTAGAGCAGGATGGGAGACTTACTGCGATTCGCCAGTGTATCTGCTTTTGTAATATAAGGAAGGGCCTTTGCGGCCTGCCCATGTTCTATATAATATTTGGCGATATTCAGATTGGCGGATACCATTTCAGAGGGTACGACCGCGCTGTTTTTTGTATGCATTTCCAGTTGCTGCTCATAATATAAAGCGGAATCGATATTGCCCAGCAGCGTATAAATTTCTGTAAAAGAACTCAGGTATCGGATGAACACAGGCGGAGAAAAATTGGCGAAGGGTTGTCCTTCTTTTAATATGTCCAGGCTCTTCGACAATACATCGGTGTTCCCGTATTGTTTCGATAACTGGTAACACTGTATGGCATAGTCGGCTTTTAATTTATTATCACTCGTGGTGTCGACCTGTTTTTTACGTAGTTCAATACTCTTGATAAAAAAATCTTCGGCGGTACTGTAATAGGCTTTCTGCTGGTAATAGCTGCCCATGGCGGAATAACCGTCTCTCAGGATGCTTTCATTTTTGGTGGTATCCAATATCGATTGTAAAATATTTTTACAACTGTCCACTTTATTCTGCTGGCGGAGCTGAAAGTTTACAGGGATCAGGGCAACACAGGCTTCTGCAATAAATTCGGCGTTATGGGCTTTCTCTGCCTCATGCAGACTTTGGTAGAAATAATATTGTGCGCTGTCGAATTTTACCTGGTAATAACAGGCGAATGCCTCAAAAAAATAGAATCTTGCGCGGTTGGCTGGATCCGTTTGGGGCGTCATGGCGATGCCTGCGAGGGCTGCCTGCTGGAGTACAGGGAAATTATTTTTTCCGCCGGCTTTATTGATGCGCAGGGATTCACAATAGGCGATCCAGGCTTTTATTTTTTCACTGGTTCCGGAAATCCGGGTCAAGTCGGGTTCCTGCGCCCGCGCCATCGGCGAACTGCACATGAAAGAAATCACTAAAAATCCAAACAGGATAAACCGGCGTGTTTCCATTTGATGAGATCAGAAGATTTCGTCCAAAGCATTTTTATAGAGTTTCCCCAATGGCAGTTCATGTTCCCCCACAAATATTTTATTTCCTTTCGTTGCGCTGAGCCTATCCCGGTTTACGATATAACTCCGGTGTATGCGGACAAACTTTTCTGCCGGCAGGCGTTCATGCAAACCCGCCAGCGTGCACAAGACCAGGTGGTTTCCCGTTCCGGTAACAATTTTTGTGTAATCTTTCATCGCTTCGAGATACAAGATATCACGAATCCCGATTTTATATTTGTCGTAGCCCTCTTTAATCACGATATGATTGGATTCATCTTCTTTTTCCAGGGCGGAAACCTTTTCACGAAGATGAAAAAAATCACGCAGGCGTAGGGCGCATTTGGTAAAACGTTCTTTGGTGACCGGCTTCAACAGATAATCGAATGCTTCTATTTCATATCCGTCTATCGCAAATTCCGGATGCGAGGTGATGAATACCGGAGCCGGAACTTTTCCCGATAATCTCCTGATCAATTCCAGTCCGCTCATGCCGGGCATCTCGATATCGGCAAATACAATATCGGGTTTAAAGCGCGTGATCAATTCAAAAGCTTCCAGCGCATGGCTGCAGCTGGCCGTTTTTTGGAGGAAGGAGAATCCGGAAGCCGCAGACTCGAGCGTAAGCCGGTCAATTTCTTCGTCATCTACAATCAGGTATTTGAGTATATCTCCCATGCATGACCATTCATCAGTAATTTATGGAAAAAAACCAGCTTTTTATTGAAACCATTTGTTATTGACCGAATCCCGCGTGGTCAGCATTCAGAGGGGACGGACCGCCCGTATTTTCTTATTTACCCGCGGACTGCATCATATGGTACATTGAATTTTCTTTCGATTCGGCATAATCAGAAGGGATCAGGAAGAGGGAAGCGGGGAATTTTTTTTCTTCTGCCCTGATCAGGATTTGCTCCATAGAATAATCGTTTCCGGAGGCGACCCATTTTACAAATACCCCACTTCCCCCTGCATTGTCCAATGCCCTGATCATTCCGGCCTTTACGGTTTGGAGGTTAGTCATTTTTTTATACAGCGCATAACCGGGAACGGCGGTGCTTGTCCAGACGTCCATGGTAGAACTGTATTTGAACCGGCCTGATCCGGTGGTGGATACAATTTTTAAATGCATACAGGGATAACCCTGGATGGTTTCCGTGCCCATGCGGGTGACCTGGTAGTTTTCTTCACCCTTGATCATAAGTGATGTATCCAGAATATTCAGGGAATAGGTCTTTGATTCGGGGTATAACATAATCGTGTAGCCTGGCTGATCATAATGTCCGATATTGATCATCTTTTTCATATGCATGCCGGGCATGGGAATCCCCATTTCACTTCTTCCCTCACCGCCATTGGTGAAGTAGAGTTCAGTGCTGTCTCTCGTGGTCGATTTATTTGCGCTCATCGTGATTGCATATTCATAATGTAATCCGGATCCGCCGGTGGCTGTTGTATATCCTTTGATGACAGCTGCGGAATCCTGTGCTGAAATTTGTTTTCCGCCGGCCATTAAGCCAAGCGCCTTCATGGTCAGATCTGCCGCAGACGTATCGTTGGGGTTGGCAGCAGCAGCTCTTGCGAATGCGCCCAGCACGCCATGCAGTGCCGCAGTGTCGGATGGGGATGCATTTGATGGAGATGTATTTGTAGTAGCCGTATGTGATTTGGACTGGGTGGATGGATCCACCTGATCAAACATTTTATTGGTGGACTGTCTTGCTGCGTTGTTTGTCCGGTCCTGTGCTGTACTCTGAATGGCATTGAGTACATCTTTCATGAAGCCGGACTGCCCTTTAGCTGAAATCGTGAACAGAACGAAGAGGAATAAAGTGATGGCATGTGACGAGTTATTTTTCATGGCCCGGTTTTTTATATCATGAATAGGTGTTATTGAGTTCACACCAAAGATTGGCATATAAAAAACCGCCTGCCGGAGGAGTCGACGAACGCCTGTTTAAAATCGTCCGAAATATGTTTCCCTATCCCGGCGGTTATATCAGGGGAACGTCAAATTAAAAGAAAAACTACCGGGTTGCCGCTATTGTCTTGTACAACCAATCAATACCTTTAGGTTAAGATTGCTTGGCCATGGGCTCCCCTAATAAAAGAACCTCCGTTGCAGGGCTCTTGATCGCACTGGGTATTATCTATGGTGATATCGGAACATCACCCCTGTATACTTTTCAGACCATTTTGACGGAAGGAGGCCGGGTCGATAAGGGTCTTGTATTTGGCGCCATCTCCTGTATTTTCTGGACACTGACACTGCAAACGACATTTAAATATGTGTTCATTACCCTTCAGGCGGATAACCATGGTGAGGGTGGTGTTTTTTCATTGTATTCGCTGGTGAGGAGGTATAGCAAAAATCTGGTTTATCCGGCCATCATCGGTGCAGGTACATTACTTGCTGACGGAATTATTACGCCGCCCATCACCGTCACTTCGGCCATTGAAGGTTTGAATATGGTGAAGGGACTGGAAACACATATCGTTCCCGGCAACAGCCTGGTGATGGAAATCGTATTGGTGATTCTTTTATTGCTGTTTATTTTTCAAAGATTCGGAACTAAAATAGTGGGTGCATCTTTTGGGCCCTTCATGTTCCTCTGGTTTTTCATGCTGGGGATCCTGGGCGTGAGCCAGGTGATACACTACCCGGGCATTTTTGCGGCATTGAATCCGGTGTACGGCATTGAACTGCTCACCCTGCATCCGAAAGGATTCTGGTTGCTGGGCGCTGTCTTTTTATGCACTACGGGAGCGGAAGCCTTGTATTCTGATCTGGGTCATTGCGGTAAAAGCAATATCCGGGTGAGCTGGATTTTTGTAAAGACCACACTGGTATTAAACTACCTGGGCCAGGGCGCATGGACATTGGCGAACCAGGATCTTTCGCTAAAAGGCATCAACCCATTTTTCGCCATCGTGCCCGGCTGGTTCCTCCTGCCCAGCGTGCTGATTGCAACCATGGCTTCCATCATTGCGAGCCAGGCATTGATCAGTGGTTCCTTTACCCTGATCAGTGAAGCCATCAGCCTGGGTTTCTGGCCCCGGGTAAAGTTGAAATATCCCACAGATATCCGGGGCCAGATTTATATTCCCAGCATCAACTGGATATTATTTATGGGTTGCGTATTGGTCGTTTTGTATTTCAGGACCAGCGAAGCGATGACGGCAGCTTACGGATTTTCCATCACCGTAGCGATGCTGATGACCACGGTATTGGTGTCTTATTTTTTGCGTTACAAAAAACATTATCCGTTCTGGCTGGTCGGCGCCATCATTACCATCTTCGTGTGCGTGGAGACCATTTTCTTCGTGGCCAACGCGGTGAAATTGCTTAAAAGATTATTCTTCCTCGTTTTTGAAATCGGGTTGATCACCACCATGTATGTATGGTACAATGCGAGAAAGATGACGCTTAAGTTATTGACCTTTGTGTATATCAAAGACTATTTTGAAGCGATCGAACAACTCAGCATTAATAAAAACATTCCCAAATTCGCCGACCACCTGGTGTACCTGACTAAGGCCGGCAGTCACAAACAGATCGAGAAAAGAATCATTGAATCGATCTTCAGTCACACAACAAAAAGGGCAGACATCTACTGGCTCCTGAATATTGGCAGGGCAGACGATCCCTATACGATGGAATACAGCGTGGAACCCTTATTGGAAAATAAAATCATGAGAATCGATTTTCGCCTGGGATTCAGGATACAACCCAAAATCGGCATCATGTTTCGCAAGGTCGTCGAAGAGCTGATCGCGAATAATGAAATTGTGCCTGACAACAGGTTCCCCGGTTTAAGTGCAGAGGGATCCAATGATTTCCGGTTCGTGATCCTGGAACGGTTCCTGTCTTACGACAATGAATTCAGGTTCAGGGAAGGATTTATATTGAATACGTATTTCAGCATCATCAAACTCGCTCAGTCCGATCCCGAAGCTTATGGCATTGACAGTGACCAGGCCGTTGTTGAAAAAGTTCCGCTGGTGGTAGCGCCGGTTACGAAGATGAATCTGCGGAGAATCAAATACAGGGATGACGGATGACGGATGATTTGATTTTCATTTTATCATTATAAGGCATATCTTAACCTTTTGTTCCTCTTCAGGTGATTCTTTCTGACCTTACATTTAGGATTTTCTGATCTTTATTTTGTACCTGTCCGATTCTGTTCCGGAAATTATTTTTTTAACCTAATTAAAAACTCAAAACATGAGAAAATCTTTCTTTATGTGGCTGTTCATAGCAGCTGCATTCTTAGCTAACGGTCAGGGAAGGTCGCTTTACAGAGTAACCACGATTACGCCAAAGGCCGGAATGACTTCAGCCTTTGAGGACAGCTGGAAATCGCACGTAGTGAAATTCCACAACGGGTCCGACAAGAGAGAAGTGTACGAAGTAATGAGTGGTCCTGAGGATGGTTCTTATGTAATCGTGCAGGGACCTCTTTCCTATGCAAGTATGGACACCACCCTGCCCAATGCGAGAGAACATGGCCTGGACATGGAGAAAACCTTTTCATCCCTGATCGATCCTGCAAGAGGAAATATGCTAGTCCGCTGGTCTGATACATTAAGCTATAAGAGTGATGTACAAGCCCAGCTTTTTCTTCTTTCCATTACCGTGGTAAAAGACGGTCAATTGGCAGATTATATGGCGGAGCTCAGAAAAGCTGTGTTGCTGTATACAAAACTGAATTCTCCTTTTTCCTTTAATACTATGGTAAAACAGCAGGCTGGTTCAAGCCCAACCATCATTACGATCCGGAATTTGAAGGACGGGTATAAGGAACTGGACTCCGACTATTTTCACCTGGCACCGGACTGGTTTAAGACGGCTTATGTTAAAGAATACGGGCAGGCGGACTGGGATAAAAGAGTCAGGCTGATGACCGACGATGTGGTGAGTCGCACCCAGCATTTCGAAAAATTGCGTGCCGACCTGAGTTCGAAATAATAAAATATTCCAGGCAATCGTATCCCGGAGTGTATAACTCCGGGATTTTAATTGTCTCATATACAGGCGTTTAGATATTTGTGGGTTGACGGTTGACGGTTGACGGATGATGGTTGGCGGATGACGGTTGGCGGTTGACGGTTGGCGGTTGACCGATATTCGATTAACGATACACGATCTACGATTTGTGGTAACTTTCTTAGCTCAAAAAATTGTCATGAAAGAAATAAGAAAAGAAGACATCAAACAGGAAGTGTTTGATCTCTATGACGACTACGCGCACAACCGGATTGAAAGACGCGAGTTTATGCAAAAGTTATCAGCTTATGCGGTGGGAGGAATTTCTGTTGCAGCCCTTTCCAGTTTTCTGATGCCGGCATACGCCGGTTCGATCCAGGTGAAAGCGGATGACCCGGGGTTAAAATCAGAGTATATATATTATGAGTCACCCAATGGCGGCGGAAAGATGAAGGCACTATTATCCATGCCCATCGATGCGAAAAAGAAACTGGGGGGCATCGTCGTCGTGCATGAAAACCGGGGACTGAATCCTTATATAGAAGATGTGGCGAGGCGGGCTGCGCTGGCGGGTTTCATCACAATCGCTCCTGATGCGCTGACACCGCTGGGCGGGTATCCCGGAAATGATGACCAGGGCCGGGACATGCAGAGTAAGCTCGACAGGAATAAAATACTGGAAGATTTTATTGCTGCATACGAATACCTGAAAGCGAATAAAGATTGCAATGGAAAAATTGGTGTTGTCGGATTTTGTTTTGGCGGCTGGGTAGCCAATATGATGGCCGTCCGCATTTCCA
>Ga0075521_10000627_pt1 | contig 10689 bp, 8 predicted proteins | sample NGEPerD_FD_74785 | JGI IMG/M metagenome (GOLD analysis project Ga0075521, IMG submission 74785) | Arctic peat soil microbial communities from the Barrow Environmental Observatory site, Barrow, Alaska, USA - NGEE PermafrostAB12-D | ecosystem: Environmental > Terrestrial > Soil > Wetlands > Peat ...
GCACCGGGCTCGTCGTCGGCTCAGCCGGTGCGGGAAGTCAGCTCACGAATTCGCGGCCGGGTCGGCCGCGAAGTGATGTGTCAGCTGGCGTTGCGATGCGGCGAGGCCATGAGCAGCTCGCGGCGGCGGGCTCCGTGGCTCTGGCCGTTCGGCAGCAGGTCGCCGAAGTCCTCGAACAAGACGATGCCGTTGCACAGCAAGCTCCACCCCTGTTCAGGGTGGGACGCGACGACGTGAGCGGCGTCGCGATCAGAGGCATCGACGGAGGGGCAAGCAGGGATGTGCCGGCAAGGGGTGTGTGCCGAGGTCTCCGGCATCGCGTGCACGCTCATGGCTAGGTGTCCTGTGGTCTGGGATCGGCGCGGGTGTCGATCCTTATTCGTTCGGTTTCTCTGCTCATCGGCACTGTAACCGCTTCCGGAGAGAGACTACCGTCACAAGTGTGCGCGGGGAAGTTCAGCATTCAAGCAAGGCGCGCCCAATCGGCCGGTGCCTTTAAGTACTCTTCGGACAATGCCCGACAGTCGGACGGCGTCGTCGAGAGATCGTTACTCGTTCGTGATCACAGCCCGTGTCAGGTCCGTCCGAAACGCTCCTGTGCGTCCCGCAATGCACCGTCGCGCGGCACCCAGTCGGCCAACACTGCCGGGAAACCGGCGGCGACGGCGGCGTCGATGACTTCGCTGTCGTCGTCGATCAGGGCCGCGATGCCCCGAGGCCTCAGCCGTCGCAGCACGTCCAGCTTGTAGATGCGGGCCGGACGGTAGTCGCCGCCGGGTCGCATGTGCAGTTCGTGCCCGGGCAGACCATGGCGCTCCAGCCAGTCCTCGGTCGTGTCGCGCAACCACTCCGGCCGACCGGTGAGCCACACGATCTCGTGCCGGCTGGCCAGCTCAGTTACCAGCCGCTGGCCCTCCGCAAGCAACGGGTCGGCGTCGGCTTCGTCGAAGAACGCCGACCATGACCCCCACCTGTTCAAGTGGTGCAAGCGGTGCCGGACGTCGGCCACCACCCCGTCGATGTCGAACACCGCGATCACCCGGCGAGCCTATGCGGGTCCAGCCGGCCCCATTCGGGCCTAGACTTCAGGCTTCGTGCGCTTCCTTGGTTCTTCCGTGCCCTACGAGTTGACCTACGACGACGTCTTCATGGTTCCTGGGCGGTCCGAGGCGACCTCGCGATTCGATGTGGACCTCACTACCCGCGACGGTAGCGGCGCCACGATTCCCGTCGTCGTCGCCAACATGACCGCGGTCGCCGGACGGCGCATGGCCGAGACGCTGGCACGCCGCGGCGGCCTCACTGTGCTGCCGCAAGACATTCCGGTTGCGGTGGTCCGCGAAGTCGTGTCATGGGTGAAGTCGCGGCACCTCATCGTCGACACCGCACTCACCCTGGCTCCGCACAGCCCGGTGGGCGATGCATTGGCGCTGTTGCCCAAGAGGGCGCACGGCGCGGTGATCGTGGTCGATGCCGGTCGTCCCGTCGGCGTGGTGACCGAAGCCGACTGCGTGGGCGCGGACCGCTTCGCCCAGTTGCACCAGGTGATGACGCCCGATCCACTCACGCTGATCGACCCCGTCGACCCGCAACGCGCCTTCGAGCGGCTCGACGCCGCCCGCCGCCGGCTCGCCCCGGTCGTCGACGCGGCGGGGCAATTGATCGGCATCATCACCCGCAAGGGCGCGTTGCGCTCGACGATCTACCGGCCCGCGATCGACGCCGAGGCGAGGCTGCGCATCGCGGCTGCGCTCGGGGTGAACGGAGATGTCGCTCGCAAAGCAGCAGATCTGATTGGTGCGGGCGTCGACGTACTGGTGATCGACACGGCGCACGGGCATCAGCAGCGCATGATCGACGCACTTCGCACTGTCCGCTCGCTGGATCCCGTCATCCCGATCGTCGCCGGCAACGTGGTCACGGCCGACTCCACGCGCGACCTGATCGCGGCCGGCGCCGACATCATCAAGGTCGGCGTCGGGCCCGGCGCCATGTGCACGACACGAATGATGACCGGCGTCGGTCGTCCGCAGTTCTCCGCCGTCGCCGAGTGCGCCGCGGCGGCTCGCGAGCTCGGTCGCCACGTCTGGGCGGACGGGGGAGTGCGGCACCCGCGCGATGTCGCCCTCGCGGTGGCGGCCGGAGCCTCGGCGGTGATGATCGGATCATGGTTCGCCGGAACCCACGAGTCGCCCGGCGACCTGCACGTCGCAGCGGACGGCAGGGCGTACAAGGAGAGCTTCGGCATGGCCTCCGCGCGCGCTGTCGCTCAACGTACGAGCATGGTGGGTTCCTTCGAGCGGGCGCGCAAGGCGCTGTTCGAAGAGGGCATCTCCACCGGGCGGCAGTATCTCGACCCGACCCGTCCGGGCGTCGAGGATCTCCTCGACTCAATCACTGCAGGGGTTCGCTCGGCGTGCACCTACGCCGGTGCCGCGACCCTCGAGCAGCTGCATGAGCGTGCTGTGATCGGGATCCAGTCCGCGTCCGGATTCGCCGAGGGCCGTCCGCTCTACTCGGGCTGGTGATCATTGCCCGTTGCGAAGCCTGAGTCACAACCGATGAGGAATCACTAGTTTTGTGTGACAGTGGACGGGTGCGCGGCCACGAGCACCACCACGCGCCGTCGGCGGCGACTGACCGGCGGTGGCTTGTCGCGGCGCTTAGCGTGGTGCTCGCGTTCATGGTGGGTGAGGTGATCGCCGGACTCGCCGCTCACTCGCTGGCGCTACTCACCGATGCCGGACACATGGTCACCGACGCGGCCGCGATCGCCGTGGCGATCGTGGCGGTCAAGATCGCGCAGCGCCCCGCCCGGGGCGCGTATACCTACGGCTTCGCCCGCGTGGACGCACTGTCCGGGCAGGCGAGCGGCCTCACCCTGTGCCTACTCGCGATCTGGTTCGCAGTCGAGGCGGTTGGTCGGCTGGCTCACCCGAGCGAGGTTCATGGTGGCGTGGTGACCGTCGTGGCCCTGGTCGGCGTCGCGGTGAACCTGACGGCCACTGCGCTAGCCTCGCGTGCCGATCGCGGCAGCCTCAACGTGCGTGGCGTGGTTGCCCACCTGGCCACCGACGCGTGGGCCTTCGGTGCGACGTTCGTTGCTGGCCTGGTCGTACTCGGCACCGGGTGGACCCGTGCCGACCCGATCGCGTCGCTGGTCGTCGCCGCCGTGATGGCTTGGACGGGGTCCCGGTTGGTGCACGCATCTGGGCGGGTGTTCCTGGAGGCGGCGCCAGCGGGCGTAAACCCGCAGCTGCTCGGTGCGGAGCTCGCGGCCGTTGACGGTGTCGCGCAGCTGCACGACCTGCACGTGTGGCAGATCGGCCCCGGTGCGTCGGCGGTGTCGGCGCATGTGCTGGTTCAGCCGTCCCACGACTGCCACCAGGTCAGTGCCCGGCTGCGACGCGTCCTGAAGGATCGTTACCACATCGGGCACGTCACGCTGGAGGCCGACCACGCGGACGCCGGGGCCGACGCCCACGATGCCGATCAATGTGCCGACGCGCACGGTGAGGTGCACTCGGCACTGCCGCTGACCGCAGTCACGCCGCGGGTCGACAGCTAGCCCGCTGGACCGCTGAGGCCTGCGTCGCCCAATGCTGCACCGCTCCAAACGCGGTGAAACACTCGCTTCCATGCTGCTGCCCATGTCACCCACCAGCTCGATCTTCCTTCTCGCCGAGGCACGCGAGCACCCGATGCACGTGGGCGGCCTGCAGCTGTTCCAGCCGCCCGCTGGTGCGACGGCACTCGACGTCCGCGAAATGTTCGATGCCGCGATCGCTGAGGACCAGGTCGCGCCGGTGTTCCAGAAGCGGGCGCGCAGATCGGTGATGTCGCTCGGACAATGGGGCTGGGAGGTCGACGGGAAGTTCGATCTCGAGCACCACGTGCGTCGCAACGCCCTGCCGCAGCCGGCGCGAGTCCTCGAACTGCTCGCGCTGTGCTCGCGGCTGCACTCCTCGCTGCTCGATCGACACCGGCCGTTGTGGGAGATGCATCTCATCGAGGGGCTCAACGACGGGCGCTACGCGATCTACTTCAAAACCCACCATGCCCTCGTCGACGGGGTGTCCGCGCTCCGGATGCTCTCCCGAATGCTCAGCGATGACCCGGATCGGCGCGACATGCCGCCACCATGGGCGCCGCAACTCCCAGACGTGAGCAAGCCCGTCCAGGACACCGCCGTTGGCTCCTTGCCGGCCGACGCCCTCCGCGGCGCGCTGAACATCGTCGGCGAGGCGGCCGGGCTGGTCCCCGCGTTTGCCCGCGCGCTCAACCGCGGACTGCGCGACGAAGGCGGTCCGATGTCCTTCTCGGCCCCCAAGACGATGCTCAACGTCCCGATCACCGGCGCCCGACGCTTCGCCGCCCAGTCGTGGCCGATGGAGCGAATCCGGCAGATCGGCAAAGCAGCGGACTCGACCGTGAACGACGTCGTTCTCGCGCTGTGCTCGGGCTCGCTGCGCAGCTACCTGATGAGCATGGACGCGCTACCCGATGCACCGCTCATCGCGATGGTGCCCGTGTCCCTGCATGGCGCGGAGGGCGGCGGTGACGGCGGCGGGAACGCAGTCGGCGTGGTCATGTGCAACCTCGGCACCCACCTCGAGGAACCGACCGAGCGGCTGGAGACCGTGAAAGCGTCGATGATCGCGGGCAAGCAGTCGCTGCTCGGGATGAGTCAGACCCAGATCCTCGCCATGAGCGCACTCGGCATCAGCCCGCTCGCCATCTACCCGCTGTTGCGCCTGGACGGGGTCATCCGGCCGCCGTTCAACCTGGTGATCTCCAACGTCCCGGGCCCACGCTCGCCGCTGTACTGGAACGGCGCGCGGCTGGACGGGTTGTATCCGCTGTCGATCCCGGTCGACGGCCAGGCCCTCAACATCACGGTCACCAGCTACTCCGACGAGATTGCCTTCGGCCTCACCGGGTGCCGGCGCTCCGTGCCGCACTTGCAGCACCTGCTGACCTACCTCGACGATGAACTGTCGGCCCTCGAGGGGGCAGTCGGCGTCTAGTACGACGCAATGGACGACGACGGAATGGGCGACCACGAAGTGGGCGACGACGAAGTGGGCGACGACGAAGTGGGCACGGTGCCCACGCGAGGGGGATGAGCGTGAGGGTTGCGGTAGTTGGCACGGGGACCATGGGCGCGGGCATGGCCCGGTCGCTGCGGCGGGCGGGCTTGAGCGTGGCGGCGTGGAATCGCAGCCGCTCGAAGGCCGATCCACTGGCTGGCGACGGTGTGGACGTCGCCGAGTCTGTGACCGACGCGGTGACCGGCGCCGCTGCCGTCATCACGGTGTTGTTCGACCTCGATGCGGTGCTGTCGGTCGCCGACGAGCTGACTGATGCCTTGGGTGAGGACGCCGTTTGGCTTCAGTCGGCGACGGTCGGGCCTTCGGGAGCCACGCGGATCGCCGAGGCGGCAGCCGGGGTAGCGCTGCTCGATGTCCCGGTCCTGGGCACCAAGCAGCCCGCCGAGGACGGCAAGCTGGTGGCGCTCGTCGCCGGCCCACACGGGCTGGTCGAGCGCGTGGAGCCGGTGTTGAGCGCGATCGCGACCAGGTCCGTCTACGCCGGAGAGCGGGTCGGCCAGGCCAGCGCCCTCAAGCTCGCCTGCAACGCCTGGATCGCATCGCTGACCGCGTCCGCGGCGCAGTCGCTGGCACTCGCAACTGCGTTGGGCGTCGACCCGGCACTGTTCCTGCAGGCGATCGACGGCGGCCCTACCAACAGCCCGTACGCCCAGCTCAAGGGCAAGGCGATGCTCGCTGGTGACTACCCGCCGTCCTTTGCGCTCGACGGCCTGGTCAAGGACATCGACCTGATGCGGGCCGCCGGCTCGGATGTCGGATTCCCGCCGGACCTGCTTGACGCCCTGCACGCGTTGTTCGCCCGGGCGTCCGGGGCGGGGTATGGCAAGCAGGACATCGCGGCGGTGCGCGCGGTGTTCCCGTGACAGCTCAACCGGCGCAGGCGGGCACGCGTCGGCGGGGACGTAGCGCGTCGTAGCCGTAGATCACCGCGGCCACGACAGGTAACGCGGCGCCGAACAGCGTTACGCCGGTCCATCCGGCGGACTCGTGCAGGACCCCGGCAACGGCGGAGCTGATCGCAGCGCCCACGAACACCGTGCCCATGTAGACACTGTTGATTCGGGCGCGTGCCTCGGCGCGCAACGCGTAGATCTCCCGCTGGCTCAGCACCTGGTGACTCTGGACGGCGAGATCCAGCAGCACCGCCGCCACGCCGAGCAGCAGCACGCTGCCGGCTCCGACGTCCGCCAACACCATGGAGCCGGCGGCCAGGACGACTGCGGCGATAGCGGCGGGATGGCCGAGCCCGCGGTCCCCGATCCAGCCCGCCAGAGGCGCAGCCGCCGCACCTGATGCGCCGACCAGCGCGAAGACGCCGACCTGAGCCTGGGAAAAGTGGTGCACGTCGATGAGCTGGTAGCTGATGACGGTCCAGAACGCGCTGAACGCACCGAAGACGCACGCTTGGCAGAGCGCTCGCCGACGCAGCACCGGCTCGTTGCGTACCAGCTCACCGATCGACAGCAGCAATCGTCGGTAAGTGGTCGTCGTCTCAGGACGGTGGCGGGGCAGCATCCGCGACAACGCGAGTGACGTGCCCAGCATGAGCACTGCCGAGACGACGTAGATGCTGCGCCAGCCCCAGGCAGCGGCGACGAAGCTGGCCAGGGTGCGGGCCAGCAGGATGCCCAGCAACAACCCGCTCATCACCTGACCGACGAAGCGCCCACGCTGGTCTTCCGGGGCAAGGTGTGCGGCGAACGGAACGAGAATCTGCGCGACCACAGACGTGACGCCCACCAGGACGGACACGACGGCGAAGAGGGCCAGATCCGGGCACGCGGCAGCGAGTGCGAGCGCAACGGCGGTACCGAGCAGCGTGCGTGCGGCCAGCTTGCGATTCTCGACCAGGTCTCCCAGCGGCAGCACGAACGCGAGGCCCAGGGCGTAGCCCAACTGGGTGGCAGTGATCACGATCGTCGCCGCACCCTGGCTCACGTGCAACGAACGCGAGATCGGTTCGAGCAGTGGCTGCGCGTAGTAGAGGTTGGCCACCGTGGCTCCGCAGGCAAAGGCCAGCAGCAGGGTGACCGACCGCAGTGATGCCCGCGGCCGTGAGGCGGCCCTCAGCGCGAGACCTCGGTGTGGACCGCCATGTGCTCAGCCGGCACGACCTCGTTCGGCGGAGGCGGGCCCGGCGGGGTGCCGTCGCCGAATGGGCGGCCGCCGAGTTGCTCGCGTCCGTGCGGGATCAGCCAGTTCGCGAGATCCGGACCGCCGGGCACGATCCCGGTCGGGTTCACGTCGCGGTGCATGCGGTAGTAATGCTGCTTGATCTGGACGAAGTCCGTGGTATCGCCGAAGCCCGGTGTCTGAAACAGATCGCGGGCATAGGCCCACAGGACCGGCAGTTCGCTCATCTTCTGACGGTTGCACTTGAAGTGGCCGTGGTAGACCGGATCGAAACGCGCGAGGGTAGTGAACAGCCGCACGTCTGCCTCGGTGATCGTGTCGCCGACGAGGTAGCGCTGCCGCTGGAGCCGGGTGCTGAGCCAGTCCAGCCGGTCGAAGAGCCGGCGGTAGGACTTCTCGTAGGCTTGCTGCGTCCCCGCGAAGCCGCAGCGATAGACGCCGTTGTTGACGTCCGTGAACACCAGCTCGTTGATCTCGTCGATCTCGGCACGCAGTGCCGCTGGGTAGAGATCCGGAGCGCCCGGCCGCTGGTAGGGCTGCCACTCGCTGGACAGGTCGAGCGTCATCTGGGCGAAATCGTTGGTCACGACCTGACCGGTCGCGACGTCCACGATGGCCGGCACGGTGATGCCCCGCGCGTACTCGGGGAAACGCGCGAAGTAGGCGCGCTGGAGGCGCTCGATGCCGAGCACCGGATCGCGGCCACCCGGATCCAGGTCGAACGTCCAACTGCGTTCGTCATGGGTTGGTCCGCAGAGCCCCATCGAGAGCACCGCTTCGAGTCCGAGCAGCCGTCGGACGATGATCGCTCGGTTCGCCCATGGGCAGGCACGAGCTGCGATGAGGCGATAGCGGCCGGGCTGCACCGGATAGCCGTCGCGCCCGTCGGCGGTAATGCGGGTGCGGATATAGCGCTGGTCGCGCTGGAACTCACCGGCGGGACCGGTGTTCGGGTTTGCGTCACTCTGTTCCGGCTCAACAGGCATTCTGCGCCCTCCACTGCGGCAGCCAGCCGCACGGTGTTGCGCGCTCTCGCCCGCATCGACATGATCGAATCACAGCGTATTCCTCAATGTGGAGGTACTTGTGAACCGTCGTCGCCTGCTGGCCACTCTCATCGCCGCGGTGGCGATGATCCCCCTCGCCGCCATGCAGTCGGGTCCGGCCACCGGCGCGGCATCGCCGCGAACGGCTGCCACCGGCCTGGCCAGCTCTGCTGAACTCAGTACCACAACCCGACTGGCTGATCGGCGCTCGTTCGTGATCGGCACCCGGTTCTACGAGGTCGGCGCCGAGGACGGCAGCTATCCGGCCGAAGGCTTCCACATCCAGGGTGAGATGGGCGGCTTCTGGAGTACGCCGATCAAGCTGCTCGACGGGGTGTGGTTCGGGGTCGACGGCGCCTGGCTGCATGCCGATCGGTACACCTCCGGGTGGGGCTACGCCCGGATGGACTTGGGGACACACAGCGGCGTCCGGATTCAACGCACGGATGTTGCCCCGGACGGACGTCGCGCCGGCCTGATCGGGTTGACGCTCACCGCGTCCAAGCGGCAGACGATATCGCTGACCATGGATGCGCACTCCGAGCTGATGTCGGTGTACCCGTGGGGGTCGACGACGCCCAGCCAGGTGCAGGCCAATCTGCAGGACACCGGGTCCTACCGCAATAACACGCTGGTCTTCCGTGACGTCGGGACACCCCCGATTCCCAACACGACCAAGCACGACTGGGCAGCCGTCGTGGGCTCGTCGCTGACGGCGACATCACACCAACTCGGTCCCAACTTCCGCGGGTCGCAGTCAGCTGACGTGCTCTGCCCAGTGTCGGGATCGACCACGCCGCAGCCACCGCGCTGCGATGACACCGCGTACGGAAAAGGGACGGGGGGTCAGCTGACCTACCGAGTCACGGTCCCCGCCGGAGCGCGCACGGTGTGGTTCGCCATCGGTGGTTCCGACCACGGACTGACCGCGGCTCAGGACGCGCAACGGCAGGTACTGCAGAACCCGGCGCAGCTGCTGCGCCAGAAGGTCGCGTCGCGACTCGCCCTCGCCACGCAGACGTCGGTGAGCCTGCCGGGCGACCCCCAGCTCGCGCAGAGCGTCGCGTGGAGCAAGCAGAACCTCGCCGACGCCCGGCAGGAGGCCACCGACCTGCAGCTGCGGGTGACCAACGCCGGCCTGAACTACCCTGCTCCGGTCGCTACCCTCGCCACGGCACAGTGGATCGGCGCCGGGTGGCCGGACTACCCCTGGATCTTCGGTACGGACGGTGAGTACACGGCGTTCGCTGCAGTCGCGAGCGGGCAGTTCGACTCCATCGAGAACCACCTGCGGACGTTGATGGACGTGAGCGACAAGGTCAACGACCGCAGCGGCAAGGTGATCCATGAGACCGTCCCCGACGGGTCGGTGTACTTCGGTGCGAACAGCGACAACGGAAACACCGACGAGACGGTCAAGTTCCCGAGCGCGGTAGCGCTTGTGTGGCGGTGGACGGGCGACAACCGCTTCCGGGACCAGATGTACGACTTCACCGTCCGCAACCTGAAGTACGCGTTCTCGCACCTGGATGTCGATCAGGACGGCTGGCTCGAAGGTGCCGGCAACGTCGAGCGCACCGGCATGGGGGCCGAGAAGCTCGATAACACTGTCTACGCGATCCGCGGACTGCTCGACCTGGCCGACATGGCCGCGAGCAAGCACGATCAGGCGACATTGACGTGGGCCCGGGCGAAGGCCGCTGACCTGCGGTCGCGCTTCGAGAAAGCCTGGTGGAACGGCTCGAACACCAAGTCCTACGCCGACTCGCTGCAGGACCCGGGGAATGTCCAGCTGTTCCAGCGGTACTGGATCGGCCTGACCCCGATCGAGGCGGAGCTGCCTGCAACCGATGGGGCGCCGGCGGGTCCGCTGGCCTCGCTCAGCCACGCCAAGACGACCGTGGCTCAGCACGAAAGCGCCTGCTTCACCGGCACGAACGGGCTGTACCACACCGGTACCGGCGCGACGAGCGACCCGAAGGGCAATCCCGGCCCGACCTGCGATTCAGCAGTGTCAGCGGCGCCCAGCGACCGTGAGGTGTTCACCCTCACGACGTCCATCGCCGCTGTTGCCGAAGCGGCACTGGGACGGATGGGAACCAACCAGATGCAGCGCTACACCGACGACAACGCGCGCGTGCAGGTGGATCCTTCGATCTCGGAGGTGCCTGGCGCCATGCCGGAGATCGCGCCGTCGCCTGATTTCAAGGCCAACATCGATCAACTGTTCACGCAGCGCTCGAGCGGCCTGCAGGCCTGGGGCGCGTACGGCGTGTTGTGGCCGGTCGTGCACTACGAACTAGGCGTCGCGCCGGACATGGGTCGCAACACGGTCTCGGTCGTGCCGCAGCTACCGGCCGGCCAGCACGTCATCTCCGGCTCGGACATCAGGTTGGGAC
>Ga0075521_10000629_pt1 | contig 10661 bp, 10 predicted proteins | sample NGEPerD_FD_74785 | JGI IMG/M metagenome (GOLD analysis project Ga0075521, IMG submission 74785) | Arctic peat soil microbial communities from the Barrow Environmental Observatory site, Barrow, Alaska, USA - NGEE PermafrostAB12-D | ecosystem: Environmental > Terrestrial > Soil > Wetlands > Peat ...
GTCGTGCCGTGCCCAGTGGTGCGCTATATGAAGATTCCGGTCGCCAGCGTCTTGTTCGCGATGTTCCTGCACGGCGGTTGGCTACACCTGCTGGGTAACATGCTGTTCCTCTACGTGTTCGGAAATAACGTGGAAGACCGCCTCGGGCGGCTGTGGTACCTGGGCTTCTACCTCCTCTGCGGCTACGTCGCTACCTACGTGTTCGCCTTGAGCGACCCGAACTCCACCACCACGCTGGTCGGCGCTTCCGGTGCGATCGCCGGCGTCCTGGGCGGGTATCTCGTGCTGTATCCGCGGGCCCGGATCACCAGCATCGTGCCACCACTGTTCTTCCTGCCATTCCGGCTGCCGGCCTGGGTGGTCCTGGGCTTCTGGTTCGTGCTGCAGTACTGGTATTCCGCACGCGCCGCCGCCAGTTCCGGTGCCGGCGTTGCCTATCTCGCGCACGTGGCCGGGTTCCTGGTCGGCGGGGTACTGGTGTGGCCGTTCCGGCGGCGTCGTACCCCACCACCGTCGCCGCCCTATCCGCAGACGTGGCGAGTCGGTTACTGAGCCCCGGGCGACCACTCGTCATCGGCGCGGTCCAGTACGCAATTGGCGTCGGCAGCTTGTCAAAAGCAAAACAGCAGTGTCAGAGGCATAAGACCCGGCGACCGCTACTACTCGCCGTGAGGTAGATCACGTTGAGGTGAGCCTGTCCGGATGTTACGGTTAGATCACGCTAGCGCAAAGTCATGACGCGCTTGTGGCCCGTGTGCCGGGGGCGAAAATCGCCGCCCGCGCGAACTGGTAGCCGAGGGCTCCCCCGCCCCACCTGCTGATCGACCGACGCGTTTGTGACGCGTTGCGGTCGCGCGCCGGCACGTACTCCGAAGTGAGAGGTTCCCGTGTCCCGGAACACCGATCGACGTCGCAGTCGCCAGACCACGACCACAGTCGGCATCCTGACCGCCGCTGTCGCCGGAACGGCCGTAGGCGGCATGGCGCTCACCACGGCACGTGCCACCAACCCCCCGCGGTCCCCGATCGCCGCGCCCGCGGCGGCGGTCCAGACCAACGACCTCATGCCCGGTACCGAGGGTCGGTTCGTCCTGCCGCTCGCCGCGGCAGCGGCGCCAGCTCAGGTGCGACCGGCGGTAGCACGCCTGCGACCGGCGGTAGCGCGCCCCCGACCGGTGAGGCACGCTGCCGCGCGACCGGTGACCCGCAAGGCGCCAGCACGGGCCAGTCGGTCAACCGTCCGGGTCGCCCTGAGCCCGCGGGCGACGGCCAGGGTGCTGCTCGCCCGGCGCGGGTGGGGCACCAGCACCCAGTTCAGCTGTATCAACTCGCTGTGGACCAAGGAGAGCGGCTGGAACGCGCGCGCAAATAACGCCTCCTCTGGCGCGTACGGCATTCCGCAGTCCCTGCCCGGGTCGAAGATGCGCTCCGCCGGCGCCGACTGGCGGACCAACCCGGCCACTCAGATCAGCTGGGGCTTGGGCTACATCGCGAACAGCTACGGCTCGCCGTGCAGCGCCTGGGCTCACTCCCAGGCCCATGACTGGTACTGATCGAAGGCACGCCACGGCGCGGGGCCGCTGCCGGGCTAGACCGGGGGTCGGGTCATCGCCAGCACGTCGAGAGCCTCGTCCAGTTGCGCCTCCGTCAGCGCGCCGTCGGTCACGTACCCCAGTTCCAGCACGACCTCGCGGATCGTCTTCCGCTCTGCCAGCGACTTCTTGACGATTTTCGCCGCCGCCTCGTAGCCCACGTACTTGTTCAGCGGGGTGACGATCGACGGGGAGGACTCGGCGAAGAAGCGGCAGCGCTCGACGTCGGCGGTGATGCCGAGGATGCAGCGGTCGGCCAAGAGCCGGCTGATGTTGGCCAGCAGCCGGATGGACTCGAGCAGGTTGCGGGCCAGTACCGGCAGCATGACGTTGAGTTCGAGGTTCCCGGCAGCTCCGCCGAAAGCGACAGCGGCGTCGTTGCCGATCACTTGGGCGACCACCTGACACACGGCCTCGGGAATCACCGGGTTGACCTTGCCTGGCATGATCGACGAGCCCGGCTGCAGGTCCGGCAAGTGGATTTCACCGAGGCCGGCGCGGGGGCCCGACGACATCCAGCGCAGGTCGTTGGCGATCTTGTAGAGGGACACGGCGATGACCCGAAGCGTCCCGCTGGCCTCGACCAACGCGTCCCGGGCCCCCTGTGCCTCGAAGTGGTCCCGCGCCTCGGACAGCGGCAGGCCGGTCGCGGCGCGCAGTTCGGCGATGACTGCCGCGGCAAAACCTGGGGGAGTGTTGATCCCGGTGCCGACCGCAGTGCCGCCGAGCGGCAACTCGCCCAGACGTGGCAGGCAGGCGTCGAGCCGCTCGTTGCCGAGCCGAACCTGCGCCGCGTACCCGCCGAACTCCTGTCCGAGCGTCACGGGTGTGGCGTCCATGAGGTGGGTGCGGCCACTCTTGACGACCAGAGCAAACTCCGCTGCCTTGGCGGCCAGTGCCCCCTCCAGGTGCGCTAACGCGGGCTTGAGGGTGTTCACCACCGCCTCGGTGGCCGCGAGGTGAATCGATGAGGGGAAGACGTCGTTGGAGGACTGCGAGGCGTTGACGTGGTCGTTGGGGTGCACCACCGCGTCCAGCCGATCCTGGGCGAGGCTGGCCAGTACCTCGTTCGCGTTCATGTTGCTTGACGTGCCCGATCCGGTCTGGAACACGTCGATCGGGAACTCACCGTCGAAGCGACCGCTGGCCACCTCCTCGACGGCCGCGACGATGGCCTTGGCCATGTCCTGTGCGACCACGCCCAACTCGGCGTTCACGGTGGCCGCGGCCCCCTTGATCCGCGCGAGCGCGGCGATCAGTGCCGGATCGATTCGCAGACCGGAGACCGGAAAATTCTCCACTGCGCGCTGGGTCTGTGCCCGCCACCGTGCGGTGGCGGGCACTCGTACCTCACCCATCGAGTCGCGCTCGATGCGGACATCCTGCTCAGCCGACTCCGACGTCATCGCCGATCCCTCCTGGACTGTCGCTCAAACGGCGGGCACCGGGACGTGGCCACCCGCTCCGGCTATCGGACGTGCCGGTCGAAGTCGATCGAGGAGTACGCCCGCAACTTGGTCAGCTTGTGATCGCTGAGCACCTCCCGAATGGTGCCGCTCTTGGACCGCATCACCAGTGAATGGGTGGACGCGCCGCCGCCGCGGTAGCGGACGCCCTGCAGCAACTCGCCGTCGGTAATGCCGGTGGCGACGAAGAACACGTTGTCCGAACGCACGAGATCATCCGTGGACAGCACGCGGGTCAGGTCGTGCCCGGCGTCGAGGGCGCGCTGGCGCTCCTCGTCGTCACGGGGCCACAGCCGGCCCTGGATGACGCCGCCCAGGCACTTCACCGCACAGGCCGTGATGATGCCTTCCGGGGTGCCACCGATGCCGAGCAGCAGGTCCACGCCGGTACCCTCGCGGGCCGCCATGATGGCGCCCGCCACGTCCCCGTCGCTGATGAATTTGATCCGGGCACCGGCGTTGCGCACCTCGTTGACCAGGTCCGCGTGGCGCGGCCGATCGAGGATGACGACGGTCACATCCTCGGTGCTGCACCCCTTGGACTTTGCTACGGCCATGATGTTCTCAGCGACGGGGGCCGAAACGTCGACCGCCTCGGCGGCCGCGGCGCCGGTGACGAGCTTTTCCATGTAGAACACCGCGGACGGGTCGTACATCGTCCCGCGTTCGCTGACCGCGAGGACCGCGATGGCGTTGTTCATGCCTTTGCCCGTCAAGGTGGTGCCGTCGATCGGGTCGACGGCCACGTCGCATTCCGGACCGTCTCCGTTGCCGACCTCCTCGCTGTTGTAGAGCATCGGCGCTTCATCCTTCTCACCTTCGCCGATGACCACGACGCCCTTCATGGACACGGTGCCGATCAGCCGGCGCATCGCGTCCACCGCAGCCTGGTCGGCGCCGTGCTTGTCCCCCCGCCCGACCCAGCGCGCTGCCGCCATCGCGGCCGCCTCCGTAACCCGGACCAACTCCAAGGCGAGGTTGCGGTCCGGCGCCTCTCCGCGCACGGCCAGCGGGTCCGGGACGGCGCTACCTTGGGTTCCGGATGGAACGGCATGCGCTCTTTGCTCATGTGGCACGGCGGCCTCCTCGTCTCCTCGCATGCTAGCCAGGACGTTTCGCCGCTCGTACTGACCTACCCTGGATAGCGCGGACACGACGCAATCCGCGGCTCCACAGCGACGGGCACTGCGACGGCTAGGCTGGAGATCGGGTGCGGAAGAAGCGGGGCTCGGAGGCCGCCGGGGACATGGTGCGGTCGTTCCTCGTTGTCGGCGCGGTCACTCTTGCGGTGTTACTCGCCGGGGCGTCGCGTGAGCTGATCTTCCCACGCGGCGACATCGCTGCCCGGGTGAAGGTGGTGGACGGCTCCAACGAGATCGCAGCTGCGCGCCGACTCGCCCCGCACGAGATGCTGACCCCCAGCGGTCTGTCCCCGCGGTGGCGGCTGACCAGCGCTCGCTTCGAGCCCAACGGCACGGCCGTGGACCTCCACCTGGGCTACGTGACGCCCGAGGAGAAATACGCCGAGCTGGATGAGTCCACCGGGGACAGCGACCCCTTCATCGAGCGGGTGTTGGGCAAGGGCGTGCAGCCGCTCCCGCCGATCACCCTCGGCGTCCAGCACTGGGACCAGCGGCGAACGAGGCAGGGCGAACGTGCGCTGGTTCGTCGTGTCGGTCGCGCCACGCTCGTCGTCACCGGGAATGCGTCGCCAGCCGAGTTGCAGACGTTGGTGCGATCGCTACGCTAGCCCGCCGGCTTCTCACCAGCCGCAAGTCGGGCGCGGGCCCCATCCAACATCCGTTCGCAAAGGTCGGCCAAGGCCTCCCCGCGTTCCCACAGGGTGAGCGACTCCTCGAGCGACACCCCCCCAGCCTCCAGCCGGCGCACCACCTCGGCCAGCTCCTCCCGGGCCTGCTCGTAGGACCGCGGTTCGCTCACGGCGCCGAGGTTACCTCGGCCGCGATCTCCCCGTCGGCGAGGCGAATCCTGATCGCCTCCCCGATGGTCACCTGTGCCGGCGTGCGCACCACCGTCCCCTCGACGCGGTGCACCACCGCGTACCCGCGGGCCAGTGTCGCGGCGGGGGAGAGCGCGGTGATCCGGGCCCGGGTGTGCGCCAGATCGTTCTCGGCGCGGTGCAGGACGCCCTGGAGGCACCGCAGAGTCCGCTCCCTCGTCGCCGCAACGTCGCCCGCCCGCCGTTCCACCCCGTCCCGGGGGCTGGCCAGGACCGGGCGGGACCGCAGGGCGGTGATCACGGCCGCCTCGCGGTCGACCATGCCACGGAGGACCCGTCTCGCTCGTTGGCGCAGCGTCTCGACGCCGGAAAGTTCCTCGGCGACGTCGGGGACAACGAGCTTACCGGCGTCGGTCGGCGTGGACGCTCGACGGTCGGCCACCAGATCGACCAGCGGGGTGTCCTGCTCGTGCCCGATGGCGCTGACAACGGGGGTCCGGGTCGCCGCCACCGCACGGCAGAGCGCCTCGTCGGAAAACGGCAAGAGGTCCTCCACCGAGCCGCCACCGCGGGCTAGCACGACGACCTCCACGGCGGGGTCCGCGTCGAGACGGAGCAGCGCGGCCGTGACCTCGGCCACCGCGAACGGGCCCTGGACGGCGACCTCCTCGATGCGGAAGTTCACCGCCGGCCACCGCCGGGTGGCGGTCTCGAGCACGTCGCGTTCCGCGGCCGAGGCCCGCCCGCAGATCAACCCCACCGTGGCGGGCAGGAACGGCAACGGACGCTTGCGATCAGTTGCGAACAGCCCCTCGGTGGCCAGCGCGGCGCGCAGCCGCTCCAGCCGGGCCAGGAGCTCGCCCACGCCGACCGGCCGGATGTCCACTGCCGCGAGGGCCAGCGAGCCCCGGTTGAAGTAGTACGACGGTTTCGCCCACACCACCACCCGGGCGCCCTCGGTGAGGCTGGCGCACATGGCCCGGGTGGCCGTGACGGCGATCGAGACGTCCGCAACAGGATCACGCAGGGTGAAGAACACCGTGGAAATGCCCGGACGTGGTCGCAGCCCGGTGACCTGGCCCTCCACCCACACGCGCCCGAGGCGTCCGATCCAGTCACCGAGCAGTCGCGCTACGGTACGTACCGGCACCGGGGACGCCGGGCTCGACTGCAGTCCCACCTGGCCAGCCTACGAGCGGTGGCCGCACGGTGGGTCAGCCTGGCGGGCTCGCCTCCAGCTTGGCGATCCGGTTCTCCAACAGCGTGAGGATGGGCTGGCGATGGCCGTGTCCCTGCTCGTACAGCCGCAGCGTTCGAAGGTCGGCCAGATCCAGTCGACGGAGGCGACCGCGGAGCGAGCCGGCGGTGACGTGATCGAAATCGTCGACGGGTAGCTCGGCGGAGGAGCCGGCTTCGCCGTCGACGTCAGGGTCGCCCCCCATGTCCGTGCCCGGATCGGGGTCCAGCTGCCGAGCCAGGTCTGCGTCGGTCTCGGCGAGGAGCGCGTCGAACTCGGCGTCGAACTCGGCGAACGCGCCGTCCTCGGCATCGCCGACCGCGTATCCACCGGAGGACGCAGCCGGGTAGGTCTCCTCCGCGCTCCCGCACAGGAGACCGACTCGCTGCAGACCGCGCAGCGCGAGGTCCTCATAACCACGGCGGATCGCCCCGGTGATGACGAGAACCTGCTGAACGCCCACGATCGGGAGCTTGAGGAGGCTCATCGGCACGCGAACCATCTCCCGGGCGCCGATGGTGACCAGTTCCAGTGCTGCCCCGGCTGGTCCGCAACGCCGCGAGTACGGCGACAGCTCACCGGTGGTTCGATCCGACATGAACGCTCCTCAACCCGCGAATGCTCCGTTCAGCATGCCCCAGTGCCACTCGGGGTGACGGCACGCGGGTGCCGAGGCACGTACCCTGGTAGCCATGACCGATACGGCCGGGACGCCCGCCAAGCGCGTCCTGCTCGCCCGTCCCCGGGGATATTGCGCGGGCGTCGATCGAGCGGTGCTGACCGTGGAGAAGGCCCTCGAGCAGTACGGGTCCCCGATCTACGTGCGCAAGCAGATCGTGCACAACGCCCACGTTGTGCAGGATCTGGAGGCAAAGGGCGCGGTGTTCGTGGAGGAGACCGCCGACGTGCCAGAGGGCGCGATCGTGGTGTTCTCCGCTCACGGCGTGGCGCCGGTCGTGCACGAGGAGGCCCGGCAGCGCCGGTTGCGTTCGATCGACGCGACCTGCCCGCTGGTGACCAAGGTGCACATGGAGGCCCGGAGGTTTGCCGGCAACGAGTACGACATCCTGCTGATCGGTCACCAGGGGCACGAGGAGGTCGTGGGTACGACGGGGGAGGCGCCGGCCAACATCACGCTGGTCGAGGGGCCGGCGGATGCGGTCACGGTGACCGTGCGCGACCCGCAGCGGGTGGCCTTCCTGTCCCAGACCACCCTGTCGGTGGATGAGACCACCGCGACGGTGGATGCACTGCGCGAGCGCTTTCCGGCTCTGCAAGGACCACCGAGCGACGACATCTGCTACGCCACCCAGAACCGTCAGGTGGCCGTCAAGGCCATCGCGCGGGAGGCTGACATGGTGCTCGTCGTTGGATCCCCGAACTCCTCGAACTCCGTGCGACTCGTCGAGGTCGCCCTGGACGCCGGGGCCGTCGCCGCCCACCTGGTCGACGGCGCCGCCCATGCCGACGCGGCCTGGCTGGCTGGAGTGCGCACCGTCGGCGTCACCAGCGGTGCGTCGGTGCCCGACGAGCTCGTGGTCGACCTGATGGGCTGGTTGGCCGAGCACGGCTACAACACCGTCACGGAGGTGGAGTCGGCTGAGGAGCACCTGCAGTTCGCGCTGCCCCCGGAGCTTCGTCGGGACCTGCGGGCGCCGGCCTAGTCGCGCTTAGTCGCATAGCCCGGCTACTGCCGGGGCAGGTGGACGACGCCCACCGCAAACCGGGCGGCAACGATCCGGAGCAGGGCGATGCAGGCGGCTACGGCGGTGGCCGTGAGCAGTACCGGGGCCCCCAGGATCAGCGCCGTCATGAGTTCGAACACCTGACGGAGCAGCCATGAGTTCGTGGAGCCGTCGGACTGGACGGCCGCCGCACCCAGGGCGACCGCGACGTAGATCAGCGGCGGCATGATCACCGCCGCCAGCAGACCCTCCCGTCGGACCAGGGCGGCGGCCAGGGCGCAGCCGACGACAAACGCTATGGCGAACGTCGCCCGGAGCCCCTGACCGGTCAACACATCGATCGCGCCGCCGCCGATACCCGCACCCAGGGCCAGGGCGATCGCGCCGGAGACGGGCAACCCCCGCCAGCCGGCTGAGACCACGGCCGTTGGTCCCTGTGGAGGACCCGATCCGCCGCGTCCGCGCGGCGGCGGGATCGTCACGTCAGGGCTCCCGGGGATCACCGTGCGGGTTGTCGCTGGCCGGGACGCTCGCCGCTCCCGGTCTGCAATCACCTGGTCCTCCTCGCTGGGACGAGCCATCGGCGACTCGGGGCAGCAGAACCGCCACTGTTGGCCCCAACGCTAACCAGGGCGGACCTCATCAGGCGACAGGACGCCCCGATCGACCCCGACACGTGCGGAAGATTTCGCCGCATGCGGCGCGCGCCCTCGCACCAGACAGGACATATCGGTCGCCGGTCGGTCGCGGGTCGTCGCCGGTCGAGCCCGCACCCACCGTTTGGGGGCCGTCCCCGTCGCGGCCTATCCCGGCGCGGCATCGGCGTCACCGCCCGGAATCGAGGGCCGCAGCGCGATGACCTGATGGTCCTCGGGTTCGGTGAGCAGGGCCGGGGAACTCAACCGTCGCAGCGGTTCGTCGATGGGTTGCGGGCATTCGATGCTCGGCTCGCTGACGTGCAGCTGAGCAAGTCGGCGGCTCTGGGAGACGACATTGCGTTCCAGCGAGCCGAGCGACGCGTTGTAATGATCGACCGCGCCACCCAAAGCCCGGCCCAGCCGGTCGACGTGGCGGGCATAGGTGGCGAGTCGCTTGTGCAGTTCGCGGCCGACGTCGACCACTTCGCGCGCGCTGTCGGTCAACACGTCGTGCTGCCACTCCACCGCGATTGTCCGCAACGCGCTGATCAGGGTTGTCGGGGTCAGAATGTGGACCCGCTGCCGGAAGGCGTGGTCCAGCAGGGCCGGATCGCTCTCCAGCGCCGCCGACAGGAAGCTGTCGCCGGGGACGAAGAGGACGACGAATTCCGGGGTACCCGAGAACGCCGCCCAGTAGTCCTTGGCCGCCAGCCCGTCCACGTGGGTGCGGAGCTGGCGGGCGTGGGCGGCGAGCCGGTCGACCCTGGCCGGCCCGTCCGGCAACTCTGCGGCCTCAAGGAAGGCGGACAACGGCACTTTCGCGTCGACCACGATGCTGCGCGCGCCCGCCAGGCGGACCACCATGTCTGGGCGTACGACGCCGGCCGCGGTCCTCGCGGAACACTGCACGTCGAAGTCGCAGCGCTCCACCATCCCGGCGAGTTCGACGACTCGGCGCAGTTGCATCTCGCCCCACTGCCCGCGGGCCTGCGGCTTTCGCAGTGCGGTGAGCAACGCCCCGCTGGAATCCCGCAGCTGATCCGAGCTTGCCCGGACGAGCTCCATCTCGCGCAGCACGGCAGCGTGGGAGGCGGCACCGCGGCGTTCGCTGTCCACCAGCTGGCTCTCGACCTTGCCCAGGGTGTCCGACAGCGGGTCCACCAGCCGCGCCAGCTGGGAGCTGCCGTCTGCCAGCAGCTCGGCCCGTTCGGCCGCCCAGACGGTCGGCCTCCAGGAGCGTCCGATGCCGACGCCGATGCCCATGCCGACGCCGAGCCCGACGATCAGCAGGCCGACGGCGAGGAGGAAGGTGAGCGGATCCATGTGGCGATAGTGGCGAGGGGGTAGGACAGTTCCGGGGGGGAACCGGTCCGCGGACCGGGAGCTAGACGGCGAAACGGATGTTCATCACGTCACCTTCGGCGACCAGGTAGTCCTTGCCTTCCACCCGCAGCCGGCCGGCCGCCTTGGCGGCCTCCCACGAGCCGACCCCGATGAGGTCGTGGTAGGACACCACCTCGGCGCGGATGAAGCCCCGCTGCAGGTCGGAGTGGATAGCGCCGGCGGCCTCTGGCGCGGTCGCGCCCCGGCGGATCTCCCACGCCCTGGACTCGTCCTCACCTGTGGTGAGGAAGGTGAGCAGGCCCAACATCCGGTACGCGGCGGCGATGACCGCCGGCAGCGCACCGACCGTCACCCCGAACTCGGCGAGCAGCTCCGCGGCGTCCCCCGGCGCCATTCCACCCACCTCGGCCTCCAGTCGAGCCGGCACCGCCAGCCCCTCACCGCCCTGCGGGTTGAAGGCGACCGCCAACTCCGCGGCCAGACCCGCCTGCTGCCTGGCGGACTCGTCATCGGTGTTGAGCACCACCAGGGACGGCTTGAGCGTCAATGGCGCATAGTTCCGGAACAGCGCCAGCTCGGCGGCCTCCCAGCTCTCCGCCCGCAGCGGTCGGCCCGCCTCCAGCACCTGCGCGGCCCGATGGAGCAGGTCAGCCTCAGCCCGCGCCGCCTTGTCCCCGGATCGTCCCTTCTTTGTCGCGCGCTCGGCGGCGCCGCCAAGGGCCTGCAGATCGGCCAGGGC
>Ga0075521_10000633_pt1 | contig 10630 bp, 8 predicted proteins | sample NGEPerD_FD_74785 | JGI IMG/M metagenome (GOLD analysis project Ga0075521, IMG submission 74785) | Arctic peat soil microbial communities from the Barrow Environmental Observatory site, Barrow, Alaska, USA - NGEE PermafrostAB12-D | ecosystem: Environmental > Terrestrial > Soil > Wetlands > Peat ...
CGGCGCGCGCGAACCATCGGCATGCGCATGAAATAGGTGAGATGGTAGATGTCCATGGTGCCGCGAACCAGGGCCGCGAAATTACCCAGAATTTCGTTCGCCACGTAACGCAACATCCCTGGCGGTAGCGATTCCCGAAGCTGCGTCACTCGCGCCTTCGAGGGCGGCAAACTTCGAAACGGATAAACCGTGCCACTAATGCCCATCAGCAGCTCCGTTTGCACGTCGGGCACGGTACTCATGAAGCGCATGATCTCGTAGAAATAACGGGACGCGCCTCCTGCGTTCTGTAACGAGAAAACCTGGTGATCGTAAAGGATCCTCATTGTCCGTCAGCGGACCCGCAGCGTCTCCGCCACATCCGGTCCGATGAGTCATGGGTCGTGACGGGCGCATCTTCATACCGGACCAACGAGAGCACCTTAAGAACCAAAGGCGCCGGATGGCTCTCAACCGTGACAATTGCCTTGGGACTATTGCCAGCAATCACGGTGTAATGTTTGTGTGCCGCTCCATTCACCTGATCCGGAAAGCGGTTTCCGGCATTTCCCATGAGATCACCGGCCTCGGTATCATCGAGCAACCCGCGCGCGGTGATTTGTTGCACCATGTTTTGCGCAACCGCACCGGTTGCCACCTGACTCAGCGTGATGAACAGGATTAGGATTACATAGACCAAGATTGTCGTTCCGGTAATATATTTCCCGCTTCTGCTCTTGGTCATTACAAAGAAGTAGGCCAGCGGCAAAACAAATAACAGGTATCTTTGCGCAGGGCGCGTGAGGGAAAGTATGGCTACAAATATGAAAATGCCCAGTACCATGCATAAGATATAGCGCCGCGCGGAAGGCGTGTTCGTATTGAGCAATATGTCTTTCGACAGGAGGATAAAAATCGCGGCAAACACTAAAAAGGTGCCGCTGTAAATCCGCGGGTTGATATATGCGTCCAGTGGACCAAACCGCATTTCTTCCCCAAGCCTTACCCCATAGACTCCTGCGATGAAAATAGCAATGGTTGCGACAAGGGTGATCAGCGCTTTCCGGGTCGTATTTACCCGTTCCCATACGGCGCTGAGGGAATACGGGACCAGCAGGAGAGACAGATATCCTGCATACCCAATCATATTCATTACGATGCTGATGAGATTTAGGTTGGCCCCATGAATCGCACGAAACACCGGGGGCAAAAACCAGAATCCGTACAATTGCTTTGCGAGAATTATATAGGCCGCAGGAATCACCAATATCAGGGCAACAATAAAACTGTAACGCAGAAATGCTTTTCTGATGTTGGCGCCGGGTCGGGTTAGGGTCTCCAAACCGACGAGCGGCAACAATAGAGCTGCATGATATTTAAGCGTGATGGCGATACCATAGGCCGTAATCGCGATGGCGAGCCGCAGGGGGGGGCTTTTTGCTTGCCAAAAAAGTGTGATCGCAAACAGCGTCAACGCGGCCGGAAAGAGATCGGCGGTACCGCGGCCGCCAAACGTCCAGATAAGAGGATTGAGAAATACCACAGCCAATAGAACTGCCGGATTATAGTCTCGCTCGAGAAGAGAGCACAGCTTTAGCAGTGAGTACCCAAGGAGTAGAAAGCTTGACGTCGAGAGAACACGCAGTACCGCATTTTGGTTTAGAAATGGCAAGAGACGGTGAAAGACAGAGGCCAGGAATGGCATACCTAACGTATTTGCTTGCAGCAAGAAGTAATGCTTGAGAAGAACTGGATCATAGCATTCGAAGTATTTCGCCCCGTCGGCGAATACCCATTCCAGATTAATTCCCGGCAACCAGATTAACGACAGGTGCAGCAGTGTTGCGATCAGTATGACCAGGAATGCGGCACGGCTCTGAGAGGATGTCTGGGTCATGCGTTATTGTTGAAACCCTGGATGGAAATCGCGTCCTATAATGGTTCTTTCCGTCGTTGAAAAGTCAGCTAGGCCTGATTTCAAAGACGACGCCCGCGCCGCAGAATGTCGTCCCATATACATTGCTATTGGCGTCAAGTACGACGCTGCCTGCTAGAGTGTAGACCGGAATTTCCGTTTTGGCTCCCAACAGCCCCACACGATACTTGAGTTTTTGTTGTTGAAGCTCACGGGAGGATATGTAGTTGTGAAACCGCACCACCGCCCGACTCGGCGTCTCCAGGTTGGTCACGATGAATCCGACTCGTGGCAGCGGAAGACAAGGAAAGAAGCCAAAGCTTACGATTCTCGGTGTGCTCCGCGCTGGAGATCCAGTCCGCTATCGCGCTCCAAGCGTCGTGGCAAATTACTGGCAGTCGCGATACACGGCCAGCGTCTTGCGCCCGCACTTTTCCCTGATGATCGTAGAGAATCCTCATGGGTCTGCGGAGAAAGCCGCAACGCCTGCAGCAGCATCCCTGTGTCGAGAGTGCCTAGGGTGGTGATGCGGAGGGCGAAAGCGGCGTTTCGCCTCGGGCACCTTCTGGCTGGGGCGGCGGAGCGTAAATGCGACCCGCACTAGCTGGGGAGCAAGCTGCAACCAGGAGCCAGCCAAAACACGCGATCAGAAACGGGATGACAATGGACTGTTCAAAGATGTTTTTCACCAGTGAGAGGGAGAATGCATTGCGGAAGAAGCTAAACGTCAGCCAGCCCGAGCACATCACATACATGGTCGCGAATAACGTATCGGACAGGCGGCTCCTCAGATACCGGAAACCTAGCGGCATAAGAAACCAAAAGGCAGCTGTTCCGAGTAGCCCGAAGTATAGATTAAAAGAAACGAACGAGTGAAGCCCGCCCAGGGGACGGTAGGCATCGGGCTGTTTAAGCAATTTATATTTTTGCGGCATCAGAACTGTCGGAATCAGGTTTTCCAAATCGCTGATCAACTGAGTAGGTTGATTGATCCAGGCAATACCCTTGTATCGGAGGTGATGGACAAGCGAAAGGCTTATCAGCATAGGTTCCACGAATACGTTGGAAAACACGCCCGTCGGGCTGCTGCCTTCGCGCCATGTACCCACCAATCCAAAGAAAACAACAAAAAGAAGGCCCACAGCTATCATCCTCTTGAGCTTGAATCTGGCGCGAAAATTGGTCTGGTAGATGGCGAACATCACCACCAGGGACGCGACATAAAGCCTGCTGCCCAGGAGAAGCATCATGCTGCCCCCCAGGATCGGCGGCAGGAAGTAGCGGCTGAGCAGGAGCTTGCGCCATGGCGTCTCGGGCTGCTGCAGGGTGAACATCAGGGCCACGCAGCTCAACAGCACAACACCGGCGGTAACCGCCCCGAGTGCCATAGCGACCTCAATAGCGCCGGGCACCGAGGGTCGGAAGAGGTCGGCTTGTGTTACATACGCCGAATAGACCAGGAGCACGCATCCGAAAACCGTAGAAAGTGAAAGCGCGAGCGTGGGAATCGGCCTGGCCAATTCGGTCCGCTGGCGACGCCACCACCGGGCGCCGAGCGAGTCTCCTACCATGAAGCAGACATAAAGGGCGATGCCCGACACCGCATAAGGAGCGATCAGATGCTCACGAAATAATCCCAACCACACCCGGTCCAAGGGGAAATCTACTTGCGGCGCCAGAATTCTGACCGCCAACGGCGTGATCCAGTAATACAAAAAACCGAAGGTGAGCGTGGTGACGTGATTGATCTCGACCAACCCGTGCGATACCGATCGCCGGTAGCCGTACCAACAGGGAATCGCCACCGCTATCGCAAGCAACAAAGCGTCCATCGGCCGGCTCCGAATTACTCCTGCATACCGTTGATAACGGTGCGACCCGCGCCCACCGTCTGCGTCCGGGCACGGCCCAACTCGGTTGAGTACCAGCCCGCAACCGCCAGGCTAGCCAGGAAGATCACGTAGGAGACAAGGGTGTTTACCGCCGCCGCCTCCGCCCCATAGGTCGGTATCCAGATCAAATTCAGGATGACGTTGCTGGCGGCGGAAATGGCGGTGCAGGTTAACACCTTCTTCTCCATCGTCCAGGCGATATAGGCATTACTTAGGTACGAGGTCAGGAAGTCCAGCGGTATCGCCCAGGCCAGCAGCGAAAGCAGCAAGGTCGCAGGCAAGAACTTCTGTCCGAAGACGACGGAAAGCACGGCCTTGCTGGAGACTGCAAGGACGAAGGCAAGAACCAGGCCGACACCGCCGAGCGCGACCAGAATGCCGGGACGGAGAGCTCGGACGCGCTGTTCGGCCTGCTGCTTGGCAAGTTTGGGATAGAGAGTCTGGGTCAGCAGATAGTAGGTAATCAACACCTGGTTCATGATGCGATAGGCGGCGCTGTAGAGCCCAACCTCGTGCGCATTGGACATGACGCCCAGCATCAGCATGTCGATGGTGTTGAAGGCCATGTTGCAGAACCACGCCAGCCCCATGACGCTGGTACGCGCCCAGGCCAACGATTCCCGAACTACCGCGGGAGAGATGCTTCGTTCGCCCGCGGGCCGGTGCCTCCGCCACCATTCCCAGAAGATCACGCCCTGAACGCCGTAACCGACGGCATTGCCTGCGATCATCCACCACAAGAGGCGTTGGCTCTTGCCTCCCAGCAGCAGAAACAGAAGAATGCTTGCGGGAACGATCATCCGGGCGAAGCCGACCAGGCGAAGGTGCTCTTTGCCCCAGGCTGCCCACTCCAGCGACACGGCGTACAGACAAGTGATCGCAGAGAAGACGAAGAGAAAAATCCTGAACTTTACCGGCAGATTGGCCAGGAGCGCATAGGCCAGCAGAAACGGAAGAAGGGCAGAGGCCATCAGCAGCCTTCGCCTCTGCACCCTCTCGACTATCTCCTGGCCTGCTTCCGGATGCTTCGCGATCAGCCGTGCGCCTACATGTCGCAAACCGAAATCGATGAACGGGTAGGAATACTGCACCATGCTCTGGGCCAGTGCATAGACACCCACCATCACCACCCCGGAGCGGCGAGCCAGCAGCAGCAGGACGGCGATGCCGCACAGGCGCGCCGGTATCTCGCCCGATCCGAGTTGGACTACATTGCGAGCGAGCTGCCGCAGAGAGGAACTCATCGACTACCCCTTCTGACTCCGCCCATCCTTCTCATTTCGTCGCCGTGTCGAACACCCACAGAGAGCGATCCAGCACGCGCTGCGGTCGATAAAACTGCAACCAGGATAGCTGCCGACCTGGTCTAATACCTGACCGGTAAGGCAACTCGCACCGGCGACAATTATGCCTTTGACCCGTTCGTTGGGGGGAGAGCAGTTGCTCGAATGCCGTACAACCGGGGAGCGACCGGGCCGAAGTAGGCAAGATACAGAGGTTCTTGCGGATGTTGCTGCTGGTAGGCGCGCAGCGCGATCAATCCCTGTCCCCAATCCAGGTTGCTGTCGGTGAGCAGCCGCCAGGCGTTTTCGGGCTTCACGAAGATATTGAAGTACGCCAGATAATCGGGCGCGGAGCGAAGAGCGTCCGCAGCATTCAGGCAAAGCGCAACTACCACGACCGCGATGGCGGCGGGCATGCTCCCAGATGCCGCCCGCAATGAGCAACGCAAACGGATACAGCGGCAAAAGATGCCGCTCGCCGATCGTGATGCGCGACTGCAACGCGAAGGCGAGGAACACCAGCCCGAACAGCGACATAATCAGCAGATCGCTGGGAGCGCGGTACGTCTTGCGAACTCCGAACAGCAACTAGCGAAGAACAGCAGCAGCAAAACCGTCGGCCACTTCAGCGCAATCGCGGCGGGATAACAAAGTTTGGGGCCGCCATTGGGGTATATCTTCCCAAAGAACCATGCGAGACGCCCGCTACGGTTGCTGATCGCAACCGCCCGCAGGCCCTCGGCATACTCGCCGGCCGAGACCAGCAAATTCAGTTGCGTCTGCGATGGGATGGCCAGCGTCCTCGCCGCACGATTGGGGAATGTCATCACTATCTGCCCGTTTCCAACCTTCACATGCGAGACGTGAAACAGATACCCTGCCCACAGGATGAGCAAGGCGATGCCGAGCGCAGCGAGGGTTGGCTTCCAATTCCAATCCCGAGGCCGCCGCAAAATACTTTCGCACCCCAGTACCAGCATCAGCGCCAGGGCCAGCAGCATTTCCGGAGGCGTGTGCAGCTTGGCCAGCAGCAACCCACCAAGCACCAGCCCCATCAGCACGGTTTGCTTGCGCCCCGGATTTCTTCTCCAGCGCACGAGCTGGCAGGCGGTGAGAAAGATGAACAGTGCGCCGATGCCATCGGTAGTCGCGACGGAGAAATGCGCGATGAGCGATGGTGTAAAAGCAAACAGCGCGAGCGCGACGTTGGCCGCGCCCTCGGAAAACAAGCGGCGCGTGGCGAACCACAGCGCGATGCCCAGCGCCACGCCCAGCAGCGTGTTCATCGGGCGGGTGCGCCAGGCCACCCATTCCGGGCCGGGCTGCATGCCGGTCACGGGATAGCGATCGTATGGCGACTCCTCCCCGATCTGGACGTGCGCTCGCGCCAGCGGCAACGTCAGCCAATAGCGCCCCAGGGGCGGGTGGTCGATCCACATCTGCAAGCGGCCGTGCTGCCATGCTTCGAGTCCGGCGAAGATGTGACCGGGTTCGTCGTAGGCGAGCGACTGCGTGCCGATAAACCAGAACGATTGCACCGCAAAAACCTCAGCAGCAGTGCCGGAATCCAGCGCGCAGGGCGCCTTGCAGCAGGGACGGTGCTGCCAACCGGCTCTAGTTCGCTGAAACCGTCACTGGAGTTGGTCTCCAGCGGCTGGGAACGAGAGCTTAGGCATCACGGCTTCCCATGGCCCGCGACTCCCGCGAATTTGTCAGGTGCTCGGGCTCGCGAAAATATCCGCGAAACTGGCCCGCGGCCCGTTCCAGATAGAGAGAACTTGCACGCAAGTCGCCGCGGCATAGATGGAACGCCGCTCCGCCGAGAGAACGGAAGGCGATCTCGCTCAGACAATACCCCCAGGAAAAATCGTGGAGACGCCACACCCGCCCAACGCTCATTGCGTATTTGTGGGTGGTTCTGCGGTCCCTCGAGTTCAGTTCGGGATGATAGACCGTAAGGCTTGGGGCATACCACAGCCGGAAGCCGCGCTGCAAAACGCGAATGGGATAATCGAGATCTTCTCCCGATTGGTAGGGGGAGGACGCGCCCGGACCCATTTCCTCTCGAAAAAAGCCAACGCTTTTGGCTGCCCGGGCCCGGAGAAAGATATTCCAAGCTATGGCACAGCGTAAGATGCTGTGTTTGCTGCAGGGACCCTCAGAGGGCGGAAATTTAGGCGCCATCCGCTTCCCGTCTGGATTACGGATCCCGGTCAGCAGGCCGTCAAAGTCGGGATTCTTCTCGAACCATTGAACGACGCTGGCCAGGAGTTCGCTGGGATACCAGCAGTCGTCGTCGGGAAAGGCGACGAGGTCGCCCTCGAAAGCGCGAAGCCCGGCGTTACGCCCCCTCGAAGCCCCCATTCCGCTGCGCAGATGTCGCACCCTCAGGCCCTTATGTCTCGCCAGCACCTCGAGGATGCGATCGTCGCCATTCTGGTCGACAACAATCACCTCAAACGATTGGCAGGTCTGCGCCTCCAGGCTGGCGAGCAACCGATCCAGCTCTGCCACGCGGTTGCGGGTAGTGACGATCAACGAAATCATGATGAATCCCGAGGCGACCGGAGAAGAAACCGGGCCTCGACGGGGCCCTCACTGCCGGGAGAGTTAGGAATTCTTCAACGAGAACTTAAACGACTGACGCAGCAAGGCCATTCGCTCCCGCTCCTGTGGATCGCGCTGCTTGCGCCGCAGCGCTTCCGCAAGCAATACCCATAGGCAGGACAGGAAGGAAGCCGCGGCCGTCGTCACCAGTACGATCAGCATCCGGCGCGGCCCCGACTTCTTTTCCGGAACCACCGCCTTGTCCACCACCTGCACCACCACGGCTTCCTTGGCCTCATCGATGCGGGCGGCCTCCAGTTGCTTGCTGAGGAACTCGTACAGCGCCTCGTGATATTTCAGCTCGCGTGCCCGCCGGATGTAGTCGAGCTCAACCTCGGGCAGACGCCGGGTGGGAATCTCCAGATTGCCATTACCCAGCGCGCCCGTGCTGCGCTCCAGTTGGGCCAATTGTCCGCGCAAGCCCGCCAACTCCTGCTCGGCGCGCTTAAGATCGGGGTTGTCGGCGGTGGCGTAGGTGCGCATGACCTGCAACTGCACCTCTTTGATCCCCACCTGCGCGCGGATGCCGGCAACAGCATCGATGATGGCGCGGCTTTGCGCATCCGGCTGGATCAATCCGCTCTTCTCCTGCGCCTCTTTCAAAGCGAGCTCTGACTGCGCCAGCTCTTCGCGCTCGGCATCCAGCTTTTCCTGATAGAACAGCCGCCGCTGCGCCGCTTCCGATACCGCCAGGTTCTGATTGAGCGAGCGCAATTGGTCCACGTAGGCATTCGCCATCGCCGCCGCCCGCTGGGGGTCGCGATCGCTCACGCTGATCGAAATCAGTCCCTCGTCGCCGGCCATAATATCGCTGCGGCTGTTCAGCTTCTTGCGCGCATCCTGAAACTGCTTCACCCAATACACCCGCCGCAGATCGAAGCGGTTGACGATGCCGTCTTGCACCGACCGGCACTTCAGCAAGGCCACGAACAGGTCCGATGGGTTCTTCAAGCCCAGGTCCGCCCCGGACAACCCGCTCAAAACGCCAATTTGTCCGACCAGCGCTGTGGCCGCCGACTGGTTCTGCTGCGGCGGCAGAATTGTGGTGGTCGCGGTGTACATCTTGGGAAGCAGCAGGGAAACGATCAAGGCCAGCAATGCAGCAGCCAGCGTGACCTTCAAGATCCGCATTTTGTTGTTTGCGAGCACCTGCAACACTGCGATCGCATCGACTTCTCTCGGGCTCTCGACTGCAGGCTGCAGCTTCGACATGACGTCGCGGTCGTAAACTCCGGTGCCGCTAGCGGTATGCGCTTCCGATACTCTCGAGCTTTCCATAATAGGGACCTACTTCCCTGGTCGTGATTCGCGCCAAATTTTTCTGCGACGCTAGTGTTTCGGCAATCACTTCAAGACGTTGATGGCAGCCGCTGCCAATCCAAAGTTGGCCAGGATCTGCGACCAGTCCTTGACCCCGCGCAGCAGACTGCCTTTGTTGGTCTGCTCCGGAACCACGATGCTGTCGCCTGGCATCAGTACCATGCTGTCGAAGCCTCCCGCCCAGAAGTGCGAAGCGGCATCTTTGCTGACGACCGCGCCGTTGGCGCGAACCACGAAGATCCTGCCCTTGTCCGCATCCCGCGTGGGGCCGCCGGCGCTCCGCAAATACGTCGTAACGGTCTTGCCGGGTTGTTGGAGGAAGGACCCCTGGTTGTAGACATCGCCAACGACACTTACTACGATTGGCCGGCTGGGTACATAAAACTGGTCGCCATCTTCAAACGTGATGTCCGGGATTGCATCCACAGCCTGGTCATTCGGGTGGAGGTTCAAAACAATGCGGCCGTCGGCCCGCAGTTGGCGAAGCTTTTCGAGACTGACGCGTTGCGCCTCCAGGGCGGCCTTGGCAGCAATCACCTCATCGGACGTTCTCGCATTCTGCGACATCTGCGCCGCCTGACGGGCGACCTGTTGCTCCGTCTGGGCAATCATCATGTCCAGCCGTTCTTGTTGCTCCACGCGTGCCGATTCACGGGTAAACGCGGCGCCATAAAGATAGGCTGACGAGGTTAGCCCTCCCGCCTGCATCACCAGATCGCGAAGCCTCTGGCCCGGCTTCGCCCGGTAAATTCCGGCGGATTCAAACTCCCCATCCAGTCTCACCAGCTTGGTTTGTTTTTCTTCGGGAACGCGCAAATCGGCCTGCGAGAAAATGGTGACGATGTCGCTTGGCTGGAGTACGAGATTGCTGGCATCTTCATTGTTCAGAATGGCCTTGCCAAGGTTGAAGGGCAAAAGCTGTGTCGAAAGGTCCTGCGAACTGATGCGCTGCACAACCGCATAATCCCAGTTGATCTCCGGGGCATTGCGCCTCACCTCGTTGGTGGCGCTGCTCACCCGGCCTTTACTTTCCTCCGCCTGCAGAGCCACAGCATTCTGCTGCTTCCAGTATTCCCGGGTAATGAGAAACTCGCGGTTGGGGATCAAATCGCTGATTCGCATGCCTTCGTGCCACGGATAGCGGCCGGGTTGGGCGACGTTGCCGCGCAAGGTCACGGAATTTGCAAAGCGAGGAGACACCAGGGTGACATTCACCACATCGCCATCTTTGATGGGATGGGCCAAGCCAGCGGCATCCAACGCCACTCGCTCCACGCTGCGCATCTGCCGGTCCTTAATGTGTTCCACAAAGACTTTGCCGCCAGACGCCGTTGTGGACAGCCCGCCTGCCAGGCGAAGAGCTTCCGCTAAGTCGGTCCCGCCTTTGAGCTCATAAATCGCGGGCACATTCACCTGTCCACCCATGGCAACCTGAGGCCCGATAGGGGCCACGTAGATCACATCTTCGGGCAACAGAAGGACGTCTTTGGTCTTGTCGCCGTTGAGCAGCAAATCGTAGAGATCAAAATCGGTAACCACCGTGGAACCGCGCTTTAGCTGGATATGTCGCATGGAACCGGTCGGTGACGGTCCGCCTGAGGCAAAGACTGCATTCGCCAGCGTGCTCAAAGCGC
>Ga0075521_10000634_pt1 | contig 10614 bp, 6 predicted proteins | sample NGEPerD_FD_74785 | JGI IMG/M metagenome (GOLD analysis project Ga0075521, IMG submission 74785) | Arctic peat soil microbial communities from the Barrow Environmental Observatory site, Barrow, Alaska, USA - NGEE PermafrostAB12-D | ecosystem: Environmental > Terrestrial > Soil > Wetlands > Peat ...
TACGGCATTTGGACGGCGTCGGGGCGTTGGCGAGCTAAGCGGTACTGGTTTTACAGCACGCGCACTCCGCGGCTACTTGACGGGGATGGAAGCGTGGGGCATCTCAGCAGTCCGATTCCTCAACTGAGGTTCTCAATGTCCTCTGCCAATCGCACGCGCGCACTCGTCACGTTCGCCGCCGCGTCGATCCTCGTCATCGCCGCCTGCTCCGATCAAGCACCGCTCGCACCCCGTGTCGACGCGAGCGTCGCCGCGGCATCAGCGCAGTCGTCGCTCGCCAGGGTCGGCTCCGGCCGCAGGCTGATCGCGCTTCGCGACGGCCGCCCCGCAGCCGCGGTCATCGCACGCATCAAGGCACTTGGGGGCACCGTCACGCGCTCGCACGAGGGCGCGGGGCTCGTCGTCGCGACCGGGCTCACGGATGCCGCGGCCGCGACACTCGCGCAGCACGCCGACGTCTCGGATGTGCTGCACGATCGCATCGTGCAGTGGGTGAGGCCAAAGGCGCTCAAGGTCGGATTCGTCACCAGCGATGCGAGCGCGATCGCGTCGGCGCACAGAGGACGCCAGCCCGATGATCAGAGTGGGGCCGAGTTCTTTGCGGAGTTTCAGTGGAACATGCGACAGATTCGCGCGTCGAACGTGTGGCTCCTCAAGGACGGGCATGGCAAGGGCACGACGGTCTGCGATCTCGACACCGGCATCGACCCCACGCACATCGATCTCGCCGGGAAAGTCGATCTCAACATCAGCACGTCGATGGTCGTGACGGAGCCCGACATCCTCGACCACAACGGACACGGCACGTTCGTCTCGAGTCAGATCACGACGAACGGATTGGGGATGGCATCGGTGGCGCCCGAGGCGACACTCTGTCAGGTGAAGGTGCTCGACCAGACGGGATCGGGGCTGCTCTCCGACGCGATCGCCGGCGTGATCTACGCGGCCGACGCGAAGGCCGACGTCATCAACATGAGCTTCGGTGCGTACTTCACGCTGGCCGATCCGGACTTCCGCCAAATCACGCAGGACTTCCAGCGCGCCGTCAACTACGCGCACAAGAAGGGCGTCACGCTGATTAGCGCCGCCGGCAACGGCGATTCGTTCGGCGTCGGCATCGACCTCGCCACCGATCAGCGGAGCCTCTTCGAGCTCCCTGCGCAGCTCGATAACGTCATCAGCGTCGGCGCGACTGCACCGCACGCGCAGCAGCCCGGCACCTTCGACAATCTCGCGTCGTATTCGAACTACGGATATCCGGGCGTCGACGTCTTTGCTCCCGGCGGCGACTTCACCGACGGCAGCGTGATCGAGGATCTCATCATCGGCGCGTGCAGCAGCTACTCGGATCCGGGGTGCGCGGATGGCCAGACGTACTCGATCGGCGCGGGCACGAGCTTCGCCGCGCCGCTCGTGGCGGGAGAGGCTGCGATCATCGAGTCGGATACGCCGGGGCACAAGGCGGATCTCGATGGCTGCATCATTCATAGCTCCGACAAGCTGAGCCGCAACGTCCCGAATCGCATCTTCGGTTTCGGGCGCATCGACGTGCTTGGCGGGATTCACTGCAGGCGCATCGACTGATCGGGAGGTGGGGCCGCGGGCGAGCGACGAGCTCGTCCGTGGCTACCGCGAGGGCATGGAGCGTGCACCCGTGTACCTTCTCATCACCAGCGGTCGCAGGAACCACCCGGCCATCACTGCACCGTGCACGTTGACACACTCGGCCCTGGAGCCACGATATGCCACTGAAGAACGCCGAGGTCGTATCGATTCTGAATGAGTTGATCGAGACCTGCGAAGATGGAATGCACGGATTCACGACCGCGAGTAAAGCGGTGGACAACGTATCGGCGAAGGCGCTGTTCGCGTCGCGGCTGCCGAACATTTTGCGCGGCGAGTCGGAGTTGAAGGCGGAGGTACGACGGCTCGGCGGCGATCCCGACAAGCGCGGCACGATCGCGGGCGCGCTGCACCGCGGATGGATCGATCTCAAGAGCGCGGTGACGGGAAAGAACGAAGAGGCGATCGTGATGGAGTGCGAGCGCGGCGAAGAGCACGCGGCGCACGTCTATGAAGACGCGCTGCAGAAGGATCTTCCGTACGACACGAGGGCGATCATCGAGCGCCAGTATCGCGGCGTCGTCGAGAACCTCGGGCGCGTGCGCGCGCTGAGCAAGAGCGCGCCGGCCAGCGCGCCCGATAGCGGCAGCGCTTCAACGGGCCGCCCACCCGAGAGTGAGAGTCGTCCGTCTTTGTGATTCGGATGTGACGGCGAGAGCGAGTGCCCGCAGTGCGAGAGCTTTCGCGCTGCGGGCACTGTCACATGAGCCTCTTGCCCACGCGACGAGCGCACCACTAATTCGGGTGGTCCCCAATCGCCGAGGCTCAGTTGCCGCTCCGTTCGCAGAACCGTCGTCTCCCGCTCACAGCGGCGCGAATCGTTCGCGCCATTCTTTTCTCGGCGATCGCCGCCGGTGCGCTTTCCGCACAGAAGATTTCCTATCCCGGCTCGATCGTGGAGGATTCCGTCACCTGGCACGGGCTGCGGTGGCGCGACATAGGAATCTTTCGCGGCGGGCGCAGCATCGCGGTGGCGGGTTCCGCGAAGCGCCCATTCGAATACTGGATGGGGACGACGGGTGGCGGCGTGTTCAAGACCACCGATGGCGGAAATAGCTGGTCGCCTGCGAGCGACGGGTACTTTGGCGGAACGATCGGCTCGATCGCCGTGAGCGCGTCGAATCCGAACGTCGTGTACGTCGGCACCGGAGAGCACGCGATTCGCGGCAACGTCTCGCACGGCGACGGGATGTTCAAATCCACGAACGCCGGCAAGAGCTGGAGCTACGCCGGGCTCGCCGAGACACAGCAGATCTCGCGCGTACGCATTCACCCGACCAACCCCGACATCGTGTGGGTCGCGGCGTTCGGCCACGTATGGGGGCCGAGCGGCGATCGAGGTGTGTACAAGACGACGGACGGCGGGAAGTCGTGGCGAAAGGTGCTCTTCCGCAACGACTCAACGGGCGCCGCAGATCTCGCCCTCGATCCCAAGAATCCGGACATTCTCTACGCTACCTTCTGGGAGGCGTATCGAAAGCCCTGGGCGCTGTCGTCCGGCGGCGCGAGCTCGAGCATCTACAAGAGCACCGATGGCGGAGAGCACTGGAAGGAGCTCACGCACAATCCGGGATTGCCACCCGGCGTGCTCGGGCGAATCGGCGTCGAGGTGTCCCCTGCGCGCACGTCGCTCATCTGGGCGCTGATCGAGGCCGACTCGGGCGGGTTGTATCGCTCGGATGATGCCGGCGCAACGTGGCGCTTCATCAATGGTGACAACCGGATACGCGAGCGCGCGTGGTACTACACGCGCATCATGGCGGATCCCGTCGACACGAACCTGCTGTACGCGCCCAACGTGTCGCTGATGAAGAGCACGGATGGCGGCAAGCACTTCACCGTGCTCCGGGAGCCACACGGCGACGATCACGATCTCTGGATCGCGCCGAACGATGGCGCACGGATGATTCAGTCGAGCGACGGCGGCGCGAGCGTGTCGTACACGCGCGGCGAGAGCTGGACGGACCAGGACTATTCGACGGCGCAGTTCTATCACGTCACCACCACGAATCACTTTCCGTATCGCGTGTGCGGTGCACAGCAGGACAACTCCGGCGTGTGTGGCCCGAGTCGCTTTCCCGGCGGCATCCCGCGCAGCGAGTGGTACGATGTGAGTGGCGAGGCCGGCTTCGTTCAGGCGCGCCCGGACGAGCCGGACATCACGTATGGCGGCGACAACAGCGGCACGATCTTTCGCGTCGATCACAAGACGGGCTTCACGCGCTCAATGAACGTGTGGCCGGACAGCCCCGACGGTCATCCGGCGAGCGAAGCCAAGTTTCGTTTTCAGTGGACGGCGCCGCTGCTCATCTCGCCGCACGACCCGCACGTGCTCTACAGCGGAGGCAACCGGCTCTTCCGCACGCTCACGGAGGGGCAGAGCTGGACGGCGGTGTCACCCGATCTCACGCGCGCCGATCCCGCGACCCTCGGCATCTCGGGCGGACCGATCACCTCCGATCAGACCACCGTCGAGTACTACGCCACGATCTTCGCGCTCGCCGAATCGAATCTCGCGAAGGGCGAGCTATGGACGGGCTCGGATGACGGGCAGCTGCATCTCTCGCACGATGCTGGAGCGACGTGGAGCGACATCACGCCGAAGAACTTCGGCAACTTCACGCGCGTCTCGAGCATCGAGCCGAGTCATTTCGTTCGCGGCACGGCGTACGTCGCCGTGAATCGATATCAGCTCGAAGACATGGCGCCGTACATCTGGAAGACCACGGACTACGGAAAGAGCTGGTCGCGCATCGACGGCGGACTCCCCGCTGCGGAGTTCGTTCGCGTCGTGCGCGAGGATCCGGCGCGTAAGGGGCTGCTCTACGCCGGCACGGAGCGCGGCGTGTGGGTGAGCTTCGATGACGGCGCGAGCTGGAAGTCGCTGCGGCGCAATCTGCCGATCGTCCCGGTGCACGATCTCGCGATCAAGGACGGCGATCTGATCGCGGCCACGCACGGTCGCGGCTTCTGGATTCTCGACGACGTCTCGCCACTTCGGCAGATGCGCGACGAGATGGCGAGCGCGCCCGCGCATCTCTTCAAGCCGAAGGACGCGTGGCGCGTGCTCTGGGGAAATCCCGAGCCGCCGGACGCCGCTCGGCCCGTCGGCATGAATCCTCCGGATGGTGCGCTGATCTACTACTCGATCGCCTCCGCGCATCAGCTCGTGACCGTCGACATTCTCGATGCGCGACATCGCCTGATCCGCACCTTCTCGAGCGTGCAGGACTCGATCTCGCGCGCGGACAGCGTGCACGACGACAGCGTGCATCACGTAGAGCTCGACAGTGCGCGGAAAGCCACCAACGACTCGCTCGTGCACGCGGGACAGCTGCCGGACACCAGCAAGATCGACTACGGCGGTGAAGATGCGGGCGCGAAGGACGATGAGAAGCCGTGGCCGCAGCGCGTTCCGCCAGCGCCACGCGCGCCCGACAAGGTGGGGCTCAACCGCTTCGCGTGGAATCTGCGCTATCCCGAGGTGCCGGGCTTCGCCGGCATGATGGGCGTGACCACCGATGGTCCCGTCGCGCTCGCGGGGCACTACTGGGTGCGCGTGCACGTTGGTGGCTGGATCGACTCGGCGAGCTTCGTGATCAAGGAAGATCCGCGCGTGCACGCGACGCCCGCCGCACTCGCGGCGCAGTTCGCCTTCCTCCAGCAGATTCACGATACGGTGAGCGCTGGCACGAAGGCGGTCATCACGATTCGGAACGTGCGCGCGCAGCTCGAGGATCGCCTCGCCGAAGTGCACGGGAGCGACAGCGCTGCGCTCGCACCGGTCGCGGCGGCGCTGCGCGATTCCATGGCAGCCGTCGAGCGATCGCTCTATCAGGTTCGCTTTCGCGCCGATGAGGACTACCTGAACTTTCCCGCGATGGTGACGCAGCGCATCAGCGCGATCACCTCGCACGTCTCGTCGGAGAGCGGGCAGATGGCGGCGCAGCAAATGGGCGTATTCAAGCAGTTCGCGCCGATCCTGCAGCGTGAGTTGATCGCGTACAAGCGGGTGCTCGCAACCGAGCTACCGAAAGTGAATGCGAAACTTCAACAGCTCGGCAAGCCGCCGATCCAGCCGCAGGCGAAGGAGCTGCGACCGCCGAAGACCGTCGCGATCGCGACGGACGAGAAGTAGAGGGCGATCGTCGCGCGCGCGAGCTAGCGCGCGACGATCGTCGCGTCAGGGAAGAGCGCGCGCATCACCGCGTCGGCGACGACGGCGCGCACCATGCCGAACTTCGGTGTGTCGCGCGTCGGGTTCACGCGATTCGTGAGCAGCACGATCACGATCTCGCGTGTGGGATCGATCCAGATGGACGTGCCTGTGTACCCCGTGTGTCCGAAGCTGCGCGCAGAAGTGTAGCTCCCCGCCGATGAGTTCTCCGACGGCGTGTCCCAGCCGAGCGCGCGCGACGATCCCGCGGGCTCGTTCTGGCGCACCGTCCACGTCGTGAGCTCCGACGGCGGCTGCAGCGCGCCAGGAACGCTCCGGCCGAGCGAGCCTGCCAGCACCCACTCGCCGAAGCGCAGCAGATCATCGGCGTCGCTGAATAATCCCGCGTGACCGGATGCGCCCTTGAGGCGCCACGCATTCTCGTCGTGCACGTCCCCGCGCAGCGCCGTGTGCGGGCGCCCCGGCACGTCCTCGATCTCCGTCGACGCGATCTCCTCCCGCCACTCGCGCGGAGGGAGGTAGCGCATGCGCGTGAAGCCGAGCGGCCGCGCGACCCGCTCGCCGAAGAGCGCATCGATGCGCTTGCCGTACTGGCGCTCGAGGATCGTAGCGAGGGTGATCGCGCCGAGGTCGGAGTACACCATCCGCGCACCCGGCACCGTGTCGAGACTTGCGCCGAGCGCTTCGGTGAGCGCGTCGTGCCTGCTCCCGGGATGCTGCCAGAGCGGCGGGACGGGATCAGGCGGGAGTCCGCTGTCGTGCAGGAGCAGGTCGCGCACGCGCACGCGTGCCTTTTCTCCGTTGCCGCGCGCGAAGTCGGGAAGGTAGTGCACCACCGGCGAATCGAGCGCGATCTTCTGCTCGTCGACCGCCATCATCGCGAGCGTCGTGAGCGCGACGACCTTGGTGAGCGACGCCATGTCGTAGAGCGTGCGTCCATCGGGCGGGCGCGGATCGTCGACGGCGAGCTGACCGATCGCGTGCTCGAAGTGCTGGCCGGCAACGGAGACCGCGAGCACCGCTCCGGGCGCTGCGCCGGCGGCGATCGCGGAGTCGAGCGTGCGCGATGCCGGCGCGAGCTGCATCGAGAGCGCGGCGCTCACGGGGATCGGGGCGGTGTGCGGAAGCGTGGGATGCGCGCACGCGCCCGCGAGCGCGAGCGATGCGGCGCCGAGCGCGGCGAGGCGACGAGGGGGAGGATGCATCGGACGAAGCTAACGCCGCGGGGTGAGCGGTCGCGAGCTCATGGCGCAGATGCAAGACGCGGCATCTATATTCACGCCGCATTGCGCTCGCCTTGGCTCTTCGGGCATCCGGGGGTCACTCACACAGGCTTTGGAGCATCGATGGCTCTTGAGTTCGCGCGCCCACCCGCTCCCTCGCTTGCCGCGCGCGCCGCCCTTGCCGTGCTCCTGTTCGTCGGCTTCTACGTCTTCTCCATCGCGCTTGCCGGCGGGCTGCTCTATCTCCCCTACGCGGAGTGGGAGTACACGCAGACCGTCAACGCGCGACTGGCGATTTTCGCCGCGGTGGGCGCCCTGGTGATCGTCTGGTCGCTGATCCCGCGCATCGACGTGTTCAAGGCGCCCGGCCCTACGCTGACCCCCGCGAGCTCGCCGAGGCTGTTCGAAATGCTGCGCGACGTTGCCGCGAAAACCGAACAGGAGATGCCCACCGAGGTGTTCCTGCTCCCCGAGGTGAACGCGTGGGTCGCGGAGCGCGGAGGGTTGGTCGGCATCGGAAGTCGCCGCGTGATGGGCATCGGTCTGCCGCTAATGGAGACCCTCACGGTAGCGCAGCTGCGCGCGGTGCTCGCTCACGAGTTCGGGCACTACTACGGCGGCGACACCTCGCTCGGCCCCTGGCTCTATGCGACGCACAGCACGCTCGACCGAACGATGCAAAATCTCCACAAGCACAACAGATACCTCACCTTCTTTCTCAAATGGTACGGCCGCGGCTTTCTCCGCGTCACGCAGTCCATCTCGCGACGCCAGGAGCTCGTCGCTGACGCGCTCGCGGCGCACGTGGCCGGCGCGGACGCGATGATCGGAGGACTCACGGCCATCCGCGGTGCCAGCGCCGCGTTCGCGCCGTACTGGCGCACGGAGGTCGCGCCGGTGCTCGAGAATGGCTATCGCCCTCCCCTCGGCAAGGGGTTCCGCGCCTTTCTCGCCGAGCCGCTCATCGCGGTGCAGGTAGCCGAGAGGGTCGATACGGATCTGTCCACGAGCACCGCCGACGCGTACGACTCGCATCCGCCGCTCCTCGCGCGTGTTGCGTCGCTCCGATCGCTGGGCTTGGCGCAGGTCGCGCTCGACGACGCGCCCGCGACTTCCCTACTCGACGACGTCGATGCAGCAGAGGCGGCACTCATCGCCTTTCTCACGCCGGATAGAAAGGGGCCGCCGCTGCCGGCAATCTCTTGGGATTCCGCGCCGCAAACGATCTGGATCCCACTGTGGGCTATGATGGCCGCACGGTTCGGTGATCGCCTCTCGGGCGTCACGCCAGAGCAGCTCCCGGCGCTGCTGGGGGACGTCACGGCGCTCGCGCGCCGCTTCGGCGCGGACGGCAAGACCGTTTCCGATGGTGACCAGGCGAGGGCGGTGCACGTTGTCGGCTGCGCGCTAGTCACGGCCTTGCTCGCACGCGGGTGGACGCTGGAGGCGCCTCCCGGCGCCATGATTCGCTGTGTGAAGGGCCAGCATGAGATCAAGCCCTACGCCGTGGTCAACGACCTCGCCTCAGGCGCACTCGGCCGCGACAAGTGGCTCGCGAGCTGTGCGGAATGCGATATCGTGGGGGTGGACTTGGGTGCGTCCCACACTGCATAGTTGTCGGAGCGCCACCGCTCTGCGCGCGGCACTATTTTCGTCACAACAGCGCAACCGGGCTGTGCGTAACCTGAGAGCGGCATGCTCCGCACAGCGTGCCTCACGACCGCCCCTACTACTATGACACTAGTGACATCAGTGAATCGCTCCCTCGCCCTTCTGCCGGCCGCGTTCGCGATCGCAGCGTGCAGCAGCCAAACATCCGCGAATCGTGGCGCCGCTGCGCCCTCTCCCGCGCAAGCGCAGGGTGAAGCCGCCGCGATCGCGCGTGCGCAGGCCGACAGCGTTCGCAATCCCTACACGGCTGCCGACGTCCACTTCATGCAGGGAATGATCGGTCATCACTCGCAGGCCATCGTGATGGCGGGCTGGGCGCCGACGCACGGCGCCAACGCGTCGGTGCGCACGCTGTCCGAGCGGATCATCAATGCGCAGCAGGATGAGATCCTGACGATGCAGACGTGGCTCGGCGACCGGCATCAGATGGTGCCCGAAGCGAGACCAGCTCCCATGCAGATGATGGTGAATGGGAAGGAGCAGGAGATGCTGATGCCCGGCATGCTCACCGCCGAGCAGATGCACCAGCTCGACCTCGCGAAGGGACCCGATTTCGACAAGCTCTTTCTCACCGACATGATCCAGCATCATCGCGGCGCGGTCTCGATGGTCAAGGACCTCTTCGGCACCTACGGCGCCGGGCAGGACGAGGTCATCTTCAAATTCGCATCCGATGTGAATGTCGATCAGACCACGGAGATCGCGCGCATGGAGCGAATGCTCAACTCCTACGCGCTCGAAAAGAGCGCGCAGTGACCGCCCGCCTCACGCACGGCCGCTAGCCCTACCCCGCCCCCTGGAGGATTTCTCAATGGCATCTGTTCTTCGTGCTCGCCGGTCTGCTCTTCCGCTCGCCGCAAGTCTGCTCTTTACGGTGGCCTGCGCTCACAATAGCTCGATGGCGGGCGGCTCGACGTCCGGCAGCTCGGTGTCGCCGCGAGCGAGCATGTCGGCAACCGCGCCGAATCCCGATCCGCGCGTGGGCCTGCACGCGGGGCTGATGGACGCGCAGGAAGCGACGTGGAATCTGCGCGTCGTCTCGCGCACGCAGCCGTCGGCGAAATTCATGGGCATTACGAATTCCGATCTCGCCTTCACCGGACCATACGCGATTCAGGGGAGCTACGCCGGCTACCAGATCTGGGACATCTCGAATCCCGCGCATCCGACGCTCAAGACTGCGTACTACTGCCCGGCGTCGCAGAGCGACGTGTCGGTCTATAAGAATTTGCTGTTCGTATCGGGCGAAGGGCTCACGGGGCGGCTCGACTGCGGCGGCGAAGGCGTGAAGGACACGGTGAGCAAGGATCGCCTGCGCGGACTCCGCATCTTCGACATTACCGACATCACGAATCCAAAGAACGTCGGCAACGTGCAGACGTGCCGCGGCTCGCACACGCACACGGCGCTCGTCGATCCGAAGGATCCGGACAACGTCTACATCTACATCTCGGGATCGTCGGAGGTTCGCTCGTCGAATGAGCTCGCCGGGTGCGTGGCGGCGTCGCCGACCAAGGATCCGAATTCGGCGCTTTTCCGCATTGAGGTGATCAAGGTGCCGCTCGCGCATCCGGAGCAGGCCGCGATCGTGAGCTCGCCGCGCATCTTCAACGGGCTCACCAAGCCGGCGACCCACGGCGCGACGAAGCAGGACTCGATCGTCGAAGCGAAGGTGGCGGCGGATGCGCGCGCACAAGGCGCATTCACTGCGTGGGTGTTCGGCGAGGAGATAGTGCTCCCCACCAGCTTCGTTGATGGGCAGCTCAAGGAAATGGTGGAAGCGCGAGGCGGCTCCGGCGCTCCGACGCACGAAGACAGCGCCAAGCTGCGCGAGGCGTTCCCCGGCATCATCGCGAACATGCTCACGCCGCCGGGCAGCGATCCGAACGCCGGCCCGACGCAGTGCCACGACATCACCGT
>Ga0075521_10000636_pt1 | contig 10611 bp, 8 predicted proteins | sample NGEPerD_FD_74785 | JGI IMG/M metagenome (GOLD analysis project Ga0075521, IMG submission 74785) | Arctic peat soil microbial communities from the Barrow Environmental Observatory site, Barrow, Alaska, USA - NGEE PermafrostAB12-D | ecosystem: Environmental > Terrestrial > Soil > Wetlands > Peat ...
GCGCCGTCCGCCGCGGTGGCTTCACGACAGCCGAGCGCCGCGCCCTGGCCGCTGCGGCCTTCGCGCACACCGCCGCATACGACGTGGCGGTGGCCAACTGGTTCAATCGTCCAGACGACTTTCCGCCCTACCAGGCGTTCGCCGTCGAACGGGACGGCATGCTGCGGTACGGGGAGAACCCGCACCAGCCAGCCGCGCTCTACCTGGACCGGGACGCGCCGTCCGGACTCGCGCAGGCCGAGCAGCTCGCCGGCAAGGAGATGTCCTACAACAACTTCGTGGACGCCGACGCGGCCCGTCGGGCGGCGAGTGACTTCGCCGCCCCCGCCGTGGCGATCATCAAGCATGCCAACCCGTGCGGTATCGCGGTGGGAGAGGATATCGCGCAGGCGCATCGCCGGGCGAATGCCTGCGACCCGCTCAGCGCCTTCGGCGGGGTGATTGCCACCAACCGTTCGGTGTCTATCGCGATGGCCGAGCAGGTGGCCGAGATCTTCACCGAGGTGATCGTGGCGCCGGAGTACGACCCAGGCGCGGTGGCCGCCCTGGCGAGGAAGGCATCGCTGCGCATCCTGCGCTGCCCGCCGCCATCGGCCGCCCCCCGTACCGAACTCCGACAGATCAGCGGCGGACTGCTGATGCAGGCCGTCGACCGCCTCGATGCCCCGGGGGACGACCTGAGCGCCTGGCGGCTGGTCGCCGGTGCCGCCGCGGACGAGGCGACGCTGGGTGATCTCGCCTTCGCCTGGCGGGCGGTGCGGGCGGTGAAGTCCAACGCCATCCTGCTCGCCGCCGAGGGGGCCACCGTTGGCGTCGGCATGGGCCAGGTCAACCGGGTGGACGCGGCCCGGTTGGCCGTCGCCCGGGCCGGTTCCCGGGCAGCCGGCGCGGTGGTCGCCAGTGACGCCTTCTTTCCCTTCGCCGATGGCCTGGAGGTGCTCACCGAGGCCGGCGTCCGGGCCGTCGTCGAACCGGGCGGCTCCGTACGCGACGAGGAGGTGATCGCCGCTGCCGAGAAGGCGGGCATCTCGCTGTACTTCACCGGCACCCGGCACTTCTTCCACTGAGCCGCTGCCACGCGGCTGCCGCTGCCGGGGCCGCTCAACCCACCCGGAGGACCGCGGGGGATGGTCGCCCGTCGCTGTCCGCGGCACCCGGGCGCACGATGCCCAGTGAGATGATCTCGTTGGCCAGCCGGGTTCGCCGGTTGATCCCCTCCGGGATGAGGAACTTCAGGTAGAGCCGGAGCAGGTGCTGCTTGACGGCGGCTTCGGTCACGACCAGTTCGGCGGCGATGTCGCGTGCCGTGGCCGGCGCCACGAAGGCGGCCTGCTGCTGCAGGGCCGGGCGACACAGCGCGGTCAGCACGTCGACCTCCCGCCGGGTGAGATCCGGCGCGACGACCCGGCGCATCTCCACCGTGTCCTCGTCGGTCGCCGACATCGGTAGGCCGCCGATCCGCGCGCGGGACGTCCCGAAGGCGACGACGTCGCCCTCGTCGAGGACCCGTCGGCCGACCGGGCGCCCGTTGACCCGGGTGCCGTTGGCCGACAAGCCAAGATCGGCAACGTACACGTGGTCGCCTCGCCGAACCAGTTCGGCGTGCAACCGGGAGACGCTGGGGTCTCCTAACCGGATGGCGACGCCAGCACCGCGGCCGACAGTCGTGATCTCCTCGGCCAACTCGAAGACCTGTCCGGTCTCCTCGATCCGCAGGTGTGGCGTCATCGACACGTCCCAATGCCCCTTCCGAGGAAACCGCTGGCCAACCCCACTTTTCGGGCCACTACCCGCCCGCGGGGGGGCTCAACGCCTCTGCGCTGCGGGAATCCGTCCGGCCGGCGGGCGGCTGTCCTGTTGCGTCGTCGACCGGGCTCTCGGCGGGTCCGCCGTTAGACTCAGGCGTCACCTGGGCACTGCCTCGAGCACCGACCTCGAGCACCGCCTCCGGCCCACCCTGAGGACGACGCAATGCCGGCAACATCACGTGGACTCGCCGACGTCGTGGCCGCCTCGACCGCGCTCAGTGACATCGACGGCAGGGCTGGGCGGTTGTTCTACCGCGGGTATGACGTCGACGACCTCGTCGGGAAGATCTCCTTCGAGGAATGCGTCTATCTGCTCCATCGCGGCGCCCTGCCCACGGCGGCGCAGCTGGACCGGCTGGGCGCTGATGTTGCCCAGGCCCGCGAGATACCGCCGATCGCCGATCGGCTGCTGCCGGAGTTGGCTGCCACGGCGCAGCCGATGGAGGCGCTGCGTACTGTGGTTTCCGCGCTGGGGCACGAGGATCCGGACAAGGACTCCAACGCGCCGGACGCCGACCTTCGCAAGGCCCTGCGGCTGGTGGCCGCGGTGCCGGTAGTGGTCGCGCGCTACGCCGGGGCCCGCCGCGGCCGGGACGAGGCACCGCCCGAGCCGGATCCCACGCTCGGTATCGCCGGGAACTTCCTGCTGCAAATCACGGGCCAGTCCCCATCGCCGGAGACCGCTGCGGCCTTCGACGAGTGCCTGGTGCTCAACGCGGATCACACGATCAACGCGTCCTCGTTCGCTGCTCGAGTGTGCGCGGCGACGCTGTCCGACATGCACTCGGCGGTCGTCGCGGCGATCGGTACGCTGAAAGGGCCACTGCACGGCGGGGCCAACGAGCAGGTGATGCACCTGCTCGAGTCCGTGGACAAGCCCGAGGATGCCGATGCGGCCATCCGCGGCCGGTTGAGCAACGGCGAGCGCATCGCGGGTTTCGGGCATCGGATCTATCGCGGTGTGGACCCGCGGGCGACCCACCTCCGGCGGCTGTCCGAGCGGTTGAGCGACGGCACTGGGGACCGATCATTGTTCGAGCGGTCGAAGGCTGTGGAGACCACTGTGCTCGAGGCCGAAGGGCTCTATCCGAACGTCGACTTCTTCGCCGTCACCGCCTACGCGGCGCTCGGCATCCCGACCGACCTGTTCACCACGGTGCTCGCCGTCTCTCGGATGGCTGGCTGGACAGCGCACATCATGGAACAGCACGCCGACAACCGGCTCATCCGGCCTGACAGCGAGTACGTCGGCGAGCACAACCGGACGTGGGTACCGCTGGCGGAGCGGTGAGTCGGAGGTGACTGCACCGATGGCCGGCGAGCCGCCGCGGGCGACCAATCGCGACCGTGCGCCCCGTGCGCCCCGTGCGCCCAGGGTGCGCGAGTGGCCGATCGCCGCCTCGTTGCTCGTGGTGGCCGCCGGCCTGGGGGTCGCCTACGCCCACCATTTCCGGATCGGCACCGTGCTCGCCGCGTTCGGCGTGCTGCTGGCCGCCGGGTGCCGGCTGCTGCTCCCGGCCCGGGACGCCGGCCTGCTCGTGGTCCGCGGCCGAGCCTTCGACGTCGCGGTTCTCCTCAGCCTGGCCATCCCCATGATGGTCCTCGCCGTGGTGGTCCCGCCGCTGCGGCCGTGATCCGATGATGACCCGCCGAATCGTGCCCGTGCCGTTCCCGTTAGCCTGCGGGATGTTCCGCTTCTGACGACCTCGCGAGGGACTGAGACGGCCCACATGGCAACCTACCGAGTGACCCTGATCCCGGGCGATGGCACCGGACCCGAGCTCACCGAAGCGACCCGCCGCGTGCTGGAAGCGGCGCTGGGCACCGTCGGCGGCAGCTTCGACTGGGATGTGCAAGAGGCCGGTGTCGACATCATGGAGACAGCCGGCACGCCGCTGCCACCGGCGACGCTGGACTCCATCAAACGCAACAAGGTAGCCATCAAGGGCCCGATCACCACACCGATCGGCACCGGCTTCCGGTCGGTCAACGTCGCACTGCGGGCCGAGCTCGAGCTCTACGCCTGCGTCCGGCCGTGCAAGACCTATCCGGGTGTGCGGAGCCGCTTCGACAACATCGATGTCATGATCATCCGAGAGAACACCGAGGACCTCTACGCCGGCATCGAGTACGAGCAGGGCACCGAGGACGCCGCCTCGGTCATCGAGTTTCTCAACGGCAAGCAGAAGAAGCAGATCCGGCCGGACAGCGGCGTCTCGATCAAACCCATCAGCGTCTTCGGCTCCGAGCGGATCATCCGCTACGCCTTCGACTACGCCAGGGCCAACGGTCGGAAGCGGGTGCACTGCATCCAGAAGTCCAACATCATGAAGTTCACCGACGGCCTGTTCCTCTCGGTGTTCCGCGATGTGGCGAAAGACTACCCGGACATCGACGCCTGGGAGAACCTCGTCGATGCGACCTGCATGGGGCTGATCCAGCGCCCGGAGGAGTGGGATGTGCTCGCGCTGCCCAACCTCTATGGCGACATCCTCTCCGACCTCACGGCCGGGATGGTCGGTGGCCTGGGGGTCGCCCCCGGCGCGAACATCGGCGCCGACGCGGCGGTGTTCGAGGCCACCCACGGCAGCGCGCCGAAGTACAAGGGCCTGAACAAGGTCAACCCGACCGCGATGATCCTCTCCGGCATGTTGATGCTCCGGCATCTCGGTGAGCTGGCCGCCGCGGACAACCTGGAGAGCGCGGTGGCCACCGTATTGGGAGAAGGTCGGAACGTGACCTATGACATGAAGCCGAACCGCGACGACCCGACAGCGGTCGGCACCAGCGAGTACGCCGACGCCCTCATCTCCACGCTGCAGGAGGCCTCGTCATGACCCGCAACGGCAGGGTGACCGTCGTCGGAGCCGGCTTCTACGGGTCGACGACCGCCCAGCGACTGGCCCAGTACGACCTGTTCGACTCCGTCATGCTCACCGACATCGTTGAGGGCAAGCCGGAGGGCTTGGCGCTCGACCTCAACCAGTCCCGGCCGATCGAGGGCTTCGAGACGAAGGTGGTCGGTGTGACCACCGGCGCCGACGGCTCGGGATATGAGCAGACCGCCGGGTCCAACGTCGTAGTGATCACTGCTGGTCTCCCGCGGAAACCCGGCATGAGTCGAATGGACCTCATCGCGACCAACGCGAAGATCGTCCGACAGGTTGCGGAGAACGTCGCCAAGCATTCGCCGGACGCAGTGGTGATCGTGGTGTCCAATCCGCTTGATGAGATGACGGCGCTCACGGCCAACGTCACCGGCTTTCCGAAGAGCCGGGTCATCGGCCAGGCCGGCATGCTCGACACGGCCCGGTTCTCCCACTTCGTCGCCGAGGCGGCCGGCGTACCGGTCGGCTCGGTACGCACGCTCACCCTCGGCTCGCACGGCGACACCATGGTGCCGGTGCCGTCGCAGTGCGCGGTCGATGGAAAGCCGCTGGCCGACGTACTGTCCGCTGAAACCATCGCGGAACTGGTCACCCGGACCCGCAACGGCGGTGCCGAGGTGGTCGCTCTGCTGAAGACCGGGTCGGCGTACTACGCGCCCTCGGCCGCGGCGGCCCGGATGGTCAAGGCGGTGGCGCAGGACGCTGGAGAGCGGATGCCGGTCTGCGCCTGGGTCGACGGCGAATACGGACTGTCCGGGGTTTACCTCGGCGTGGTCGCCGAGATCGGCCGTGAAGGTGTCCGCAGCGTCGTGGAGATCGACCTCAGCGACACCGAACTGGCCGGTCTCAGAGAGGCCGCGGAGGCCGTACGCACCAAGCAGGCGGACGTGGCCCACCTGTAGCGCCGGCGACGTGTACGGCGGCTCGCTGTTCAGCCCCCGAGCGCGAGGAACGACGCCGCGGTCGCTTCGGCCACTGGGTCTCCGGCGACGGCGGAGCGGGCGGCCAGCAGGGCCGCTGCCGGATCGGCACCGGCGTCCAAGGCGTCGTGGAGCGCGAGCATGACCGGCACGGTCGCCTCGTCGTTGACCGGTGTCACGCTGGCGACCACGCTCGCGGTGCCGACCGCGAGCAGTCCACTGACCATGCCGAGCACCTCATCCGCGCCCACCGCGGCGGCGACCCCGGTGTCGCAGGCGGAGAGCACCAGCCGGTAGGGCGCCCGGCCCAGCCGTTCCAGGTCGTGGACCATCAGCGGGCCGTCGTCGAGGCGCAAGGAGGAGAAGAGCGGACTGTCCGCCCGGAACACCCCATGCGCCGCGATGTGTCCCAGCCACGCGCCGTCGAGGGCGGCGAGGACCTGATCGGTGTTCGCCCTGCCATCGCGCAGCACGCTCGCCCCGACATACCGGGCGGCGAGCTGGGGCACTTCAGCCCCGCCGGTGCCGAGGTCCGGGCCCGCGACGAGGGCAACCCGACGCTGCGCCGGTGGCCGGGCGCCACGGGCCCGGAGCCAGGCCGCGGCCGACGGCGCGACGGTAACCGGACGTTGGCCCAGCGTCGGTAGCAGGCCCCAGGGAACCGCGTGCAGCCGGCCCGGCGGAACGAGGATGACCGCAGTGGTGTCGTCGGGGAGTGCCCGGCTTGCGGGGCCAAGGAGCGCCTCCTGCAGCTGACGGCCGAGTCCGGCGAGGGGGGGAACGCGTCCATGCGCCGCCCGCCGCAAGCCGAAACGGGCGAAGTCCACTTCCTGCTCCGCGCTGGCCACCGGCCCGACCGCCACCCGGCGCACTCGCCCCTGCCTGGCGATCACCGCGTGCAGGCTGCCGTCGACGACGACCAACTCGACCAGCGTGGCCGTACCCAGGGCAGCCAGCAGGGTGTCAACCGGAACGCGCCGCGGCGGGCCACCTTCGCCGGGCAGGTGTCGTTGCCGGCGTCGCAGTGTCACCTCCCTCGCCTGCCGCTGCCGCTCGAGCTGACCGGTCGGCCGCCCCGCAGCCCGCGCCGTCTCCAGGCGGCGTATCGCGTCGCGCAACGCCGCAAGCTCGGTGCCCAGGCCGCCGTGGTCGGCATCGCGCACTGACGGCACGGTGAGGGCGGTTGCCCGCCAGCGCTCGGCCCAGCGGAGCACAGCCCGCGGGCCACGGGGCAGTGCGGCATGCAGCGCCAGCTCGGAAAGCTCGCGACCGTGGGCAGTGGCGAGCGCTCGCAGTTCGACATCACCGATCGTCTGCTGGTGCTCCTCCAGCGCGTCCAGGCCGTGACCGCAGGCCCGCAGAACGCGCCCGGGCCGGCCCTGCTCCGCCCACCGCAGCGCCTCCGCGAGCCACCCGGTCGCCCGGACCAGGGGGGTGCCGCCGCGCCGACTCCGCGCGGCCGCCGACAGGTGGGCTTCCGCCAGCGCGGCGTCCCCCTGACCGGCGGCCAGCCGACCGGCGAGGAGGTGGGCGAATGGGGCATCCTGGGGATGGCCCGGCCCGTAGGAGTCCGCCAATGCCGCGGCGGTGCGGACGAGGTCCCGGCTGCGCTCCCCGGCTGTGAAGCGGGCCTGGACGATCACCAACGCGGCCCGTCCCGACCACCATGCCCGCCGCTGGCGGCGGAAGTCGGCAGCGGCGGCGGTTGCGAGGTCCTTCGCCGGCACCGCCTCGTTCGGCAGGTTCTGGGCCAGCTTCGCCGTTGCCGCCGCCAGTTGGAGCTCCGCGCGCTTGACCGGCTGCAGGTGCGGCGTCGCCAGCGCGTCGGTGAGTCCGTCGACGGCATCATCGACGAGCCCGGCCGTGAGCCGGACGGCGGCCTCGTCGATGGCCAGATCAGGGGAGAACACGTCGATCGCCTGGTAGTCCCGCGCCGCCTCGGCCAGGCGCCGCAGGGCCAGCGGCAGGTTGCCGGCTTGATGTGCCGCCAGCGCCCGGTTGTGGACGGCCTGGGCAGCCTCGAGATCCTGTCCGATGCTGCGGAACAGGGTGCCGGCGCGCACGGCGTCGGCCTCCGCCCGCTGGGTGGCGCCGGCCGCGAGGTAGCACATGCACCGGTTCTGCAACGTCCGCGCTTCCCACCGGATGTCGCTCGCGCGACGGAAGGCGGAGACCGCGGCGTGCAGCAGTGGCAGTGCCTGATCATGTCGTCCGAGCAGGTACAGCACGTGTGCCCACCGCAACCGTACTTTCGCCAGCAGTTGACCCTGGGCAACCGAGGCCGCGCGTTCCAGCTCGGCCAACCCGCGACGGGTCCTGCCGGCCATGACCAACGCCGCGCCGAGTGTCGCCCGCACATCCGCTATCCGCTGGTCGGCCCCAGCGAGACGCGCGCAGGCTAGAGCGGCCTGTAGCTCGGCCAGGGCCTCGGGCAGCTCGCCACGATCCCGTAGGACGATCCCGGCCGCCTGGTGTGCCACCGATGCCGGCAACGGCTCCGGCCGTGCGCCCAGCAGCGAGCGGGCGGCAACGAGTGCTTCCGCCGGCCGTGCCAGCGCAAGGGCGAGCAGGTCCTCGACGTCCACCTGGGCAGCGGCAGGCCCCCGCGCCTCTACCGTCGGCACCGAAGGAATGCTAGACAGTCCGGGCAACGGTCAGTGACGACAGGTAGGAGACACGATCGCGATGGTCGGTCAGGACGAGGAGCGCCGCCCAGCCGCCGCCGCGCTGGAGGACCCCAAGGTCCGGCAGAACCGGTTGCGCGCGCAGGTCGAGATCATCCGCGTCGCGCTGCCCGACGCCGTGGCGTACAGCGGGAAATCCGACGACCCGGGTGACACGGAGTACATCTACCGTCGCGGCGTGCTGCTTGTCCGCGACACCGATCTGCCACGGGTACGGGACGCGCTGGGTGATCGTAGCGATGCCGTCGCCGACAGCATCATCGGCGGCGTCACCGCCTACCACCCGCCCGGCGGCAATGTGCAGGCCGCCCTGACCGTGCTGGACGCCCGACTGGGCGTCGGCGTCGCAACCCCGGACCACGTGCTGTGGATTACCCCCGCCAGCTGCTGCCCGGCCACCGAACCGCTCCCTCCCGGCGGCCAGGATCCCGACCCAGGGATCAGCACCGACCCGGACTGCACCGGTGAGGGTGTCCGGGTCTGCGTCGTGGACACCGGCCTGGACCTGGGGCTCGTCGCCCTGCAGCCGTGGCTGCAGGGGGTGACCGGTGACCCGGAAGTGGTCAATCCCGCTGCGCTCGGCCACTACACCGGTCACGGCACGTTCGTCGCGGGAGTTGTCCGGGCGATGGCGCCGAAGGCTGAGGTGATCGTCAAGGGGTTCCTGCCCAACGGTGGGGCGGTGTATGAGTCCGCGATCGCGGCGAAGCTGGACAGTGCCATGGATGAGATGCCCGACATCATCAGTCTGTCGGCTGGATGCACGACGCGATACAACCTCAACCTCATGGGATTCGAGGTCTTCTATGAGAACCGGTTGCGGTTCTACAAGGGCACCGTTCTGGTCGCCGCCGCCGGCAACGACGGCAATCGCGGGCCGTTCTGGCCGGCAACCTTCCCATGGACGATCTCTGTCGGCGCCCTCGACCAGACCGGGGTCCGGGCGAACTTCAGCAACTTCGGCAGCTGGGTGGATGTCTACGCCCGGGGCGTAGACATGGTGAACGCCTACCCGGTCGGTACGTATGCCTACACCGAGCCGCCGAATGTGGGTCTGACCTTCACCTCCGCGGGCCTCGCATCCTGGAGCGGCACCTCCTTCGCTACCCCCTTGGTCGCCGGCTTGATCGCCGCTCGGATGTCGAAGACCGGGGAGAGCGCGCAGCATGCCGCCGAGGCGCTGCTCCGGATCGCCAACCGGCAGGCTCGAGCGTTGGTCGGTCCGGTCCTCGAGCCGGGAGACGGGTGTCCACCAGCGGGCGGCTGCGGCTGCGGCTGCTGCGCGGGGGCCGCGGGCGACACCCCCTCGTAACGTCGTATGTCACCTCCGGCCACCGCTGACCTCTTTCGCCGCGCGGTCCTCGGCGACGCCGTCAGCTGGGAGGCGCTGGTCGAACGCTTCACCCCCTTGCTGTGGGCGGTGGCCCGCGAGTTGCGACTGGACACTGCGGACGCGGCGGATGCGGTGCAGACCGGCTGGCTGCGGTTGCTCGAGCAGCTGGACGCGATCAAGGACCCGGAGCACCTCGGAGGCTGGCTGGCGACAACCGTGCGTCGGGAGGGCCTTCGCCAGATCGCCCGCCTCGGGCGGGAGCGGCCCGGGGGCGTCGCGGAGATGAATGTTGTCGAGGAGATGAATGTTGAGGAGATGAATGTCGCTGTCCCGTACGGGCCTCCGCCGGAGTACCGGCTGCTGCGCGCCGAGCGTGACGATTTCCTGTGGCACGCGTTTCACCAGCTGCCGGAGCGCTGCCGCGTGCTTCTGCGGCTCCTGCTGACCGATCCGCCGTTGTCCTATGAGGACATCAGTGCCGCCCTGGGCCTGCCGATGGGCAGCATCGGCCCGAACCGCGGGCGATGCCTCGCACGTCTGCGCCGACTTGTGGACGATGGTGGTATCAGCGACTCCGCTGGTGACTCTGTCTAGGTGATGAAGGAGGTGGGTCTGGATGACCGACTCGGATGAGGTGCTGCTGGCCCGGCTTCGCCAGGCGGCAGTTGACGACCCACCCCCGCCGCTTGTGCTGGAAGCCGCCAAGGCGGCCTTCGTCATGCGGACCCTCGACGCCGAACTCGCCACGCTGATTGCCGACTCACGCGAGACCGTGGGGGCTGTCCGCGGTCCGGCGGACACCCGGCTGCTCGTTTTCGAGGCCGCCAGTCTGACCGTCGATCTACAGGTGACACCGCGCGGTGACCGGCGTCACCTCGTGGGCCAGGCAACACCGGCCGCGGGTCCCGCGTCGGTGGACACCCCCGGCGGTGTCCGCCCGCTGGAGCTGGACAGCTATGGCCGCTTTGTCAGTGACGA
>Ga0075521_10000637_pt1 | contig 10602 bp, 8 predicted proteins | sample NGEPerD_FD_74785 | JGI IMG/M metagenome (GOLD analysis project Ga0075521, IMG submission 74785) | Arctic peat soil microbial communities from the Barrow Environmental Observatory site, Barrow, Alaska, USA - NGEE PermafrostAB12-D | ecosystem: Environmental > Terrestrial > Soil > Wetlands > Peat ...
TTGTTTCGAATAGGTACCAGATTCTGAATGAATCTGTACAGCGTCTGTTACAGGAAGATACGCTGGTCACTGAAAACAAAGCTGTAGCCGGCCTTTCCTATAAATAATATTGAATTTCTATTCGTCGAACCAGACCCATCCCGCTAGAAGCGGGATGGGTTTTTTATTATTTTTTCAAAAGCAGCAACTTTGATCAGGCATTCGGCATACTCCTTATCCGGATCGCTGTCCGCTGTAATACCCGATCCGGCGAAATAAGCGAGATATTTTCCCGGAAGATTATACAGCAGACTTCGGATCACTACATTAAAATCAAAATCCTGGTTGGGTTCAACATAACCTACTGCTCCGGAAAATAATCCCCTGGCCGATTTTTCATAGGCTTCTGTCAACTCCAGAACGCGTTTTTTAGGTGCCCCGGTCATCGATCCCATAGGAAATGTTTGAGCGACCATCTCGCTCCAATGAAGCCCCCTTTTCGGCTTTCCGGTAATTGTTGAAATCATCTGATGCACCTGGGCAAAACTATATACACCAAACAATTCAGTGACCCTTACCGAATTGATTTCACAAATTTTGGACAGATCATTACGAACCAGATCGACCACCATGACATTTTCAGACCTGTCTTTTTCGCTGGTTGAAAGTTCTTCCCTGAGTTCGGCATCAAGAACTGCATTTACCCTGTTTCTTGCTGCGGTCCCTTTCATGGGCTGCGACAGGATGGTGGCGCCTTTCCGCTTTAAATATCTTTCCGGGCTCGCACAAAGCAGGTATCTTTTATCCACTGAATAAAAAGCAGAAAACGGACTGGGAGAAACCTTATTCAATGCACTGTATAAAGCCAGGGGATTCACCCGCGCGTTCTCCGAAAAAAATTCCTGGCAGAAATTGATTTCATAACAATCCCCGCGTTGGATGTGTTCCTGCAGACGATGTATGATCCGGATATATTCTTCCCTTGTAATTCTCTGGCGAATTCGAGGAGGATCTCCTGCGGTATTGTCTGATCGGGATGAGGATCCTAAAATCTGCTCATATATTTCCTGGTGATTGCTTCCTTCTACACCAATTTGAATCTCCATTCTTCGGATCAGCACCACGATTTGCGGAACGAAAAAAAAGAGGTCGGGAAAACCGACGAAATCCGGTAGTCCCGAATTCGCATGTTCTGTTTCTGATTTCAGGCTAAAAGAGAAATGACCGAAAAGCCAGTCGTTCAAATTAAGGGAAAATGTTTTCAGTTCTTCAAATGCACGACCGGCAGGAGCCTGAAGCCGGGTTAATTCCCCTGCTGCCGCCAGACATTCATAACTGTCCCCATCGGAAGGATATTCCTGGTTGTCTAAAAAACAACAGGTATCAAACCCGGCTGACCAGTTTAATACCTGTTGTTTAATTGCATACAGATCAGAAAAAGGAAATGAAACAAATTGGCGCTTGGCCATGCCGGTTAGCCTTATTAGAAATCCTCTTCCTCTTCATCAAAACCGTTGTCGTTGAAGAGATCCATACTTTTATAATCATCATCCAAACCCAGATCATCCTCGTCTGCCTTAGCGGCTTTTTTGCCACCCGGTGCAGCCTTTTTGGTTTTGGAACGCGGAACATCGAATTCATCGAAGTCAGGATCCCATTCCTCTTCTTCTTCCACCTTATCCCATTCATCTACTTCGTCTTCCCCTTCAACTTCATCATCGTCGTCGTCCTCATCCGATTTCTTTTTCGTTTTGGACACTGTAGCTTTTGAGCCTTTCTTAGCAGTAGATTTTGGAGTTACCACCTCATCATCTTCGTCATCATCCTCATCATCTTCTTCTTTAGCTTTTTTAGAAGAAGGTTTGACAATGGGTTTAGATGCAGGTGCGGATTTTTTGGAATCCTTATTCTCCTTATCAGATTTTGGTGCCATATTCCAATAAGATTAGATTGTAAAATTTCAGCGAAGTTTTTAAACCTCCAAATTTTTTTAGTAAGAACTTTTAGCTCCTCCGGCCGATTATTGCTTTTCGATCAACTGGCTGCGTCCGGGCCCATTTGAAATATATGAAACCTTAACTTTCAGATAGCTATCTATGAAGGAAATATATGTTTTCATTTCTTTAGGCAGCGATTGAAAGACTTTAGTTGTCGTGATATCCTTTTTCCATCCTTTGAATTCGGAAAGTACGGGCTCTATCGCCTGTTGTAACATCTGGAACGGGACCTCCTCTGTTTCCTTTCCCGCAATCCTGTACTGCGTACACATATTCAACTTCTCAAAATCATCCAGTACATCGGCCTTCGTCATGACCAGTTTGGTAACCCCGTTGATCATACAAGCGTACCGGAGGGCCACCAGGTCGATCCAGCCGCAACGCCTTGGCCTTCCTGTTGTCGCACCGAATTCACTGCCCGCTTTGCGGAGCAGGTCGCCGGTTTCATTCTCCAGTTCCGTGGGAAAGGGCCCGCTTCCAACACGTGTGCAATAGGCTTTGGTGACGCCTATCACTTCACGAATATACTGAGGTGCCACACCCAGTCCGGTACAGACTCCCGCCGAAATCGTATTTGATGAAGTTACAAAAGGGAAAGTTCCGAAATCGACATCCAGCATACTGCCCTGAGCGCCTTCTGCCAGGACTGTTTTACCCTGGCTGAGTTTTTCATTGATGAAATATTCGCCCTGCACGATTTTAAACTGGCGTAAGAATTCCAGGGCCTCAAAAAACTCTTCTTCCATAGCGGTGATGTCTTCCTGGAACTGCAGTCCGTCTAAAATGATCTGATGCTTTGCACGCAGTCGTTTATACTGGGACTTAAAATCCTTGTCCAGCAGATCGCCCACACGCAGTCCGTTACGACCGGTCTTGTCCATATAAGTGGGTCCGATACCTTTAAGCGTGGATCCGATCTTTTCCTGGCCTTTGGACAGCTCGGATGCTTTGTCCAGCGCACGATGCGTGGGAAGGATCAAATGTGCACGTTGCGCGATGAAAAGATTCCTGCGAAAGTCGATTCCGAAAGATTTTACGGTTTCACATTCTCTTTTTAGTGTTACCGGATCCAGCACCACCCCGTTACCGATGAGGTTAATGGCGTTCTCATGAAAAATACCTGAAGGAATTTGATGAAGAACAACTTTCTTATCATTTACATAAAGCGTATGACCTGCGTTTGGTCCACCCTGGAAGCGGGCAATCATATCATAACGGGGAGCGAAATAATCTACAATCTTACCTTTCCCTTCGTCGCCCCATTGCAGTCCGAGAATTACATCAACCATCAGTCTTTATTTGCAACATTTATTGAAAGGGGCAAAAGTAATTGTTAATTGTTAATTGTCAATTGTCAATGATTTTTGACAAACTTCCTGCATCTGCTGACAATTAACAATTGACCATTGACAATTTTTATTTTACTGTTTCTGACAGTTCCGTATCGAACCGGTCTACCGAATGGATGCCGTTGAGTTGTTTCAGCCGGCGGACCAATTCTTCAAGTTCTTCCTTGTCATGCACATATACTTTTATGCTTCCTTCGAAAAGACCCTCCTTGGCTTCCACGGTCAGGGCATTGATATTTATTCGCAGTTCTCCTGAAATCAAATTGGTGATTTTATTGATAACGCCGACATCGTCCAGCCCAATAATGCGCACACCGGTGAGGAATGAAATTTCTTTATTCTTGGCCCACTTTGTTTTCACAACCCGGTGGCCATAATTCGACAACAACCGCGTAGCATTCGGACAATTCGTACGATGAATGGTAAGGCCTTTACCCGTGGTGACAAAGCCGAACACATCGTCTCCTGGTATGGGTTTACAGCAATTGGCCAGGGTGTAAACAATCTTATCACTGCTTTCGCCGAAAATGATGAGTTCAGTATCCTTACGCTGACTGGGTGTGAAATTAATCTCGGGTTTGGTTTCTATCAGGGGCTTGGGTGGCTTAGGCGGTTCAAGGCGGTCGCCCAACAATTGAAATTCTTTTAGTTCTTTGAGGTCTATGGTTTTAACGGCCACCTGGTAAAAAAAATCGAGCGAAGAATTCAGTTTGTAAAAATTTACCAGTGTTTCGGTGTTGTGCTGGTTGTAGGCAGCCCCGAAGTTCTCCAGTTTTTTTTGCACCATGTACTTTCCTTCATCCGCGATTTTCCGTTTTTCTTCTTTGAGTGCGTCTTTTACCTTGCTTTTAGCTTTGGCGGTCACCACATAGTTAATCCAGTCTTCCGTTGGTCTTTGTTTGCTGGAAGTAATGATTTCGACCTGGTCGCCACTTCGCAGTTTATGGCTGATAGGCACCAGTTTATGGTTTACTTTGGCCCCGATACATTGTTCTCCGATTTTACTGTGGATGGAAAAAGCAAAGTCGAGTGCTGTTGATCCCAGCGGCAACATTTTTACATCTCCTTTGGGGGTATACACATAAATATCTTCCGCCAGGAAGCTCGTCTTGAAATCCTGCAAAAAATTAATGGAGTCGTTATCTTCCATGGTCAATACTTCACGTATCTGTTGAAACCACTTGTCAAACCGACTTTCATCGCTGGCGCCCTCTTTATATTTCCAATGGGCAGCCAGTCCTTTTTCTGCAATTTCATTCATGCGTTTGGAGCGGATCTGAATTTCCACCCATTTGCCCTGTGGGCCCATCACGGTTGTATGCAGGGCTTCATAACCATTAGACTTGGGGTTACTCAGCCAGTCACGCAGTCTTTCAGGCGAAGGAGTATATTCATCTGTAATGATGGAATATACCTTCCAACAATCGGCTTTTTCTCCTTCAGGTGGGGAATTAATGATGATCCGGATGGCAAATAAGTCGTAGACTTCTTCAAATGAAACGCCTTTTTTGCGCATTTTGGTCCAGATGGAGTGAATACTCTTTGGACGGCCGTATATTTCGAAATCAAAATGGGCCTGCTCCATATGCTCGCGAAGTGGCTTAATAAATTCGTTGATATAGCGGGAGCGTTCGCGTTTGGTTTCTGCAAGTTTCCTGGCAATTTCTTTGTATTCCTCGGGCTCGAGGTATTTCATGGCCAGGTCCTCCAGTTCGGTCTTTATATTATAGAGGCCCATACGGTGCGCAAGAGGCGCGAAAACATAAACGGTTTCTGAAGCGATCTTGAGTTGTTTGTCGCGCTTCATGCTGTCCAGGGTGCGCATATTATGCAAACGGTCTGCAAGTTTGATCAGAATCACCCTGGGGTCGTCGGTCAGTGTCAGAAGTATTTTCTTGAAATTTTCAGCCTGCTGGGAAGCATTCACGTCGATCACATTCGAGATCTTGGTGAGTCCGTCAACAATGCGTGAGATTTCGCTGCCGAAATCCCGCTCAATATCTTCCAGCGTGATGTCAGTGTCTTCAACCACATCATGCAGCAGGGCACAAATCGTTGACCTGACACCCAGGCCGATCTCTTCCACACAGATCTGGCTGACTGCCAGGGGATGCAGGATATAGGGTTCGCCGCTTTTGCGGCGCATCGTTTTATGTGCTTCAGCCGCCATTTCAAAGGCGTCCCGGACATGCTCTTTATCTCCCGCCTTCAATTTAGGTTTCAGGGAACGCAGGAGCGCCCGGTATTCTCTCAGAATCAACCTTTTTTCCTGCTCCTCCGTTAAATTGTATTTGGGAATTGCCGCGACAGTCTCCATGCTTACGAATTTACGCCAAAAAGCGCAACGCCTGAAGCCTAACGCTTAAAGCTTAACGCTTAACGCTTTAGTTTATAACCTTTAAATCGTTCGCATCGGCTTGGAAAGTCGCACCGTCGATTTGAGATGCCGGGTAAATGGAATTTACCTTATTTTCGCGCACTGCGTTAAGCTTTAAGCTTTAAGCTTTAAGCTTTAAGCTTTGAGCGTTAAGCGTTAGGCATAAAAGCGGGTGTGGCGAAATTGGCAGACGTATCAGACTTAGGATCTGACGCCGCGAGGCATGTGGGTTCGAGTCCCTCCACCCGCACCATGAAGAGGCCGGTCCTAATGACTGGTCTTTTTTATTTCACAGATTATATCGCCGCGAGGTCTGGGTTCGAGTCCCTCCACCCGCACTTCATGCATACCCGGCCAAATTGGCCGGGTTTTCCGTTTTTAAATACTGGTCATTGGCTTCTGAGCGGGTTCAAAGTCTGTGCTTTTTGAGGCCTTTTTTCGTAGTTTTGCAGCCCGTTTGCAGAAGGCATTTTCCGCCTTCCGCCATGACGGTCATAAATAATATTATATGAGTACGGTTACCAGAGAGAATATCGGAATACTGAACGACAAGATTATCGTAAAGCTCGAAAAAAGCGACTACCTCCCCTCTTTTGAAAAGTCGTTAAAAGAATATGGCAAGAAAGCCAATATCCCGGGTTTCCGAAAAGGCATGGTACCAACCAGCCTGATAAAAAAAATGTATGGACATTCCGTTTTTACAGATGAGGTATTAAAGGGCGTGGAGAAAAAACTCACCGATTATTTAACGACTGAGCAATTGGAAATTTTTGCCCAGCCCCTTCCACTTCCTGAGAACGACGCCAGTCAGATCAACATGACCCAACCGCAGGATTATTCCTTTGCTTTTGAGGTGGGCCTGAAACCGGCTTTTCAGTTACCTGATCTTTCTTCGCTTAAGCCTACCCGTTACCAAATCGTTATCAGCGATGATATGCTGAATGAAGAAATTGAAAGGCTTCAGCAGAAAAATGGAAACATGACCGAACCGGAGATCGTGTCCGGCGATGAAAATGTGTTAAATGTAAATTTCCAGGAATGTGATGCCCAGGGAAATTTAACGGAAGGCAGCCAACCCAAAGATAATTCTCTGCTCGTAAAATATTTTGCCCCGGCTTTCCGTACCCAACTCCTGGAAAAAAAAGCAGGTGATGCGTTCATCATACAATTGCTGACGGCTTTCGAGGAAAAGGAAAGAGCCTGGATCCTGCAGGATCTTGGTCTGAATAAAGAAAGCGCCACGGATACCGAAAAATATTTTAAAATGTCAATCACCAAAGTGGGTCTTCTTGAAAAAGCAGCACTGGATGACAATTTCTATAAGAAAGTGTATCCGGCCCGTCAGATTGAATCGGAAAATGCATTTCGTGAAGCTGTCAGGCAGGATATGTCGGACCAGTGGAAGGCACAAACCAGCAACAACCTGCAACATGCGCTGTATCATGAACTGCTCGATAAAACAGAAATTACATTTCCGGAATCATTCCTGAAACGCTGGTTACTGAATGGCGGCGAAAAGCCGAAAACTCCGGATGAAGTGGAAAAAGAATTTCCGGCTTTCTCCGATGCGCTTAAATGGAATCTGATCACTGACAAAATAGTCACTGAACATAAGATTGAAGTAACTTCGGAAGATATTCGGGAAGCTGCCAGGAAACAATTGTTCTCCTATTTGGGCGGATTGCCGCAAGGCGACGAACAGCCCTGGGTGGAAGACTACGTAAATAAAATGATGCAGGACAGAAGATTTGTTGAAGAAACCTATCAAAATCAGCGTACGAATAAAATGCTGAATTGGGTCGAAACCCAGGTGAAGCCTGTTGATCAGGCCATCACGGCAGATGCGTTTAATAAGCTGAATGAAGAACACAAACATCATCACCACGAATAGGTCATGAAAAATCCTGCTTAAAGCAGGATTTTTCATGATTACTGCAACTCTGTCATGTTTTTGGAAGTTTAAAAGTTTGGACGGAGATTTGAAAGGTAAACTCCTATTCTGCCAATCCATCCTCAAGAAAAAATAATTCTATTATGCGTCATGGTTCCGAATTCGAAAAATACGCCGTTAAGCATCTAGGCCTGTCCAGCAATACTTTAAATAGTTATGAGAAATACCTTGTAACGGGACTCACACCGAATATCATTGAGGAGCGCCCTATGAATGTAGCCGTCATGGACGTTTACAGTCGCCTGATGATGGACCGCATTATCTTCCTGGGTTATCCCATCAATGATGAAGTGGCCAATATTATCACTGCCCAGCTGCTTTTCCTGGACAGCACAGACCGCCACAGGGATATTCAAATGTACATCAACAGTCCCGGCGGTTCCGTATACTCCGGTCTCGGTGTTTACGACACCATGCAATATGTAACGCCGGATGTCGCCACCATTTGTATCGGCATGGCAGCGTCCATGGGTGCGACGCTGATGTGTGCGGGCACCAAGGGTAAAAGAACAGCCCTTAAACACAGCCGTGTGATGATGCATCAGCCCAGCGGAAGCATCGGCGGACAGGCCAGTGATATTGAGATCACTGTAAATGAAATTCGCAAACTGAAAAAAGAACTCTACGAAATTTATGCATTTCACACGGGTAAAACGGTCAAACAGATTGAGAAGGATTCAGACCGTGATTACTGGCTCACTGCCGTAGAAGCAAAGGAATACGGACTGGTGGATGAAGTCCTCGTAATCAATCCCCGTAAAGAGAAAAAAGACTAAATAAATAAGTACAAACGAATACCATGAAATATTCCAAATACCCTGTACAGCCTGTTCGCCTGGATGATGAACCATCTGAAGAGAAAGAAGATAAGCCGCAGACGGATCCCGGCATGCTGATGAAGAAGCTTGAAAAATATTTTTTCGAAACCCGTACTGTTCAGCTTTGGGGACCAGTGGACGACCGCTCTGCCAAGGATATCATCAATAAATTTTTTCTGTTGGATGCGGATAAACCCGGAACAGAAATCCGTTTCCTGATCAACAGCCCGGGAGGGATGGTTACCAGCGGCATGGCCATATATGATGTGATGAAAATGCTTAAAAGTCCGGTGAGTACGGTTTGCATCGGTCTGGCTGCTTCCATGGGCTCCATACTGCTCTCCGGTGGAACAAAAGGAAGACGATTTATTTATCCTCATGGTGAGGTGATGATCCATCAGCCCAGCATCGGCGGATACATCCAGGGTGTTAGCGTGGATCTGGAGATCCAGGCCAAACAAACAAAGAGAGTCAAGGAAATTGCTGCAAAAATACTGGCCGAAAACTGCGGGAAGAAATTTGACCAGATTATGAAAGATTTCGACCGTGATTACTGGATGGATGCGAAAGAGTCTGTGGAATATGGCATCGCAGACCAGATCAGTGCTGAGATTTAAGCTGAATGCTAAACGCCAATCGCAGGACGCAATTCGTAGCAAAACAGATGGCCTCTTTTCGATCAATCAATCCGGGATTTCAATATAGCAGTATACTTGACGGCAGGTTCAGGCGTTAAGCGTTGAGTGTTAGGCCTTAAGCCTCCAAGTTGGATTTAGCGCATAAGTTGATTAATTTTGCATTTATTTCTGAAAGATGGCAAAAAATACCCTTCATTGTTCTTTTTGCGGCCGGAGCCGGGATGAGGTGAAGATCCTCATCGCAGGGCAGGAAGGTCATATTTGTGAAAACTGTGTTGAGCATGCACAGGAAATCATCCAGCAGGAACTTATCGTACGTGATGATGCATCGCCTTCTTCACAGTTCAAATTAACGGTTAAGAAGCCTGTCGAAATCAAACGTTTTCTGGATGAATATGTAATCGGTCAGGACGATGCCAAAAAAGTGCTGGCCGTGGCTGTATACAATCATTATAAGAGGTTACAACAGAAAGTAACCGAGAATGATGTTGAAATTGAAAAGAGCAACATCATCATGGTGGGTGAGACCGGAACCGGAAAAACCTTGCTGGCCAAAACCATTGCTAAACTGCTGAATGTTCCGTTTGCCATTGTGGACGCCACTGTATTTACGGAAGCCGGATATGTGGGTGAAGACGTGGAAAGCATTCTTACAAGGCTTTTGCAGGTTTGCAACTATGATGTAGTCAGTGCAGAAAGAGGAATTGTTTATATAGATGAAATCGATAAGATTGCACGAAAAGGAGACAATCCTTCCATTACCCGCGACGTGAGCGGAGAGGGCGTTCAGCAGGGGTTGCTTAAGCTGCTGGAAGGTACCGATGTTCTCGTTCCGCCTCAGGGTGGCCGAAAACACCCGGAACAAAAGCTCATCAAGATCAACACCCAGAATATTTTATTTATCTGCGGGGGCGCATTTGACGGCGTGGATAAAATCATAGCCCGCAGGATCAATACCAATGCGATCGGATTCAACGTAAATAAAGAACAGCAGGAATTTACACGGAAGAATTTATTACAGCATGTAAATGCGCCAGACCTCAAGTCGTTTGGGCTGATTCCTGAACTGCTGGGTCGTTTACCCGTCGTTACACACCTCAATCCTTTAGACAGCGTTACACTCCGTTCGATCCTCACAGAACCCAAGAATTCGCTGATCAGGCAGTATAAGAGATTATTTGAACTGGAGGGAATCCAGCTGACCATTGAGGATGACGTCCTGGATTTCATGGTAACTAAGGCGGTTGAATATAAACTGGGCGCGCGCGGACTCCGCAGTATCTGTGAAAGTATTCTTACAGATGCAATGTTTGAACTTCCTTCCTCAAAAGAAAATAAATTTCATCTGAATCTTGAGTATGCCCGGAAGAAATTTGACACCAGTAAGATGAGCCTGCTGAAAGTGGCATAACGCTGAACGCCTAACGCCTAACGCTTAAAGCCACGCATAAAAATTCCAACCTCGTTTGACATGAAAGAATTGCTCGACAAAT
>Ga0075521_10000638_pt1 | contig 10600 bp, 7 predicted proteins | sample NGEPerD_FD_74785 | JGI IMG/M metagenome (GOLD analysis project Ga0075521, IMG submission 74785) | Arctic peat soil microbial communities from the Barrow Environmental Observatory site, Barrow, Alaska, USA - NGEE PermafrostAB12-D | ecosystem: Environmental > Terrestrial > Soil > Wetlands > Peat ...
CGCGGAAAAGATCCTCGAGGCGGACCCGACGGCCGACCTCACGAACGCCCGGCGATGGGCGATGCTTCCGAAGGTCCTCTCGCCGGACGACGTGATGCGTCTTCTGGACGCGCCGGACGTGACGACCCCGCGGGGCCTCCGGAACCGCGCTCTGTTCGAGCTGCTTTACGCCTGCGGCCTCCGGGTCTCCGAGCTCGCCACGCTTCCTGTGGAGGCCCTGCGCCTCCCGGAGGGTTTCATCGTGGTGCGCGGCAAGGGCGCGAAGGAGCGGGTCGTGCCGATCGCGGATTCCTCCGCGCGCTGGGTCGCGCACTACCTGCAGTCGGTACGGGCCGGGAAGCCGGGTGCGGCGGGGCGATGGGTGTTCCCCGGCGCGCGCGGAAAGCCGATCACGCGCCAGACCGTCTTCCTCGCGCTGAAAGCCGCGGCGCGGAAGGCGGACCTTCCGCCTTCCGCCGTGTCTCCCCACGTCCTGCGGCACGCGTTCGCCACGCATCTCGTCGACAACGACGCCGACCTCAGGGCCGTTCAGATGATGCTCGGCCACGCGGACATCGCCACGACCGAGATCTATACTCACGTCTCGAGGTCGCGCATCCGCAAGGTCTACGACCGGACGCATCCGAGGGCGTGATGAGATGAGTGGGGAGAAGAAAGATTTTCCTAGAAGGATGACTGAGGCCGGGGCCTGTTGCGGGCTCTTGCTCTTTATGCTGACTTCATCCCCCGCGGCAGCCACGCTCGTCGTCTTCGAGGACGGGCGCCATCTGCGGGTGGCGAGCTACGAAGTCGTGGAGGGCGACCGGCTCACGGTCGGCTTCGTGGGCGGCGGCTCGATGACGATTCCCCTCGACGTCGTCGACCGCATCGTGGACGAGGAGTACGAGCGCCCGGCTCCCGTTGCGCCGGAGGACGCGAATCGCATCGCGGCCGGACCGCCTGCGGAAGCGAGCCGGTCCATCCGCGCCTTCTTGGAATCTCCTTCCTCCTCTTCTCCTTCTTCTCTCTCGTCCCCGTACTCCTCGCAGATCCTCGCGGCCGCGAAGGAGCACCAGGTGGATCCCGCCTTCATCGCGGCCGTCATCAAGGTCGAGTCGAACGGTCATATGTATGCCGTGTCCCGCAAGGGGGCGCGCGGACTCATGCAGCTCATGCCGGCCACGGCGCGGCGCCTCGGTGTGAAGAGCCCGTTCGATCCGCGGGACAACATCCGTGGCGGGGTCGCATACCTCGCCGAGCTCGCCGAGCGGTTCGGCGAGACGAACGCGGATCTCATCCTCGCGGCCTACAACGCGGGGGAGCGCGCGGTGGAAGAGCACGGAGGCGTGCCGCCGTACCGGGAAACCCGCGATTACGTGAAACGCGTGCTCGCGCTGTGGAGCCCGCCGGTGCAGCTCGCGCGCGCGACGCTCTGACGATGTTCCGGACGGCGCGCGCGTTTCTCCTCGTCGCTCCGGGGGCCTTCCTCCTCGTGCTCATCGCGTACCTCGTGGCCCACCCCCGTGCCGCCGAATCCTTCACGGCGTATCCGATCCTCGCCGACGCCCTCGGGGCCGCCCTGACGAAGAGACCCCTGGTACGTTTCATCGTGGCGTCGATCATGTCTTTCCTGCCGCCCTACCTCATGGCGGGCCTGCTGCTTTTCTTCGCCGACGCCGGGGTGTCGGCCGCGGCGCCTCTCTGGTCGCGGGGCCCCGTCCGAAGGGCCGATGCGGCGCTGCCTCCTGAGAGCCGCTGGGCCTTTCTCGGGGGCACGGCGCTGGCCGCACCGGCTTTCGGCGTCTCTCTGCACCGCGTCGCGCACGGCGGGGACCTTCCGGGGGGCATCAACGTCGGACCGCTCTTCGTGGCGCTCGCCGCATTCGCGGCCGTAGCGGGCGGGCTCGTCGCGGGCGGTATCGTGGCGATACCGCGCGCCCTGATCGGCCGGCTGCGGCGGCCCGGACGGGCTCCTATACTCCGCGCGTGAACGCGCCGTCCGACACCGTCGTCGTTCTCGATTTCGGTTCGCAGTTCACGCAGGTCATCGCCCGGCGGATACGCGAGGCGCGTGTCCGCTCGGTCGTCCTTCCGTTTGACGCGAAGGCCGAGGAGATTGCCAAGCTCGCACCGAAGGGAATCATCCTGTCGGGCGGCCCGTCGAGCGTCTACGACAAGGAAGCTCCGCAGGGCGACGCGGGCCTCTTCGACCTGAAGGTCCCCGTCCTCGGGCTCTGTTACGGAATGATGTGGATCGCGCAGCGCTTCGGCGGGCGCGTCGGCAGCGCGCCGGGGCGCGAGTACGGGAGGGCGTCCGTGAAGGTCCGCGGCGGCCGTCTCTTCCGTGGCCTCGGACCGGTCGAGACGGTGTGGATGAGCCACGGCGACCACGTCGAGGCGGCCCCCGTAGGCTTCGCCGTGACGGCCCACACCGAAAACGCGCCGGTCGCCGCCTTCGAAGACCCGGAGCGCGGCCTGTACGGCATCCAGGGCCACCCGGAGGTGCATCACTCCGAGCACGGCGCCCAGATGCTCGAAAACTTCCTCTACGACGTCTGCGGCGCGAAGCCGACGTGGACGATGGCCGGCTTCCGGGATTCGACCGTCGCGCGCCTCAAGGACGAGGTGAAGCACGGCCTCGTCCTCGGCGCGCTCTCGGGAGGCGTGGACTCGACGGTCGCGGCTGTGCTGATCCGCGAGGCGGTGGGGAAGCGGTTCCGCGGCGTCTTCGTCGACACGGGGCTTCTGCGCAAACACGAAGGCCGCGAGGTGATGGAAGCGTTCCGCCACCTCGAGATTCCCGTCACGGCAGTCGATGCGTCGGAGCGGTTCCTTGGAGCCCTCGCGGGCGTGACCGAGCCCGAGAGGAAACGAAAGATCATCGGCGGCCTCTTCATCGACGTCTTCACCGAGAACGCGAAGGCCGTGGACGGCGCCGAATGGCTGCTGCAGGGGACGCTTTATCCCGACGTGATCGAGTCGGTCTCGATCAAGGGCCCTTCGTCGGTCATCAAGACGCATCACAACGTCGGCGGGCTGCCCGAGAAGCTCGGTTTCCGCCTCCTCGAGCCTCTCCGCGAGCTGTTCAAGGACGAGGTCCGGCGCCTTGGCGAGGAGCTCGGAATTCCGAAAGAGATGCTCTACCGGCATCCGTTCCCGGGGCCCGGCCTCGCCGTGCGCATTCCGGGGGAGATCACCCGCGAGCGCGTGCGCATCCTTCAGGAGGCCGACGCGATCTTCATCGAGGAGCTGCGTTCGGGCGGCTTCTACGAGAGGACTTCGCAGGCGTTCGCGGTGCTCCTGCCCGTCAAGACCGTCGGAGTCATGGGCGACGGCCGCACCTACGAGAGCGCCGTGGCGCTGCGGGCGGTCACGACGGAGGATTTCATGACGGCCGACTGGGCGCGGCTCCCGCATGACCTCCTCGACCGCGTCTCGCGGCGCATCGTCGGCGAGGTGCGCGGCGTGAACCGCGTCGTGTACGACGTGACGTCTAAGCCCCCAGGCACGATCGAGTGGGAGTGAGACCTCCGGAACTGGAGGACCCAGCTCCGCTGAGAGCGAAAACTCCCCGAAGGAAAAGCCTTGACATCGGCCGCACCCCTCTCGACAATTGATAGCCACATGCCTATATGGTTTACCAAGGAGACCGCGATGTCGCAGTGCGAGAAGATGGAGAAGTGTCAGTTCTTCAACGACAAGATGGACGACATGCCCACGACGTCAGAGACGATGAAAGGCTCTTACTGCATGGCGGATAAGAACGGCTGCGCCCGATACGTGGTGAGCACGTCGGGCCATTCGGTTCCGCCGGACCTGTTTCCGCACATGATGGAACGGGCGATGAGCATCCTGGGCAAAGCGTAACCGTCGTCCGACGGCCCGCGTCTTGAGCTTCGCCAGCCGAGGCGACACGCGGGAGCTGCAAAGGCGCCCTAGTCTGGGATGATCTCGGCCGGAGGCGTCCGTGAGACGCGAGCAGGCCGGCCCCGACCCATCCCGACGGCGCGCGATCCTCGCCGCCGTCATGCTCGGCTCGATCCTCGGTCCGATCGACGCGAGCGTCGTCAACGTCGTCCTTCCGACGATCGCGCGGTCTTTCTCGGCGAGCCTCGCGGCGGCGCAGTGGGTGCCGATGCTCTACCTCGTGACGGCGGGAAGCCTCATCCTCTTCTTCGGGAGGCTGGGAGACCTCTGGGGCTACCGGCGCGTCTTCCTCGCCGGCCTCCTCGGTTTCGTGGCGGCGTCGGTTCTCTGCGCGGCGGCCCCGACCATGCACGCGCTCGTCGGGTTCCGGGCGCTGCAGGGTCTCGCAGCCGGAATGATGTCGTCGGTTCCGCTCGCGATCCTGACCGGGACGTTCCCGGCCGCCGACCGGGGACGGGTCATCGGCCTCTTCGCCGGCAGCATCTCCGTCGGCCTCGCGGTGGGGCCGAGCCTCGGAGGCTTTCTCGCGGCGGCATTCGGCTGGCGTGCCGTCTTTCTCGTGAACCTGCCGGTCGGGCTCGCCGCTTTCGCGTTCGCGCGGCGCGTCCTGCCGGACCTCCGGGGCGGGCCGGGACGGATCGACGTGCCGGGCGCGCTCGCCGTCCTCGGCGCGCTCTCGACGTTTCTGCTCTCGGTGAACCGCATTCAGCAGGGCGGCGTCGACGCCGTCGCCGCCGCGCTTCTCGTCGCCGCCGTCCTCCTCGGCGCCGCGTTCGTCGCGATCGAGCGCCGGGCGCCGCAGCCGCTCCTCGACCTTCGGCTCTTCCGGAGCGCCCCGCTCGGCCTCGGGTGCCTCGCCGCCGTCCTGAACTTCATGGCCCAGTACGTCGTCGTCTTCGTGACTCCGTTCTTTCTCTCTCGCGTCCTTCACGAGGGGCCGGCGCGCGTCGGCCTCGTCCTGACGGCCTTCCCTCTTACCATCCTCGCCGTGGCTCCCTTCGCGGGAGCGCTGTCGGACCGGATCGGTACGGTGGCGCTCGCGGCGGGCGGCAGCTCGGTCTGCGCGCTGGCGTGCCTTCTGTTCGCCGCGAGGCCCGAAGGCGACGGTATCCTCCCCGTGATCCTCTGCCTCGTCGTCTTCGGCCTCGGGACGGGGACCTTCCAGTCGCCGAACAACAGCGCGGTGATGGGCGCCGCGCCACGCGAGCACCTCGGCGTCGTGTCGAGCCTCCTCGGCACCTCGCGCAGCGTCGGGATGGTCCTCGGCGTCGCGGCGGCGGGGGCGGTTCTCTACGCCGCCGTTCCGGCAAGCGTTCTCAAGGCGCCGGAACTCGGCCCCGCGGAGGCGGCGGCCTTCTCGGCCGGGCTTCATTGGGCCTACGCAGCGGCCGCCCTGTTCGCGGCTGCCTCGGCGCTCCTCTCGATCGGCCGGGGGCGACGCGGCGTCCGGTGATCTCCGGGCACGACCCCTTCGCCGCTCCGCCCGCTTACGCCTCCGGAAGCGCCCGGCACGGCCGGACGAGGCAGCGCCAGCGCCTGTCATACCGCCAGGCGTGGCCCAGGGGGATGTCGCGGAAGGCGAGATGCCGCGTCAGGACGTCCACGCCGAGCCCGCGCAGGCGCGCGCAGAGGTCATTGAGGAGAGCGGACGAGAGGCCGCGGCCCCGGAGCGCCGGGGTGACGGCAATCCCGTCGAGCTGTGCCGCCGACCCTGGAAGCAGGGAGTACGCGACGCCAGCGACGACGCGCTCCCGCGCGTCCAGGGCCACGAGATGGCGGTGCCCTTCCGAGTAAGCGCGGGGAACTCCGGACCTCACCAGCAGCTGGACCAGGTGCCCGAGCTCGGCCGGGTCGTGCGGATCTCTGACTGTGTAGCGCGCACCGGTGCGGTCGACCGTGTGCGTCGTGGCGACCAGATGCCGCCCGCCTTCGCCCACTGCCGCGAGCGCCACGTCCTTGTCCGGAGCGGAGTCGGGGAAGACCAGCCGGCCGAACGCGAGGCGCTCCTCGGCGCTTCCGAGGGCGGCCTGGACTTCGGCCAGTTCCACCATCTGTGCGGGCCAGACGCCCGGCCGCCGGAACATCGCGATGAGAAGCGCGTCGAAGGCCTGTCGCGCGGGAGGGTCCGACCGGGCGAACGTGGTCTGCAGGTGAAGGTGATACCGGACGATCTCCGGAAAGCGGTCCAGCCGGTAGACGCGCTCGAGGCCTCGCGTCATCGCCTCCCGGGCGGAGAGCGGGGCCTCGGGCTCGAGCGCCTCCCACGCCACGAACCGCTGGATGGCCGAGAGAAGAGCCAGCGGCGGATGAAACGCGGCATCGAGCCACTGCCTCTCGGCAGCCAGCTCCTCGAAGAGCATGCCGGCAGCGCCCTCCGGAGCGTCCTTGCGCGGTGTGTGCAAAAGCTCTTCGAGGAACTCCCGCGCATCTTCCAGCCCCAGCGCCTCCACGCAGGCGTCGGCGATCCAGCCACGCCGGAGCGTCGCGCTCGAACGCGGGTAAAGGGCGAACGTCTCCTCGAAGAAGTTCGCGACCATCGGGCCGACGAGCGACCACGGCCCCTCGTAAGGCCGATGCCCGGCGAGCGAGAGAAGCACGGTCCCCTCGCGGAAATCGTCCCCGGGCACCACGACGTTTGCGGGCGAGACGGCTCCGGGCACGAGCCGCCGCCCGCTCGCCTCCCAGGCCGAGAAGAAGGCCGCGAGGGCCCTCACGAAAAGGGTTCGCCACCCGGCCGCGCCCCTCCCCACTTCGCGCGTGGGTCGCGCCATCTCCCAGAGCCGCATGGCGAGCGTTGGCTCGTCGATCCAGCCCACCGAGAGGGCGCCGAGCTTCGGTCGGAAGCAACCGAAGGCGGGCACCACGGGCTCCCCCTGCGCCGGGGAAGCGAGGGCCTCCATCCAGAGCTTCGTCTGGCGGACGGCCTGAAGGTCGAGATCGTCGCCGACGATGAGCAGCAGGTCGTGGTGCCGGCCTGATTGCGTGTTGATGCCGGCGCGGTAAAGCTGGTGCTGTCTCACCCTTGCAACGGGAGCGATCCAGATCCCCGCCGGGCCGAGGTCTCCCGGCGTCACCGTCTCGCCGCACGCCAGCTCCAGCGACTCCTCCAGGAATCCCGTCTCGTCGAAGAGCTGCTCGATCCGCTCGCGCTCCCCGCCGGCGAGCCCCTCATGGAACGCGAGCGTCCCCTTGAAAGAAGCGCGCGATGGCAGGCCTTGCTGGTACCACTCCGACAGCTCGTCCAGCAAGCTGGCCGCCGTGCGAGCCACGCGCGAGTTCGTCTCCTCCAGCGCCCACCAGGCCAGCTCGGAGCGGACCGCCACGTAGTCCTCGCGGTGCCTCCGGATGTGACGCGCGAGAAGGTTGAAGACGTCGGAGAGGAGATCCGCCTGCATGGGAGGCAGGGGACGCGGAAGACGAGTTCGGTAGCCGTGCAGCCGCCGGCGCAGGACGGCAAGCCTTTCCCCCGGCAGGCCGGCCTGCGCGATCTGCTCGACGCTCTCGGCCGAAAGGAACGGAAGCCCCGAGTCGAGGAAGCTCTCCATTTCGGACGCGGCGCCGGGGGCCGGATCGTCGAGAACGACAATACGGAACGCTGCGCAGCGAACCTCGGCCGAAGGGTGCCGGGCCAGCGCCTCGAGCCGCCGTCTCAGCGCCATCGCGGTCATCGCGTCCGCGCCGGAAAGCCGGTCCTCGAGATCGGCGACGGCTCGTAGAGACTCCTCGCGCCCTCCGAAAAGCGCTTCGCAGATGCTCTGGTGAAAGGTTGCGAGCTCGGGGGACGAGATCCGCCCGGGAACGGCGCCACCCGCTGGCGGGCGTCCGTAAGCCGGCAGCCTCACGCGGGGCGAGAGGGCGCCGAGCGGAAGGTCCCACCCTTCCTTCACCGGACAGAAGGCTGCCAGCGAAGTGTTGCCGAGCCAGAGGAGCGGCTGGTGGACGAGAAGGCCGAAGTCGAGGAGGCTGCCCTGGAGCGTGTACTCCAGATCGCCGACGCGAACCGTGTCCTTGCCCTCCGACCGGCGGAGGGTCAGCGTGAGACCTCGTCGTCGGTCCTCGAGAGCGTCTTCCCCGAGGACGAGGTCTCCCTCCAGGATCCCGAGATCGCGATGCAGCCACCGCGGCACGCGGACCTGCAGGTCCTTGCCCTCGAGCTGCACGGCGGTGCCGCGATAGAGCGAGGCGAGGAGGTTGCGGAAGCTCTCCTCCATGGCCTTGCGCCTGTAGCTCCCCTTCGGCGTCAGCTCGCCCCGCTCCAGAGAAAAGTCGCGGTCGAGGACAGCGAAGCCGACGACACGTTCGTGCGGTGCCAGGTCCAGGTTCGCCTCGGCCACGATCCGACCGAAGTAGGCCTGCCGTTCTTCCTCGGACGTGAGCTCGGCGAGGAGCGGGGCCTCCAGGTCCGGCACGATGAGGAGGACGTTGTCGTCGCGCCCGTCGCCGGCGAGGAACGTCCGCCGGATGCCAGGAACCCCCTCGAAGAGCTGCTCCACGCGCCTCGGGGCCACGGTCTGGCCCCGGCTGTTCTTGTAGATGTCCTTGACCCGGTCGACGATCTCGAGAAAGCCGCTCGGCCGGACGCGAAAGATGTCCCCGCTCCGGATCCATCGCTCCCCGGCGCCTGCCGTCTCCGGCTCGTCGATGTCGCGGGCGACATACGGGCCGGCGATGAGAAGCTCCCCGTCCTCGCCCAGACGGACGCGGATCCCCGGCAGCGGGACGCCGACAGTTCCGTCCTCGTAGAGACCGGGCGGTGTCATCGTGATGCCGCCGGTGGCCTCCGTCATGCCAAAGCCGCTGCAAAGGGCGATGCCGCTACGCTCGAAGAAGCGAAAGACCGCGGGCTCCAGGAAGCCGGCCGCCGACAGCCCCCAGCAGAGGCGCCCGCCCGTCACTTCCCGCACGGCCGCCGCTTCCTCCTCCGGCCCGGCCACGGCGCCCAGCCGCTCCTGGCAGCGTTCGTGGAGCTGCCGCCATCGGGCGGGGATGCTGACCAGCCCGGTGGGGCGGACCTGGCGCAGGCCGGCCAGAAGCGTCTCCAGCGAGGGGTTCCCGGCGAAGACGTACGTTCCGCCCCAGAAAAGCGAGCCGAGCAATTCCAGGTAACGCCCGAACGTGTGGTAAAGCGGCAGATAGCAGAGAAGGATCTCCCCTTCGCCGACGAATGGGAGCGCTGCCGCGCGCGCGAAGCGTTTCGTGAGCAGGCTGAAGGGCGAGAAGGCGAATCCCTTCTGGGCCCCGGTGCTCCCCGACGTGAAGAGGACGGTGGCCGCCTCGTCGAGGCCGAAGGGGGAGAGCGCCCGAAGCGCCTGATCCGTCTCCTCGGCTCCCAGCTTCCCGACCTCCTCGCCGAGAACGGCGGCGGTGCCGCGCTTCAGGCGGGCAGCCGCATCGAGGAGCACCGGACGAACGGGGCTCGAGAGCCGGGCCGCGACGGCTTCCACCTTCGCGAGCTGATCTGCGGTGTCGACGAGGACGAGATTCGCGCCGAGCCCCTGAAGGAGCGACGTCAGCTCCGAAACCTGGAGATGGGGCGCGAGGGGCGCGACGAAGATGCCGTGGACGAGGCAGGCGAGGTCGCAGCAGGCGGAGTCGAGGCTGTTCTCGGCCACGATTGCCACGCGGGGCGGACCTTCGCTCAGGGAGGCGAGGGCCGCGGCGATTCCCCGGAGGCGCCGCTCGGTCTGGGCATACGTCCAGCACGGCGCTTCTGGCCGGGGGGACGCCTGAAGGAAAACCCTGTCCGGGTGGGCGGCGACGCGCTGCGAAAGGAGCGTTGCCAGGGAGTATCCCGAAGCCCGGATCGCGCCGAAGGTGGTCTCCGCCCAGCGCGTGCGCGCTGCCGCGTCGGGCAGAGCGAGCAGGAACTCGCGGTGGCGGGTCCGGTCCAGGTACCGGTGCCACGTTTCGGCCGGGACGATGCCGGCGGCGAGGGCGCGCTCGGCGGCTGAGACCAGGGCAAGGGCAGCGCCGGGCTCGGGAGGAGCCTCGCCATCGGCGGGCAGCATGCGAAGGGCATCCGCGAGGACGGGAAGCGGGTCGGCCGCACTCTCGAGCAGGGCCGTGGCGGAGCGCTCCATGGCATCCCTCCGCCCGCGCCGCCGCGCGGGGGGTCAACGAGGCGGCGCGGGAGATCAGTATCCCCCGGGAAAGAAAGGAACGCCAGGCGTGCCTCTTCCCGAAGGCGTCGATGCCGATCCTCTTCTCCGTCGCGCAGGTCGGCTTCGCCCTCTACATGTTCCTCGTCGGCCTCGAGTTCGACCTCGCGCTCATCCGCGCGCGGGCGGCGGGCACTTCCACGGCGCGCTCGGTCAGAAGCGTGGTCATGGTTCCTCCCCTCGGGCCGGAGCCGGCTCGGGGCCGACGCGCGCCCCGGCGAGCAGGGCCGCGACCTCCGCGTCCTCGGTCTGCTCGAAGCGCTCGTAGAAGAGGCCGACTGCCCGGAACGGCGAGGGCTGGTACGGGCAGACGACCTCGTCCACCTCGGAGAGAAGCTCGTGGCAGGTCTCCGGCGCCCCCACGGGCGCTGCGACGACGAGGCGCGCCGGCTTCCTGCGGCGCAGGGCCCGCGCGGCGGCGCGCACGGTGGCGCCCGTCGCGAGGCCGTCGTCCACGAGGATCACGACGCGGCCCCGGACATCGGGAGGCGGACGCTCGCCCCGGAAACGCCTCTCCCGCGCGCGCGCCTCGGCCG
>Ga0075521_10000640_pt1 | contig 10571 bp, 10 predicted proteins | sample NGEPerD_FD_74785 | JGI IMG/M metagenome (GOLD analysis project Ga0075521, IMG submission 74785) | Arctic peat soil microbial communities from the Barrow Environmental Observatory site, Barrow, Alaska, USA - NGEE PermafrostAB12-D | ecosystem: Environmental > Terrestrial > Soil > Wetlands > Peat ...
CGGAGCCGGAGCCCGAGCCGGAGATAGCGGAGATCGCGCCGACCGCGGGCCGGCTCAACCGGCTGCGCGGCCGGCTCTCGCGGTCCCAGAACGTCTTCGGGCAGTCGCTGCTCGGCCTGCTGGGCGCCGGCACCCTGGACGAGGACTCCTGGACCGACATCGAGGACACCCTGTTGATGGCCGATCTCGGCGCGGGCGCGTCCGCCGAGATCACGCAGCAACTTCGCGCCGAGGTTGCCGCGCACGGCGTGGCCAACGCCGCGGACGCCCGGGCGCTGCTGCGCAGGGTGCTCATCGAGGCGGTCGGGACGACCGCGGACCGCTCGGTTCGAGCACTGCCGCACGACGGACGGCCGTCCGTCCTGCTTGTCGTCGGGGTCAACGGCACCGGCAAGACGACGACGACCGGCAAGCTGGCCCGGGTGCTGGTGGCCGATGGGCGCCACGTGGTGCTCGGCGCGGCCGACACCTTCCGCGCCGCGGCCGCCGATCAGCTGGCCACCTGGGCGGAACGAGCCGGAGCGGTGGTGGTCCGCGCCGAATCGGGTGCCGATCCCGCCTCGGTGGCCTTCGACGCGGTCAAACGGGGGATCGCCGACGGCGCCGACGCCGTGCTGATCGACACCGCCGGCCGACTGCACACCAAGACCGGCCTGATGGACGAACTCGGCAAGGTGAAACGGGTCATCGAAAAGCAGGCGAAGGTGGACGAAATCCTGTTGGTGCTGGACGCCACGACAGGGCAGAACGGGCTGGTGCAGGCGACGGTGTTCGCCGAGGTGGTGGACGTCACCGGCATCGTGCTGACCAAGCTGGACGGAACCGCCAAGGGCGGCATCGTCATCGCCGTGCAGCGGGCACTGAACGTTCCGGTCAAGCTCGTCGGACTCGGCGAGGGTCCGGACGACCTGGCGCCGTTCGAGCCCGAGGCATTCGTGGACGCCCTGCTCGGCGACTGACCCCGGCCGGGCCACGCGGGCCGAAAAGTTAGGCCAAAGGTGCAGGTCCGGATCACCCGTGCGGGGGCAACAAGTGATCACGGTGGCTCTGAGTAATTGCATGTCACGTGTTGTCGACAACTAGGAAACCCGCCGGAAACACATTTGCGCCCGAGTTCACACCTGCGAAACAGGTCGGAGTGCCGGCCGAAACACTGGCAGGCGAACCTCGCAGTGTCACCGGGCCACGCCTGCGCCGAGGTTTACGGCTGGGCCTGATCACTTTTCCGACGAGCCTGGAGGCTTGATGGACATCAATGCAGGCGATACCGCGTGGATGCTGGCCAGCAGTGCGCTCGTGCTGCTCATGACCCCCGGACTCGCGTTCTTCTACGGTGGTCTGACCCGGGCCAAGAGCACGCTCAACATGATGATGATGTCGTTCGTCACGATCTGCATCATCAGCATCCTCTGGACCCTGTACGGGTTCAACGAGGCCTTCGGTGACGCGGGCTCCAATGGCCTGTGGGGCCACCTGAACTGGAACGGGATGACGGCGGCCGCGATGGCGACGTTCGGTACCGGTACCGACAAGATTCCGATGGTGGTCTTCGCGGCCTTCCAGTTGATGTTCGCGATCATCACCCCCGCGCTGATCTCAGGCTCGATCGCCGACCGGACGAAGTTCATGTCCTGGTCGATCTTCATCACGATCTGGGCCACGCTGGTGTACTTCCCGGTCGCGCACTGGGTGTTCGACTTCGGCACCGGCGCCCCCGACTTCGAAGGAGCCGGTTGGCTGGCCAAGTGGGGTGTCGAGGACTTCGCCGGTGGTACCGCCGTCCACATCAACGCGGGCGCGGCAGCGCTGGCCCTCTGTCTCGTCCTGGGCAAACGGATCGGATTCCGTAAGGACCCGATGCGGCCGCACAACGTGCCGTTCGTGCTGCTCGGCGCCGGACTGCTGTGGTTCGGGTGGTTCGGGTTCAACGCCGGTTCCGCGCTGACCGCCGGCAACCTGGCCGGCATCGCATTCATGAACACCCAGGTGGCCACGGCGGCCGCCATGGGCGCCTGGCTGGTGGTGGAGAAGCTCCGCGACGGCCGGCCCACCAGCATCGGTGCGGCCTCGGGCGCGGTGGCCGGTCTGGTCGCCATCACCCCGGCGTGTGCGTTCCTCACCCCGCTGACCTCGATCCTGCTGGGCCTGATCGCCGGCGCGGTCTGCGCACTGGCCGTCGGGCTGAAGTACAAGCTCGGCTACGATGATTCGCTCGACGTGGTCGGCGTCCACCTGGTCGGCGGCATCATCGGCTGCCTCTACCTGGGCTTCTTCTCCACCGCGGAGATCAACTCGGGCGCGACCAACGGCCTGTTCTTCGGCGGCGGAGCCACCCTGCTGGGTAAGCAGACCGTCGCGGCGTTGAGCGTGTTCGCGTATTCGTTCGTCATCGCGTTCATCCTCGGCTGGGTGATCAACAAGACGATCGGGTTCCGGATCAGCGCAGAGGCGGAGGTCGACGGCATCGACCTGGCCGAACATTCCGAAACCGCCTACGAGTTCGACACCCAGTCGAGCGGCGGCGCCATTCCGTCCGGTCACCTGACCGGAGTACATGCGCGAGCTGAGGAGACCCAGTCATGAAGCTTGTCACCGCCGTTATCAAGCCGTTCAAGCTGGACGAGGTGCGGGCAGCGTTGCTGGCCTTCGGGGTGCAGGGCATGACGGTCTCGGAGTCCTCGGGTTACGGTCGCCAGCGCGGCCACACCGAGGTCTACCGCGGCGCGGAGTACACGGTGGAACTGCTGCCCAAGGTCCGCGTGGAGATCCTGGTGGACGACGAGGACGGCGACGACGTGGTCGACGTGATCGTCCGGGCCGCGCGCACCGGCAAGATCGGTGACGGCAAGGTCTGGTCAACGCCGGTCGAGACCGTGGTGCGGGTGCGCACCGGCGAGCGCGGTCAGGAAGCCCTGTAGGGGCCATGCCAACGACGCCTGGGGGGACGGCGGGCGGTTTCCCTGAACTACGCGCGCAGCTGCTGAGCCGGACCGGCCTGCACGGTCCGGCTCGGCGGCGCGCACTGTCCAGGCTGACCGACGGCTGGCTCGGCGAACTCGCACAGGAAGCCGGGGTGAACGTCGGGGGTGTGGCGCTGGTGGCCGTCGGGGGATACGGCCGCGGCGAACTTTCCCCGTTCTCGGACCTGGATCTGGTGCTGCTGCACTCGACCGAGACCCCGGCTTCCTATGCGGGAATGCTCGCCGAGCGGCTGTGGTACCCGATCTGGGACTCCAAGATCCGGCTGGATCACTCGGTCCGATCGGTCGGCGGTGCCCGGCAGATCGCCCGCACCGACCTGCCGGTCATGCTCGGCATGCTGGATCTGCGGCATATCGCCGGGGATCCGGAGCTGGCCCTGACCCTGCACCGGCGGGTGCTGGCCGACTGGCGTGCGGACGCCAAGAACAGGCTGCTCGCGCTGCGGGACAGCTGCCGCGAGCGGGCCGAGCGATCGGGGGAGTTGGCCTTTGCCACCACCCCCGACCTCAAGGAATCCCGCGGTGGGATGCGAGACCTCGTCGTGATGCGCGCGGTCGCAGCGTCCTGGGTGGCCGACTGCCCGCACCAGGGTCTGGAGGAGGCCCGCTCGGCCCTGCTGGACGTCCGCGACGCGGTGCAGACCCTCGCCGGCCGGGCGACCGACCGCTTGCAGGTGCAGGAGCAGGACGCGGTGGCCGAGATGCTCGGCCTGGACGACCGGGACCTGCTGCTGCGACACGTCTCGGCCATCGCCAGAACGGTGGACCACGCCAGCGACCTGACCTGGCACCGGGTGGATCGGGCGTTGAGCACCTCGCAGGGCACGATCACCGACATCGGCGGCCGGCTGGCCCGGCGGGCCGAACGCACTTCGCTGGCCGACGGGATCGTCGAACAGGAGGGCGAAGCGGTGCTGGCCAGGGGGGTGAACCCGGCCACCGATGGAACCCTGGTGTTGCGGGCGGCGGCGGCGGCGGCCCAGGCCGGCCTGCCGGTCTCCCCGGCCACGGTGCTGCGGCTGGCCAGGAACTGCCCGGCGATGCCGGAACCCTGGCCACCGGCCGCGCTGAACGCCTTCCTCGCGCTGCTCGGCGCGGGCGAGCCGATGATCACCGCATGGGAGGACCTGGACCAGGCCGGCCTGGTTGCCACCCTGCTGCCGGGATGGGAGCGGCTGCGGTCGATGCCGCAGCGCGATCCGATCCATCTGTTCTCGGTGGACCGGCACCTGATGCAGACCGCGGTCAACGCCTCCGCCCTGGTGCGCAGGGTCTCCCGGCCCGACCTGCTGCTGCTCGCGGCGATCTTCCACGACATCGGCAAGGGTCTGGACGGGGATCACGCGAAGCTGGGTGCCGACCTGGTCGAGCCGTGGTTGCGGCGGATGGGCGTCCTGGGGCCCGACATCGTGACCATCTCGACGTTGATCCGGCATCATCTGCTGCTCGGCGACACCGCCTCCCGGCGCGATCCGGACGACCCGGCAACGGTGGCCTCGGTGGCGGAGGCGATCCCGGACATCGCCACCCTGGAGTTGTTGCACGCACTGAGCGAAGCTGACGCCCGGGCCGCCAGTCCGGCGGCCTGGTCCACCTGGAAGGCCGGGCAGATCGGCCATCTGGTGGCCAGGGTGCGCCGGGCCCTGACCGGCGAGCAGCCGCCGGGGGCGTCGGCGATCACCCAGGTCGAGCGGGAGCTGATCGACTCCGGCGGAGTGGGCATCGTCATCGAACAGATTCCCGGGGCGCTGCGGGTCACCATCGCGGCTCCCGATCGCCCTGGACTGCTCGCCGTGTCGGCGGCGGTCCTCACGCTGCACCGGCTGACGGTGCGCAGCGCGGCGGCCCGGACGATCGAGCTCACCGGTCTGCAGGTCTGGACGGTTGCCCCGCAGTTCGGCGATCCGCCCGCCGCCGACACCCTGCGGGCCGATCTGGTGCGGGCGCTGGACGGCGGGCTCGATGTCGCGGCCCGGCTGGCCAAGCGGGCGGCGCCCGCGAAGCGCGGGCCGAAGGTGCCGCCGAGCGTGTCGGTGATCGACGGCGCATCGCAACGCTCGACGGTCATCGAGGTCAGGGCGCACGACATGCCCGGGCTGCTCTACGCGGTGGCCTCGGCGTTGACCGCCCTGGGGGTGAGCGTCACCTCGGCGCGGGTCGACACGCTCGGCGCGGAGGCGGTCGACGTGTTCTACGTCAGCGCCGCCGACGGTTCTGCGTTGTCGCCGGCGCGCGGCCGGGAGATCGCCGCGGCGATCCGCGAAGCACTGGCCTGAGCGCAGGTCCGATAGCCTCGAAGCCGACGTCACCCCCCGACCTGTGAGGCGCACCGAGTGTTCGAAACCCTGAGCGACCGCCTGGCCACGGTCTTTTCCAACCTCCGCGGCAAGGGCCGGCTCTCCCCGCAGGACATCGACGCCACCTGCCGGGAGATCCGCATCGCCCTGCTGGAGGCCGATGTCGCCCTGCCGGTGGTGCGCACCTTCATTGCGCGGATCAAGGAACGGGCCACCGGCGCCGACGTCTCGGCCGCGCTGAACCCGGCGCAGCAGGTCATCAAGATCGTCGACGAGGAACTCGTCGCCATCCTCGGCGGCGAGACCCGGCGGCTCACGTTTGCCAAGACACCGCCGACGGTCATCCTGCTGGCCGGTCTGCAGGGTTCGGGTAAGACCACGCTGGCCGGCAAGCTGGCGCTCTGGCTCAAGGGTCAGGGGCACACTCCGTTGCTCGTCGCCTGCGACCTGCAGCGCCCGAACGCCGTCACCCAGCTGCAGGTGGTCGGCGGCCAGGCGGGCGTGCAGGTCTTCGCGCCGGAACCGGGCAACGGCGTCGGCGATCCGGTGGCGGTCGCCAGCGCCGGCCTGCAGCACGCCCAGGCGCGGCTGCACGACATCGTCATCGTCGACACCGCCGGCCGGCTGGGTGTTGACACCGAGATGATGCAGCAGGCCGCCGACATCCGGGACGCGGTCCATCCCGACGAGACCCTGTTCGTGGTCGATGCGATGATCGGCCAGGACGCGGTTGCCACCGCGGAGGCCTTCCGCGACGGCGTGGGTTTCAGCGGGGTGGTGCTGACCAAGCTGGACGGTGACGCCCGTGGCGGCGCCGCGCTGTCGGTCCGTCAGGTCACCGGCGTGCCGATCATGTTCGCCTCCACCGGCGAGAAACTGGCCGACTTCGACACCTTCCACCCGGATCGGATGGCGTCGCGGATCCTGGGCATGGGCGACATGCTCACCCTGATCGAGCAGGCCGAGAACGTCTTCGAGGCCGACCAGGCCGAGGAGATGGCGGCCAAACTCGCCGGCGATGACTTCACCCTCGACGACTTCCTGCAGCAGATGATGATGATCCGCAAGATGGGTCCGATCGGCGGGATCCTTGGCATGCTGCCCGGCGCGGGTCAGATGAAGGAGGCGCTGGCGAACGTCGACGATCGCGACATCGATCGCACTGCGGCGATCATCCAGTCGATGACGCCGGCCGAACGGGAGGACCCGAAGATCATCAACTCCTCCCGCCGGCAGCGCATCGCGCAGGGCTCCGGCTCGACGGTCGCGTCGGTCAACGCGCTGGTCGACCGGTTCTTCGAGGCCCGCAAGATGATGTCGTCGATGGCCGGACGGTTCGGCCTGGCCGGTGCGCGACCGGCCAACCGCAAGGCCACCAAGGGTCGGACGGGCAAGGGCCGCAAGAAGGTCGTCGGACGCGGGCCCACCCCGCCGAAGGTCAAGGGCATGCCGGGCGGATTCCCGGCAATGGGGGGCATGCCGGGTCCGGCCACGAAGGGTGGCCAGCTGCCCGGCAACTTCGGCCTCGACCAGCTGCCTCCCGGGTTCGACCCGTCACAGCTCAAGTTCCCCAAGAAGTAGCGGTGACCGGCCTGCACGTCACCGGAACCGACGCCGGGACGATGGAACCGGTGGACCTGTGGGCGGTCGACGGTTGCTTCGTTCCGGGGCCGATCGGGGAGGCCGTCGAACTGGACGGTTGGGTGCTCCCGGGATTCGTGGACGCGCACTGCCACGTCGGGTACTCGCCCCACGGCGTCGCGACGCTCGACGAGGCCGAAGCGCAGGCCGTCACCGCGCTGCACACCGGTGCGCTGGCCCTGCGGGACTGCGGGTCGCCGTTGGACACCCGGGGGCTTGTCGACCGGGACGACCTGCCGGTGCTGATCCGCGCGGGCCGGCACATCGCCCGCACCGGCCGCTACGTCCGTGATCTGGGGATCGACCTGGACGACCCGGATGACCTGCCCGCCGAAGTCGCCCGGCAGCTCAGCTACGGCAGCGGCGGTTGGATCAAGATCGTCGGCGACTGGATCGACCGGTCGATCGGCGACCTGGCGCCGCTGTGGCCCGACGATGTGCTGGTCGAGGCGATCGGGGTTGCACACGCCGCCGGCGCCCGGGTCACCGCGCACGTCTTCGGCGAGGATGCCCTGCCCGGACTGCTGGCCGCGGGGATCGACTGCATCGAGCACGGCACCGGGCTGACCGACGAGACGATCCGGACGATGGCCGACGGCGGGGTGCATCTGGTCCCGACGTTGATCAACGTCGCCAACTTCCCGGCGTTCGCCGACGCCGCCCACCGGTTTCCCGCGTACGCCGCCCACATGCGTGACCTGCACGCTCGCAGCGACGAGACCTACCGGCGGGCCTCCGCGGCCGGGGTCGCGATCCATGCGGGTACCGACTCCGGCGGCTTCATCGAGCACGGCCGGGTGGTCGACGAGGTCATCGCGCTCGGGGGCATCGTGGCCGGACGGCAGGCGCTGGTGGCCGCGGGCCAGGAGGCCAGGCGCTGGCTCGGGCTGCCGGTGTACGAACTCGGGTCGAGCGCCGACCTGCTGGTCTACCCCGGCGATCCGACATCCGATTGGGGGCTGCTGCGCCATCCGACCGCGGTGGTCCGGCACGGCCGGCTGGTGCGCGGGACGGACGCGGTCCGGCTGTTGTTCGTCTGAGGTTCCGGTCCAGGTTCGATCAAGGTTCGTGAGAGGGTGCCGCGTCTGGCAGAATGAACCGGTCACGGCCATCACCCGGCCCCTCTCTCCGGGTGCGGCCGCCATTGGCGCGTCGCGAGTCCGGTGCCCCACCCGGACGTTGCGAGCGCACACCCAGAACCGCAAGGAGAAGTCCACCACCGTGGCTGTCAAGATCAAGCTCGCCCGCTTCGGGAAGATCCGCGAGCCGTTCTACCGCGTCGTGATCGCCGACGCCCGCACCCGCCGTAGCGGCCGGGCGATCGAGAACATCGGCAAGTACCACCCGAAGGCCGACCCGAGCGTCATCGAGATCAACTCCGAGCGGGTCCAGTACTGGCTCGGCGTCGGGGCACAGCCGACCGAGACCGTGCTGTCGCTGCTCAAGGTGACCGGCGACTGGCAGAAGTTCAAGGGCCTGCCCGGCGCCGAGGGGACGCTGCGCGGCCAGCCGGAGAGGGCCGACAGGCGTGCGCTGTACGAGGCCGCGCTGGCCTCGGTCGGTGGCGACGACGGCCCGGCGGCGACCACGCCAAGGAAGCGGGCCGGCGCGCCGGCGACCGTCCCGGCGCCGGTCGCTACGGTCGCGCCCGACGAGGCGCCGGCCGCAGACTCGGCTCCCGCCTCGTGAGTGTGCTCGAGGACGCCCTGGAACATCTGGTCCGGGGCATCGTCGATCACGATGACGAGGTCAGCGTCGAGATGACGACCGGGCGGCGCGGGCGCACTCTCCAGATCAGGGTGCATCCGGACGACCTGGGCAAGGTCATCGGCCGGGGCGGCCGCACCGCGACCGCGCTGCGCACGGTGATGGGCGCCGTCGGCGGCCGGGGCATCCGCGTCGACGTCGTCGACACCGACCGCTGAGGCCCGACATCAGCGGGGCGCAGGTGACCCTCGGCCGGATCGGCCGGCCACACGGGTTGCGCGGCGAGGTGACCATCCAGCCGACCACCGATGAACCCGACGCCCGCTTCGTTCTCGGATCGCAGATCACCACCGACCCGGTCGGCCGTGGTCCGTTGACGATCGCGGGGGTGCGCTGGTCCGGGCGCCTGCTGGTGCTGGCCTTCGAGGGCTTCGCCGACCGGGACGCCGCGGAAACATTGCGCGGCATCGCGCTGACCGTGGACGCCGCGTCGTTGCCGGCGCCGTCCGATCCGGACGAGTTCTACGATCACCAGCTGATCGGGCTGGCGGTGCACGACGCTGCGGGCGCGGTCCTTGGCGAGGTGGTCGAGGTGCTGCACCCGCCGGCGTCACCGGTGCTGACCGTCAAGCGACCGGACGGTTCGCAGGAGCTGGTGCCGTTCGTCTCCGCGATCGTCCCGGTCGTCGACCTGGACGCCGGGCACCTCGTGGTCGACCCGCCTGATGGGATGTTCGGCTGATGCTGATCAGCGTCATCAGCGTCTTCCCCGGGTACCTCGATCCGCTGCGGGATTCGCTGCTGGGCCGGGCGATCGCCGACGGCGTCGTCCGGCTCGCCGTGCACGATCTGCGCGAGTGGACGACCGACCGGCACCGGACGGTGGACGACGCGCCCTACGGCGGCGGCCCGGGGATGGTGATGAAACCGGACGTGTGGGGTCGCGCGCTGGACGCGGTGTGCGGGCCGGATCGTCCCGATGGCGACGAGGCCCCGACGCTGATCGTGCCCACCCCGGCCGGCCGCCGGTTCGACCAGGCGACGGCCGAGCAGCTGGCCGATCGTGGCCGGCTGGTCTTCGCCTGCGGCCGGTACGAGGGCATCGACCAACGGGTGATCACCGACGCGGCCACCCGGATGCCGGTGCGGGAACTGTCCATCGGCGACTACGTGCTGGCCGGTGGCGAGGTCGCGGCGATGGTGATGATCGAGGCGATCACCCGGCTGATCCCCGGCGTGCTCGGCAATCCGGCATCGGCCGGGGAGGATTCGTTCACCGGTGCGCTGACCGGACTGCTCGAGGCCCCGTCGTACACCAGGCCGCCGGTGTACCGCGGGATCGGTGTACCGGAGGTGCTCACCAGCGGTGATCACGCTGCCGTCGCCCGCTACCGCCACGCGGAGTCGCTGCGCAGGACCGCGGCGAACCGGCCCGACCTGCTGGACGTCAAGCCGTCCGGTTGACCAGGCGCGCGACGGCGAAGCCGGCATAGGCGCCGAGCATGGCCGGCACGACGAGCAGCAGCAGGGTGATCGGTCCGGCCCAGCCCGCGGGCTCCAGCCGGTTCGGTTCGGACATCTCGAGCAGCCGGCACGCCACGTGGGCGACCGCCAGGCAGGCACCGATCACCAACCCGGCCAGCCACGCCCAGCGCGGCGCGGCGAAACCGGCGGCAGCCGACAGCACGAGAAGCACCAGCAGCGACAATTGATTGGCCGCATCCGATGGCGACCAGTCCACCCGCAGCAACAGCGCCACCGCAGCCGCGAGACCCAGCACATACAACGTCCGGCGCATCAGCACCTTCCGCACGGTTTTCCGATCTTGCGGGGCATCTGGCAGACTGGACCGGTTGCTGTCACGGCGGCCGTTTGGGCGCGCGCAGGCCCCCCCCGAACATACTGATGAGGATGACGAAAATGAACACCCTGGACGCCCTGGACG
>Ga0075521_10000642_pt1 | contig 10566 bp, 6 predicted proteins | sample NGEPerD_FD_74785 | JGI IMG/M metagenome (GOLD analysis project Ga0075521, IMG submission 74785) | Arctic peat soil microbial communities from the Barrow Environmental Observatory site, Barrow, Alaska, USA - NGEE PermafrostAB12-D | ecosystem: Environmental > Terrestrial > Soil > Wetlands > Peat ...
CGCAGCACGAACACGGGCGGCACGTTTACGCTAGCCGATGCGCGAACAGCCGCGACGACGGTGGTCATCGCCAGCGCGCACAGCCACCAGACGCTTCGATTCACAAATGGGCTCCTTCGCGTTCGTCCTGGGTGACAATTCGAGCGCATGCCGATTGGGCCGCCGAAGTCGAATCGGTGAGCCGACGAAGTGACAACGTCAGGGTACACCTGTCCGGCCTGGAGCCGTCGGGCAGACGAACCAAAAGGCAGTTCGAACTATTTGCCCTGCTGCCTATGTCGAACGCTTGATTCCGACTGTCGGCTTTCGGGACGGAATGTTGTCTCACCGAACTTCCGGTGTGGGTCGAAGTCCGACGACTGCTCGCGTGGATTGGTCGCCCGCGCGGCGATTCGATGCGAGCGAGACGCTCGACAGTGCGAGGATGCGGCGACTTGAGTTGGCGTCAGGGCCTCGTACTCATGCTTCGCAATACGCTCGATGCGCCGATCCCGTCGGGCGACAACGTTGATGTCGTCGTTGCTCTGCGAATGCTCTGGTGGTCTGCCCTATGGCCGACACGCGTGTTTCAACGGTGACCGAAAGAAGTTCACATGCCGAACCTGCACGATGCCATCGCCAGAGCGGACAGGGACCAGGTTCGGTCTCTGCTGAGGAACTGGACACCTCCTGCGGTCGCTGGCGAGATTCGGACGTTGACGCCAGTGGAGCAGGCGCTCGTCATTCGCCTCTTGCCGCGCAAGACGGCGGCCGCCACTTTCGAGTTTCTCGATCGATCGGCGCAGGAGAAAGTGCTCAAAGCGATGGGCCAGACGGAGCTCGCGACGCTCCTCAACGACATGGCGCCGGACGACAGAACAGGCCTGCTCGACGAATGCCCCGCCGAGGTCACGAAGCAGCTGCTCGCCGTCCTGTCATCAGACGAGCGACGCCTTGCACTTTCGCTGCTGGGATACCCACGCGGAACGGTCGGTCGACTGATGAGCCCGCACTACGTTGCGATCAAGGAAGACTGGACCGTACAGCGGGTGCTCGACTATGTGCGCGAGCATGGTCAGGACAGCGAAACGTTGGACGTGCTTTATGTCGTCGACGATCCGGGCGTACTGATCGACGACATACGTGTGCGGGAATTCCTGCTGGCGCCGCCCGAGAAGCTCGTGTCGCAGATCATGGACCATCGATACGTCGCGCTCAAGGCCACAGAAGCCGAAGACGCGGCGATCGGGATGTTTCAGAAGGAGGATCGCAAGGCCTTGCCGGTCACGGACACCGCGGGCATATTGATTGGCATCGTCACCATCGACGACGTGCTGAACGTCGCGGAAACGAGAGCCACCCGAGAGATCCAGAAGATCGGTGGTTCCGAGGCGCTCGATGAACCCTACATGACAATCAGCTTGTCACGGATGGTCAAGAAGCGGGCCGGCTGGCTGGTGGTTCTTTTCCTCGGAGAAATGCTCACGGCCACGGCGATGGGCTTCTTCGAGGGCGAGATCGAAAAGGCCGTCGTCCTCGCTCTGTTCGTTCCTCTGATCATTTCGAGCGGCGGCAACTCGGGCTCGCAAGCCACGACGCTCGTCATCCGCGCGCTCGCGCTGCGCGAAATTGTCTTGCGGGATTGGTGGAGGGTCATGCGTCGCGAAATCTTCTCGGGACTGGCCCTCGGCGCGATCCTGGGCTCCATCGGCTTTCTGAGAATCTTCGTCTGGTCGCAGTTCTCAGCCATCTATGGCGTGCACTACGTGCTCGTTGCGCTCACTGTCGGCGTGTCCCTGATCGGAATCGTTCTCTGGGGCGCGCTGGCGGGCTCGATGTTGCCGTTCGTCCTGCGGCGTTTCGGGTTGGACCCGGCGACGTCGTCGGCCCCTTTCGTGGCGACTCTCGTCGACGTGACGGGCCTCATCATCTACTTCAGCGTCGGCATCGTGTTCTTGCGAGGAACGCTGCTTTAGATTCGGCCTGCCACCGTCTCGTCGCGAATCTGTCGAGGCCGCTACATCCGCAAGAGGGTAATTTTCGGCAACCACCCTCGCGCGATTGGCCACCTAGGGCCTGTTCACACTACGGGAGGGCTCGCGTCGGGGTGGCGCAGGCGGCAGGGCAAGGCGCGCGCGAGGCCGCGTGCCTCTGGCACACAACGAGCAACAGGCGCCCGCCGCGTTGCAAATGCTCGCCGTAGCTTCGGCTACGGCTGCGCTTTGCGCCTGGCGGGCGCCTGTTGGCTGAGTCACGCGAGCCCTCCCGTAGTGTGAACAGGCCCTAGAGGCAGTCATCCAGATCACCGAGGCCGTCAGCGGTCATCCGCCGGCGACAGTCTCGGCCAATTGCCGACCTTCTTCACTGAACGCTTGATGTGAAGATCGCCGCGTTTGGGGAGCGACTGATCCAGTGCCTCGCCACGGGCACGCTCTGGTCGTGAGAGTAGTTGCGTCGCGATGGCACATGGCCCCAAGATCGAGGAAGGTGGTGGTGTGATCTGAGGGCGTCGAAAACACTCCCTGGGGGAAAGTTGATGATTCACGTGCCGGCGCGAGGACTTGCGCTCGCGATCCTCGTCATCGTTTCGACGGGGCCCGTCGCCGGCCAATCCCTGCCGGCGCAAGACGCCTGTCGACAGATCCGCGCCGCCTGCGCGAGCGCGGGGTTTAGGCCGGGCGCAGCGGCTGAGGGTGAGGCCCGCGTCGTAGATTGCCTGAACCCGATCTTGCGGGGTGGCCCGCAACCGAAAGCGGCCTATCTTTCCTTGCCGCCGGTGGAATCCAGAATCGTCGCGGACTGCCGCGCCGCCCAAGACCTTCCGGCCGGTGCCGGTTCAGCAGCAACGACGCCGCCATCGAGCCATCCTCTCGCGCGATACACCGTGTCTTCGACCGACTCGACGCCGCTTTGGTTGAAGACCTCACCGCATGCACTCTGCGGCCTGTCCGAGCCCGAGGCAGTCGGGGACGAGACCCGCAGGCTGCGCATGAACGCGGATTCGAACGGCGTCGCCCGCTTCGTGGTGCGGGCGCGAAAACCGGGCCAGGAATCCGAGGCTTTGACCCACTTGCTCGTGCGCTGCCAGGCCGAGGGCGCTACGTCCGACTATCCGATCGACCTGCGTTTCCATTCGGTTCCGACCTCCGACGCGCCCGCGCCCGTACCCGAGCCGCCTCGGCCAGGCGGCATCACCTTGCCTGCGTTGACCGCCGAGGATTCCCTGCGCTTGTCCAGCAAAGAGCTGCTGCGACACGGTTATCCGCCCCGGCCCGATCGCAACGGCCCTGCGCAACGCCTGGCCATGTGGCGCAACGCGTTCTCCACTCCTACCCGGCTCGCCGCGCCAGAGGCCCCGGCCGGCTCGGCGACGACGACCCGATCCCCAGCGGTGGCTCCGGGAACGGGTCCGATCCTGAGGAGCATGAACACCTTCAACAACAACAACTGGAGCGGCTACATCCTCAAAGGTCCACAAGGGTCCTTCGACCAGATCGATGGAACCTGGGTTGTCCCGCGCGTAGAAGGCGAGCTCTACATGCAGACCCAGACCGCTACTTGGGTCGGCCTCGACGGCCTAAGCACCCAGCAACGCGCCGGCCAATGGGCCGGCCCTTATGGCCCAACCAATACGCCGGCGGCGGCCGGCAACCCCGTGACCATGGCCGTCCTGGGTCAGCAGCACGTCTTCTATCGCGACGGCAACGGCGCAATCTGGAACGTGTTCTGGGATCCCGTGCGAGGGCTGACCGCCGATGCGAAACCCTGGGCCGGCCCTGGCGCCTACACCGTCTCGCAGCCTGCGATTGGCGATCCGGCGACGCTCTCAGCCGACAACCAGCAGCACATCTTCTACCGCGACCAGTACGGCACCATCATCCATGTCTTCGAGAGTTCCTCGGCCTTCAGCAAGCCCGAGTACTGGGCGACAGGTGCCGGAACGCCGGGCAAGGTCGGCCCGGCTGCCAACAACGACCCGACCGCTCTCTACGCCAACCACGAGCAGCACATCTTCTACATCAGGACAGGAGGGGCCAGCCCAAGCCTGGATGGCCTGTGGCACGTCTTCCATGATCCGTCGCGCGGGCAGGTGGCCGAGAAGTGGGCGGGCGGAACCACGCCGGATGGTTCGGTACTCGTGGGCACGCCAGCGACGCTCTACGCCGGCGATCGGACGGGCGCGCTCACCGGCCAGCAGCACGTCTTCTATCGCGCCGGATCGGAGATCTGGCACACCTACTACGACGGCTCGAGCAAGGTCATCACCGAGCAGTGGGCCGGTCCGGGCAGTTCGGTGTCGCCCACCGGTGCGGCCGGCGCTCCGGCGACACTTCTCTGGGGAGCGCAGCAACACATCTTCTATCGCGGTGTGGACGGCTCAATCCGGCACGTTTTCTACGATCCCAGCCGCGGGCTGGTTGGCGAAACCTGGCAGAAGACGGGCGCTGCGGGAGATCCGACGACCCTGGTGACCAGCACTCAGCAGCACGTGTTCTACCTGGATACCAGCGGGAATATGGAGCAGTTGTATTACGACGCGGGCTCCAACAAGCTGAGCGGTCCTGAAGTCTGGACCGGACCCTCGAGTCCTACCGGCGCGATCTCCGCCCGGGGCGACGCTGCAACGATGTTCTATAACGATCTGCAGATGATCTTCTATCGGGGTACGGACAACAACATCTGGCAGGTGCTCTTCGATCCGAACAACAACGATCTCGTGCAGGCCGGCACCACCCAGTCGGCGATCAATGTCGGGGACGGCGCTAACGCGAGCTATTCGGCCTGGGCGCAGTACGTGCCCAATGATTCGAGCGACCACACGCTCGACATTACGGTGAACGCCGGCGACCAGATCTACGCCTTCGTCTACATGGCCGACCCGGGCCAGGAGCCCAGCACTAACGGTTCTCAGGCCCAGTTCTTCGTGAAGAACCTGACGACGGGCGACGCGCAACACTATTCGGAAGACAAAGGTTCGCTGTTCTTCGGCGGAACCGAGGCGGAATGGATCGTGGAGCGCCCGGGCTTCGTCCACCCCTTCAACAACGGCCTCTACGACTTGGCCGCTTTCGGCTTCACGGCGATCTTCATGGGGTATCCGTACTCCACCGACAACCTGAGCCAGGGAAACGTGCTCCAGCTCGTGAACAACAAGGGGACCGCGCTCGACAACGTCGCGTTGCTGCCCTTCGGAACGCCCCCATCCGCGAGCCGGCCCGCCCTGCTGACAACCAGCGGCCAGCAGCACACCTTCTACATCGGCGCGGGGACGAATGATCGGATCTGGCATGTGCTGCACGACCCGACCAATGGCCTGTACACCGAAACCTGGTCTGTCCCGGGAGGGCCGAGCAAGACCTCTCTGATCGGCAATCCCGTCTCCATGCTGGCGAACAATCAGCTGCACATCTTCTACCGGGCCCTGGCGCCGGCGGGGCCATCGGCCGGTGCAGCCCAGATCTGGCATGTATCCGACAGTCCTTCGAGCGGCATCGTGACGAATGCGAACCCTTGGGCCGGTCCGGGCGCCTCGGTGCCGGCGCCGTCCCCGGCAGGAGATCCTGCGACCATGGTCGCCAACGGCCAGGAGCACATCTTCTATCGAGACGTCTCGGGCAGCATCTGGCATGTCTTCAGCGACCCGACGGGAAAGCTCGTCCTCGACGTCCTGGCGTGGGCCGGACCGACCAGCTTCACGGGCCTGCCCCCGGCCGCCGGCGATCCGACGACCCTCGTGACCGGCAGTCAGCAGCACGTCTTCTATCGTGGCAACGACCGGAACATCTGGCAGGTGCTTTGGTATCCCGGGCTGAAGGTCCCGATCCGTGACCCCAACCCCTGGGGCGGCCCGGGCAGCTCAACCGACACGGCGCCGGCGGCGGGCGATCCGTCCGTCTTCGCCTGGGGGACCCAGCAGCACGTCTTTTATCGGGACGACCAGGGAAACATCCAGCACGTCTTCTACGATTCAAGCGTCAACCGCCGCTTCCCACCCGAGCAGTGGGCAAGCGGAACCGGTAGCCATTCGACCGGTCCGGCGGCGGCGGGGAACCCAGCGACCCTCGTCGCCGCCAACCAGCAGCACATCTTCTATCGAGACGTCGCCGGAAACATCTGGCACGTCTACTGGGATCAGCGCTCGAACTCGCGCACCGCCGAGCCTTGGGCCGGCCCCTCCAGCCCGACCGGCACACCCACCGCGCAGGGCGATCCAGCCGTGATGGAGGCCGACGGTCAGCAGCACCTGTTCTACTTGGGGACCGACAACAACATCTGGCACGTGTTCTACGACGAGAACGCCCACGCGCTACATCACGAGCAGTGGTCCGGCCCCGGCAGCATCACCGGTGCGGGGACGGTGTATTTTCTTTGGAAAGGTTTCTCCTGAGCTGAATGCCCGAGTCGCGGGCACCAACGGGACCGTGAACGCTACGGAATCCGATCCGACCTCCGTGGCAGGGCCAGCCAAGGTCGGCTTTTTAGCGATCCGATCGAGGGTTTATGTGTCGGCAACGGGTCCGATTTGGGACGACCGCTGGCGTCGAAGCTGTACCAGCCGGCCCCCTTGGTGCCGCGGCCATGGCGATCACGGTAGAGCGTGACCTCCGGATCCAACATGTCGTGCTCGCCAGGCACGTAGTGCGTGTCGAGTTGCGCCCCCGAGATGACTTGCGCTGCGTCATCGAATTCGGACGGCCTGGACAGGTGCGTGATCAACACACCGTGGATGAGCGCGGAACTGGCCCTGACGATGCTGTCGAGCAACGCTTGCTTGTCGCCCGCGCTCACCTCGTAGCGGCCAAGACCCCGTCGGCCGCTGCTGCAACTGAGTTTCTACTGCTTGTCACCGAGCTCGAAGCCATGTTCAGCTCGCCTTGCGCCGCCTTGTCCTTGACTTGAATATCGGCCTCGCCGCCGGACAATCAATCGCGTCGAATAGCGAGTCCCCTCGACGGAAATGCCGTTCTCGTGGATGCGTATCAGCGCTGCGCCGCCGCGCCGGACTTGCGCGCAGCAGGCCTGCGGCCCGTGGCCTGGGCGGTAGGCGGGTCGGTGGCTATCGGCGTACGCCGGCGCGCACCAGCCGCGTCGTCCCTGGCCTGCATGAAACGCAGCTCGTCCATGGCCTGGTGCAGGCCTTGCGCGAGATCGCGCACATCGGGCACGGCCTCGGCATCGGCCATCAGGCCGAAGTCCAGGGATCGCTCGTAGCTTTCTACCGTGATGTTGAGCGCGATGCCGTGCATCACGATCGAGGTGGGGTAGTTGGTGAGCATGCGTGCACCGGCCAGAAAAAGCGGCACCCGCGGGCCCGGCACGTTGGAGATCACCAGGTTGGCCGGCATGGGGATGCGGCTGGCCAGGTGCGAGCGGCTGTACAGCGCGCCCAGCGCCTCGACCAGCCAGGGCACGCCGATGGACGGATAGTCGGTGGGCATCAGGCGCCGCAACGGGCCCATGGTGGCCTTCATGGCCTCGGTTGCGGCCTTGATGTGCGCGAGCCTGCGTTTCGTGCTCGCAAGGTGCGTGCCCAGGCTGGCCAACCCCATCGACGCCTGGGTGCCGCCGCGCTCGTCGCCTGCATCGCGCAGCGAGATCGGCACTTCGGCAATCAGCGATTTCTCGGGCAGCTGCCGGCGTGCGGCCAGATAGTGTCGCAGCGCGGTGCTGCATACCATGAGCACCATGTCGTTGAGTGAGGCGCCATGGGCCTTGCCGATGGCCTTGAGCTCGGCCAACGGCAGCGAGGCCGTGGCAAAGGTGCGCGCACGGCCCACTTGAGCGTTGAAGGGCGTGTGCGGGGCCAGCCCGACGTTGCGCACGCGCTTGTAGCGCTCGCGCGATTCGGCCGACCAGGCACGGGCCGCGGTCTTGGTGATGGCGCCCAACGCTTCCGGCAACCCGCGCACGATGCCTGCCACTTGCTGCAGCTCGTGGGTGATGGCGCCACGCAGCATCTCGCTGAGGCCCAGCCGGGTCTGCCGTGGGCGAGTGGACGGCCGGATGTCGATCGCGCGCGGCTCGGGCGTCACGTCCAGCATGGCGTTCGCCAGTGCGACGGCGGCCTGACCGTCCACCGCCGCGTGATGCAGCTGGGTGTAGACAGCGGCAAGGCGCTGCCCCTCCTGGCCGCGCACCAGGCCCTCGACGACGTGGAATCGAAACAGGGGCCGCGCACGGTCGAGCAGTTGCATGTGCAGCGTGGCCACCAGCGACTCCAGCGCCTCGCGGCCGGAGTTGGCCGGCAGCCGGTGCAGCGTCACGTGGTACGCCATGTCGGGTTCGGCGTCGACCCAGGCCGGGTTGGCCAGGTTCAGGGGCATGCGCCAGACGCGTCGCCTCAGCACGGGCATGAGCGGCAGGCGAGCCCGCAGATGCTTGCGCAGATGCGCCGTAAAGGATCCGCGAAAGCCATCGGGCAACGCATAGATATTGAGCGAGCCCACATGCATGGGCATCTCGGGCGACTCGAGTTCGAGGAACAGGGCGTCCAGACCGGACAGTTGCTGCATGTCCTGAACTCTAAGTGCAGCGGCAGCACCTGGCCAGCGAAGCTGAACCTCGATGCCGAGATATCGCACGGTGCTCTCGAGCTTGGAGTGCCCGAGAAATAGCTGCACTGCCCGCAGGTTCTTAGTACGCCGGTAGATCAGCGTCGCCTTCGTCCTGCGCATCGAAGTGAGTACGGTCGTCGCACGGGTGCAGGCCGAGCTCGGCCACCCACCCGTCCAGGACGCGGGCGTCCTGTCGGGTACCGAGGTGGGGCGATTCGTCGATGCGACTCGGGAACAGGTACCCCTCGGACTTGAGCCCGGCTGCCTTGATCCACTCATGCAGCGCCTCGCGCGTGCCCTGGGTGATCTCGAACTGCACGGGGCGTCGGGTCTTTTGCTGCATGACGATCGCCCGCGTCGCTACCTGATCGCCGTGGCAGATATCGCGCACCTTCGATCCAACGAGGTCACAGCCGCGCAGTTTGCTGTCTATGCCGAGATTGAAGAGGGCAAGCAAGCTCGCGGACACGATTCTGCATTTGGAGTCGACCGCGCAGCGCCCAGAGGTCCTCGAGCTTGAACGGCGTCTTCTGTCCGACGATCTTGCCCTTGTTCCATGGCTCACGATGAACAGCGGCGGCGATGGATTTCATGATGGACTCCCGTCCAGTTGGAGGAAACGGCAAGATGCGCCACCAGGCGAGACGGTTCGATGCCAAGGATCAACGTCATCTCGGTGTCGGCTTAGCCGCCGCGAGTTCGTCATAGAAGCCGCCGGCCCACGACCCAAGGCGGGCGCGAGTCGAACAGTTTGGTTTCCCCGAAGCTGACCGTAGTCTTCTGTGAATCCAGCTGCAGTCTGGCTTCATCCACGACACGGGACTCTTGAACGGCGACCCTTGTGCGCCTGTACGACTTATCCCAGGCGACCCAGTATGCGTGCCTCGCTGTCGTAGTTGGCGTAGGACGCCTTCAGCGTCGCGCTGTTGAGGATCATCTCGGCCACCAGCGCGCGGCTCTCGCCGTCGAACACGCGCGTACGCACCCAGACCGACTCGGTGCGCGCGCTCTCGCTCAGCGCGACTATCTCGCGTTCCAGTTCGTAGGGCTGGTCGACGAACAAGGGGCCCCGGATTAGCCGGATCTCCTGCGCGGCGAAGAGGCCCACCGCCGGGCCGCGCCCGCGAAAGCCCGCCTGGTCCATGGTGCTGCCCAGCAGCACGCTGATCATCTCGATGGGGATGATCGCGCGGCCCCACGGCGATGCGGCGCCGCCCTCCGGCGTGTACCACGGGCACGGCTCGGTGATCACCTTCAGCTTGTCGGCCAGCGAGAATGGGTAGTGCGGCCCCATGTGCTGCGTGAAGCCCATGCGCACCTTTTCGAGGTTGCCGGCACCCTGCTGGCCGACGCGCAAGTCGCGGTTTATGACCAGTTGGCCCGGTGGACGCAACTTGACCAGGCGCTGGCGGATCTCGCTGGCGTCATCGGCCGCCCCGGCGCCGACCGACGCGGTCCCGGTCAGCACCGGCTTGCTGTCGCGCTCTTCGGCCCAGATGCGCGTAAAGCGCGCGCCGGTGACCGGCAACTGCACGAAGGCGCGCACCTCCTCGCCTTCGACCACCATGTTCTGGTAGTGCGCGCTGATGCAGCCGCTCTCGAACCAGGCGGGGCCGAACAGATGGTGCAGCAGCGGATCGAACTGGCTGAAATGCGTAGGCCCCTCGATCGGCCCGGCGCGCAAGCCGAGCCCAGCTGCGGTCGCGTCGTCGTGGATCGACTTGTGGCTGTCGTACACCTGCTCCGCCAGCATCTGGCGCGGTCGACGCAGTGGCCCGCACAGGGCGGGAAGGTCGGCAAAAGGCTTCATGGCGGCTCGGTTCCCGGCCGAGGGTCGGCACCGGACATTCTCGGCCATGGCTGGCCGATCCAGAATCCGAGCTTGCCTGTGTAAGCTTCGATCGACGCAGTGCTTGCAGCCTGACATCGTGCGTGCCACCCGACCGGACCCGCCGGCAACGCACCGCATCCGAGGAGTGACGCGACATGAAGACCGTGAGTGGACTCGACGGCACCTTTCTGCACATGGAGA
>Ga0075521_10000645_pt1 | contig 10538 bp, 13 predicted proteins | sample NGEPerD_FD_74785 | JGI IMG/M metagenome (GOLD analysis project Ga0075521, IMG submission 74785) | Arctic peat soil microbial communities from the Barrow Environmental Observatory site, Barrow, Alaska, USA - NGEE PermafrostAB12-D | ecosystem: Environmental > Terrestrial > Soil > Wetlands > Peat ...
AACGGTCGAACGACCGAGTGAGGATGATTGTTCCCTGGGTCGATGTGAGCGATGTGTGAACGCGCCGCGAGCCTCGGCCGCCCGTCGCCGGGATCCATCCAGGGCTCAGTCCCGTTCCCCTACGGCCCCGATGCACCCCGATCAGGCCCGAGAATTCGGTGAGCCTGTCCGATCCACCCCGCCCGGCCCGGTAGTTTCTGCGGGGGCCCTGCGAGCGAGGGGATCAGCCGCGACAGCACCCCGTGGTCGTGGTCAGGTCAGGAGTCTGGGATCGTTCGGTGGCCCGGCCCGGCCGGGTTGGCTGTTCGATCCAGTGCTCGCACGTCCGTTGTCCTGTCCCCCGCCCGCAGACCCCTCGCCGCACGACCACTGCGTTCCGCGCCAGTGGCAGACGCCCGTCAAGGAGGCACCCGGTGACCACCAGCCGGTCCTACGCCGAGTTCTTCGTTCCCGAGAGCGACGCGGTCCTCGCTGCCCGCGGCCGCGCGGCCGACCTGGGTTGCGTTCCGATCGGATCGGGCTCGGCCGCCGCGCTGACGTTCCTGTCCGCGGCGATCGGCGCCCGGTCGGTGGTCGAGGTCGGCACCGGCGCGGGGGTCAGCGGACTGCACCTGTTCGCCGGGATGGCCGGCGACGGCATTCTCACCTCGATCGACATCGAGGCCGAGCATCAGCGGGCCGCCAAACGGGCGTTCGGCGACGCCGGAATCGCGCCGACCCGGACGCGTTTGATCAACGGGCGGGCCCTGGACGTGCTGCCCAGGCTCACCGACGGTGCGTACGACCTGGTGTTCGTCGACGGAGCCAAGACCGAATACCCGCAGTACGTCGCCGAGGCGCTGCGCCTGCTGCGCCCGGGCGGGATCCTGGTGGTCGACGGGGCACTGGCCGGCGACAAGGTGGCCGATCCCACCCAGCGCGATGCCGAGACCGTGGCCGTCCGGGAGGCCGGCCGGCTGGTCAGGGACGACGAAACGCTGGCGGCGGTGATGATCCCGCTCGGTGACGGACTGCTCGCCGCGGTCAAGCGCGGTTGATGGCCGGCTCACCGACCGCGTCCGGCCGTTCGACCCGGCTGATCGGCGCGCTGATGACCGTCGTCGTGACGCTCGGCCTGTCGGCCGGATGCAGTGGTTCGAACGACGCTCGCGCCGCGGCCGTCACCGGATCGGCAGTCGTCTCGTCGGCCGCGGCTTCGCCAGTGGCAGCCTCGTCGGCGGCGGGTTCGCCAGTGGCGGGTTCGCCAGTGGCGGCGGCCGCGGCGGCGGCGGCAGTCAGTCCGTCCGCGAGGGTCAAGTCCGCACCAGCCGCCTCGTCGGTGGCGGCCGATGCGGCCGAGACGACGGCCGCGGACGCGGTCGATCCGGACGCGGTCGATCCGGACGCGGTCGATCCGGACGCCCCCGGCGACGACCACGGCAAGCCCTGTCCCGCTGACCCGCGGTACGTCGACGAGGCCCCGATCGGGCTGCGTCCGGACGTCGCGGCAGCCTGGGCCGCAGCCACGAAGACGGCCCGCGCGGCCGGGATCGTGGTGTGCCTGAACGACGGCAAACGCAGCCGCGCCCAGCAACAGGCGACCTTCGACAACTACGTCAGGCAGTTCGGTGCTGCGATGGCCCGGCAGTATGTCCTGCCCCCGGCGAAGTCCGCCCACGTCCTGGGATTCGCGGTCGACGTCCAGCCGTACGCCGCCTACACCTGGCTCGAGCGGACCGGGGGCGCCCTGGGGTTCTGCCGGCGGTACGACAACGAGGCCTGGCACTTCGAGTTCGACGAGGCGTACCGGTCGAGCGGGTGCCCGGCGCGGCTGCCGCGGCCCGCGGGTGAACCCGGGGCTCACCACCGCCAGGGGCTCACCAGCGGTGCGGGCGTTACTGGCCGATCGTGACGCCTTTGCCGACCACGGTGATACCGCCGGGGCTCACGGAGTACAGGTCGTTGTCCAACTCGACGTCGACGCCGACCTTGGCACCATCGGGAACAACCACGTTCTTGTCGAGGATGGTGTGCCGCACGACGGCCTGCTGTCCGATCCGCACGCCGGGCAGGATCACCGAACCCTCGACCAGGCTTCCGTTACCGATGCGCACGTCGTCGGAGACCACCGACTTCGTCACGGTCGCCCCCGAGACGATCGTCCCGGCGCCGATCATCGAGTCGCGGGCGGTGCCGTCCTCCACGAACTTGGCCGGCGGCAGGGTGGCCGGGAAGCTCAGGATCGGCCAGTCCCGGTTGTAGAGGTTGAAGATCGGTTCGATCGACACCAAGTCCATGTGGGCGTCGTGATACGCATCGAGCGTCCCGACGTCCCGCCAGTAGCCGCGGTCACGCTCGGTCGCGCCCGGGATCTGGTTGCGCGCGAAGTCGTAGACGTGCGCCGACCCGCGGCCCACGAACATCGGGATGATGTTGCCGCCCATGTCGTGCACCGACGCTTCGTCGGCGGCGTCGGCCTTCAGCGCCTCGATGAGCGACGAGGTGGTGAACACGTAGTTGCCCATCGACGCGTAGGCGACGTTCGGGTCGTCCGGCACCGAGGGTGGGTCCGCGGGCTTCTCCAGGAACCCCGCGATCTTGACGCCGTCGGCGGCGGTCTTGATCACGCCGAAGGCCGTGGCCTCCAGCCGGGGCACCCGGATGCCGGCGACGGTCGCCTCCGCACCGGTGGCGATGTGGTCGTCCACCATCTGCGACGGGTCCATCCGGTACACGTGGTCGGCACCGAAGACGACCAGGTAGTCGGGCTTCTCGTCGTACACCAGGTTCAGCGACTGCAGGATGGCGTCGGCGCTGCCGGTATACCAGCGCGGGCCGAGGCGCTGCTGCGCGGGCACCGGGGTGATGTAGTTCCCGATCATCTGGCTCATCCGCCAGGTGGTGGTGATGTGCCGGTCCAACGAGTGCGACTTGTACTGGGTCAGCACGCAGATCTTGAGGTAGCCGGCGTTCACCAGGTTGGACAGGACGAAATCGACCAGCCGGAAGTTGCCACCGAACGGCACGGCGGGTTTCGCGCGGTCGGCCGTCAACGGCCACAACCGCTTCCCTTCGCCGCCGGCCAACACGATTCCGAGAACCTTGGGCTTGGGCACCATGTCGCTGACCCTAGCGGCGTTGCCCGGCTTTCGCGCCCCGGGAAACCGATGCGTTCAGGCAGCGCGACGCAGGGCGGGTCGATAGATTGCCGACGTGCATACCGCGATCCTGACCCGCGAGTACCCACCGGATGTCTACGGCGGAGCGGGGGTGCACGTCGAATATCTGGTCCGCGAACTTCGCCAGTTCATCGACGTCGACGTCCACTGCTTCGGCGACGACCGACCGGGCGCCACCGGCCACACCCCCGCGGCCGAGCTGGTCGGCGCCAACCCGGCGCTGACCACGCTGTCGGTCGACCTGTCGATGGTGGCCGCCACCGGCACCGTCGAGCTGCTGCACTCACACACCTGGTACGCGAACATGGCCGGGCACCTGGCGAAGCTGCTGTACGACGTGCCGCACGTGATCACCGCCCACTCCCTGGAGCCGCACCGGCCGTGGAAGGCCGAGCAGCTGGGCGGTGGCTATCGATTGTCGTCCTGGGCGGAGAAGACCGCGTACGAGGCCGCGGACGCGATCGTCTCGGTCTCGGCCGGGATGAAGGACGGGATCATGGAGAGCTATCCCGCCCTGGATCCGGAGCGGGTGCACGTCATCCGCAACGGCATCGACACCGAGATCTACCAACCGACGGACGATCGCTCGTTGCTCACCGAAAAGGGTGTCGACCTGGACGCGCCGATCGCCTCGTTCGTCGGTCGGATCACCCGGCAGAAGGGCGTCGGTCATCTGGTCGCGGCCACCCACCATTTCGATCCGGGCGTGCAGCTGGTGCTGTGCGCCGGCGCCCCGGACACCCCCGAGATCGCGGCCGAGACCGCGGCGGCGATCGCCGAACTCCAGGCGAAGCGATCAGGGGTGTTCTGGTTCGACGGCATGCTGACCCTGGCCGAGGTGAAGCAGGTGCTGTCGGCGTCGACGGTGTTCGTCTGCCCGTCGGTCTACGAACCGCTGGGCATTGTCAACCTCGAGGCGATGGCGTGCGGAGCGGCCGTGGTGGCCAGCGACGTCGGCGGCATCCCGGAGGTCGTCAACGACGCCGAGACCGGGACCCTGGTGCACTACGACAGCCTGGACGGACCGGGCTTCGAACGTGCCATCGCCGCGGCCGTCAACGACCTGGTCGGCAGCCCCGAACGGGCCCAGTCGTTCGGCGGGGCCGGTCGTGCACGGGCGGAGTCGCAGTTCTCCTGGACGGCGATCGCCGAGCAGACCGTTCGGCTTTACCGATCGGTGCTCGGCTGATCTGCGTTCCGACCCTGTCTCTCCCGTTGATCACCGCCACCGTCTCCCGTTGATCATGGTGCGGTGCCCGCTGATATCGGCGTGTTGCCGGCGAGTCGCGGGCAGCAGCCCATGATCAACGGGAGACAGGCACAAAACCGCCCGGGTTACCCTGCCGGTGCACGGCTCGGGGGCCCGGGCGGAAGAGGTCAGCTGACCACAGCCTTCAGCGCGTCACCCAACGCGGAGGCCTCGTCGGCGGAGATCTCGACGACGAGGCGCCCACCGCCCTCCAACGGAACACGCATGACGATCCCGCGGCCCTCCTTGGTCACTTCGAGAGGACCATCCCCGGTTCGGGGTTTCATGGCCGCCATGTGCGACTCCCTCCAGCACTCACTGTTCTTCCTATCCGGACGGTGGTTTCCCGGCCGGGTTATCTCCGCATTCGAGGCGGACGGTCCATTCTCCCCCATGACCAGGGGTGTTCCGAAACCAGGCTCGCCGCCGGACGCAGCGGCGGCCGGGACCTGACCGAGAGATCATGACGTCCACCGCCTACTCGAGCAGGAGCCCTACCGTGACGAACCCCCGTGGCGCGCCCGGTCGCAGGTCGACCGACGATGCGCCGGTGCTCACTGCCACCGCGAACGGCGTGCGAACCATCACGCTGAATCGCCCAGCGGCATTCAACTCCTTCGACCTGGCGATGAAGGGTGCACTGCTGGAGGCCCTCGCGGGCGCCGCGGACGATCGGGCCGTCCGCGCGGTGGTGATCACCGGCAGCGGCCGGGCGTTCTGCGCCGGCCAGGACCTCAAGGAGCACCTCGCGCTGGTGGCGGCGGGTGATCCGCGGGTTGGCACCACCGTGTCGGAGTTCTATAACGTCCTCGTCGCGGCGATCACCGGCATGGGCAAGCCGGTGATCGCGGCGGTCAACGGTGCCGCCGCGGGCGCCGGGGCCGGGATGGCGTTCGCGTGCGATCTGCGGATCGCCGGCCGTAGCGCATCGTTCTCGATGGCCTTCGCCGCGGTGGCGCTGTCGGCCGATACGGGGGCGTCGTTCACCCTACCGAGGCTGATCGGGCAGGGCCGCGCGTCGAAGATGATGCTGCTGGGCGAGAAGGTCGGCGCTGACGAGGCGCTCGCCATCGGCATGGTCGACCGAGTGGTGCCGGACGACGACCTCACCGACCACGTCGATGAGCTGGCCGCCAGGCTGGCGCAGGGTCCCACCCGGGCCTTCGGGTGGATCAAGGCGTCAATGCAGCACGCCGCGGCGTCCGACCTGGCCTCCACCCTGGCCTTCGAGAACCGGGCGCAGGTCGACTGTTTCGCCTCCCCCGACCACCACGAGGCGATCCGCGCCTTCGTCCGGAAGCGTTCGCCCAGGTTCACCGGGCAATGACCCACGGCCCCGGGGTCAGGAAGCTGGACAGAACGTCGCGCCGGTTGAGGTAGTCCGCCTCGTCGATCTCGCCCCGCCCGAAACGTTCGTCGAGCAGGTGGACCGGCGACTGGACCGGACCGAGCGCTGCAGGCGCGGGGGTCGCGCGAGCCGCGCGGACCATCGCCACCACGCCGGCCACCAGCACTGCCCAGAGGGACACCAGCACCATGCCGATCACCAACTGCCCGCCGCTCCGCCCGGCTCGACGCGCGTCACCGATCGGGGCTCGCGGGCATGGACCGGGCCGGCATGTACACCGTGGAATGCGGACCGATCACCAATCCCTTGGTGCCAACCATCATCACGGCGCACCCTCCTGTCCCCTTGATTCAACTCGCGGTCGGACCGGCGGGATCAGCGTCATTGGTCGTGCAACGCCGGGACGAACGTCCCGTCGAACAGTCTCCCGGGTTCGATCCAGGAGGATGTGCGGATGGGCAAGGTCGATGTTCACCGGAGCACGCTGCGGGAGCTGGACGACTGGATGGCGTACCTCACCGCGAACAGCGGTCTCCCGGGTCCGCGCGGGAACCTCGAACTCGTCGCCGCGTGCGGCGAGGAAGCGGACGTGTCCAGGGCGGAGCGACTCGTGGCCAGCGGTGACGAGTTCGCCACCGTGTGCGGCGCCGTCGCGCTCGGCCGGCACTTCGGCGCCGGCGACGAGCTTCATGTCGACGTGCTGCATCGACTCGCAGCAGACGAACGCTGGCGGGTGCGTGAGGGCGTCGCGATGGCCCTGCAACGGGCGTCGGACGATGACCCGGATCGGGGTTTCGCGCTGGCCGAGCGATGGGCCGCCGACCCGGACCCGCTCGTGCGTCGCGCGGCGGTTGCCGCCGTCTGCGAGCCGAGATTACTGCGTGATCCGGGGTTCGCGCGGCGAGCGATCGTGATCCTCGACGACATCACCGTCGCCCTCTCCCACCCGCCGCGGGATGATCGGCGCGCTCCGTCGATGCGAACGCTGCGCCAGGCCCTGGGTTACGGATGGAGTGTCGTCATCGCCGCCCTGCCGGCCGAGGGCCTGCCGGTGTTCCACCGATTCGAGGACGACCCCGATCCCGATGTCGCCTGGATCGTCCGCGAGAACCACAAGAAGGCTCGGCTCAAGCGAGTGCTCGCGAACAGCCCAACCGGGTGATGGTGCCGCAGACTCCGCCCACCCTGACCGGGGTCGGCAGCGCAACGGGAGGGACTGAGATGACGCATCGCCATCCGGACGCCGCCGACTGGTCGACGCGAGTCGATGCATGCCGGCCCGGTTGGCATGCCCGCCGCACACGGCGACCGCGAGTTCGGCGACCGCGAGTTCGGCGACCGCGGAATAGCCCGCGGCGAGGATTCGAGGGTGCGCCACCGCGCGATCTCGTGCCCTGGTCATCCGCCGCCACGCCTGCGGTGACGTAGCCTGAAGAGGTGGGACCGATGGGTGAACTGGGCGCGCTGTTCAACCCAGGCATGCGTCATGAGCTCGAGGAACGCCGATCCAAGGCGATGCGCCGTGAGGAAGAGGGCAACGCCCGCGACGGCGACCTGCGGATCGATCTGGAATCGGGGGTCGCGGTGATCAACGCGCCCGGCAGCGCCGATTCCGGAAAACCCCAGCGCGAAGCCACACCGGCCCCGGCCGAGCGAGCGGGATCCGAGACACCGGCGGATGCCACCGCTGATCACGAATCGGCAGCGTCCACGGAGCAGTCGGCGACCGCCGCTCGGTCCGACCAGCTCCCGGCTCTCCGGCCTCGGGGCAAGCGCGGCATGGCCGCATCCGCCCGCTGAACCAACCGCTCGGCATGGCCGTATGCCCACCGAACCGGTCACACACCGGGCCACGCCAACCCCCGCTCGCCCTGCTCCCCGAATTCTTTCCTCACTTGGCCGCCTCCGAGCCCGGTGGGGTCGCGCCTTCCTGTGCTCGCCAGCAGCTGCTGACGTGATCGTCGACCATGCCGGTGGCCTGCATGAGCGCGTAGGCGGTGGTCGGCCCGAAGAACCGAAAACCTTGCCGCTTGAGCGCCTTTGCCATGGTCGTCGACTCGACGGTGACCGCTGGTACGTCGCCGATCGTGATCGGCCGTGGCCGCGGTTCGGCCGGCGCGAACGACCACAACAGCCCGTCCAGCCCGTCGTCGAGATCGGCGGCGAGCCGCGCGTTGCTGATCGCGGCGGCGATCTTCGCTCGGTTGCGGACGATCGAGGCGTCGCCCAGGAGCCGTTCGACGTCGCGGTCACCGAAGGCAGCGACCCGCTCGATCTCGAACCCATGAAACGCCTCCCGGAACGCCGGCCGCTTCCGCAGAATGGTCAGCCAGCTCAGGCCGGACTGAAACGCCTCCAGGCACAAACGCTCGAACAGCGCGTCGTCGCCATGCAGCGGGCGTCCCCATTCGTCGTCGTGGTAGGTGACGTACTCGGGCGCGCCCAAGCCCCACGCACACCGCGGCCGATCATCGACGGTGGCGAGCGTGGGCAGGTCGCGCTCGGCGGCCGGGCGCGTCATGCCGGCCGAACCTCCGGAACTGCGGCGAGCGGGAGGACCCCACGGGCGATCTGGGTGGCCATCCGGCGCAACGAAGCCTGCAGCCCGATCCTGGCGATCGGACTGATCAGCGGCCAGCCCAGCCGACCGACGAACCCGAACGGCAACTCGAGCTCCTCGGCCCAGGTCACCCGGCAACCGGTCGCGGTGGCCTCGATCTCGAAGATCCCGACACCTCGGACGAACTCACCCTCATGCTGGGTGACCCAGCGCCAGGGTGGGTCGTACACGGTGACCACCATGGTGTCCAAGAACCCGATGCTGCCGATCCCGGTAAAGGCCGCCAGTCTCGATCCGACCTGCGGGACCGAGACCGCCCCCTCGATCGGGTAGAGCCGGGTGGCGATGATCCACCGCTCCTGGGAGGGCAGATCGACCATCGACGCGAACGCCGTGTCTGGCCCGACCGATAGGTCGACGGATGCCTGGACGCGAACGCTCACATGTCACCTCTGCTGTCGTGGGTCTGGGACGGGGGGGCCACCGCCGCAGGCGCGTCGGTCGGCGGTGCCGGCCCCCCGGAAAGTTGCGATTCTGTGGCGCCGTCCGCGACCCCGGATCCACCGGCACCGCTGCCCACGGAACTCAGGTGCGATGCCGGCCCGGCTCCGAGGTCGGCGAAGACGGGCACGTCGGCGGGCGGCTGGGGATCACCCGCGCCGCCCAGAGCGGAGATTTCGGCGCGCAGCCGGTCGATCTCGGTCGCCAGCCGGTCCATCGCCCAGTCCACGTCGCTCATCCGGTACCCGCGCAGCGCCATCGCGAACTTGACCGATCCGATATCGGTGCTGGTGATCCCCTGTTCAGGCAGCTCGGTCGGTGAGGTTCGCGGCGACAACGGCGCGAGCTGTTCGCCGCGCCCGAAGACGAAGACGACGATGCCGAACACCACCAGGCCGATCGCTGACGCGATGACAAGGTACTGCAGGACGGTGGTCACCGGACGATCGTGCCACGGCCGGCCGACAGACCGTCGCAGCCGCTCGGACCAGGGGGCCGCCGGGGCGGCCGCTCAGACCAGTCCACGCCGGGCGGCGGCCGGCGCTCGGGTCCCGCGGATCGCGGCGGCCATGTCGACCACGCGACGGGTCGGGCGCACCTGATGGGCGCGGAACACCGCAGCACCCTGCCAAGCAGCAATGGCGGTCGCCGCCAAGGTGCCCTCGAGGCGCTGGTCGACCGGCAGGTCGAGCGTCTCGCCGACGAAGTCCTTGTTGGACAGGGCCATCAGCACCGGCCAACCGGTCGCGACCAGCTCCGCGGTGCGGTGCAGGATCTCCAGCCCGTGCCAGGTGTTCTTCCCGAAGTCGTGGGTGGGGTCGATCAGGATGCCCCGGCGCGGAACCCCGGCAGCCACCATCCGCTCGGCCGCGCGGGTGGTCTCCTCGATCACCGCCCCGACGACATCCTGGTATACAACCCGGAAGGGGTTGGTTCGCGGTGCCGCTTGTCCGGTGTGCGAGCAGACCATTCCGGCACCGAACCGGGCCGCGACGTCGGCCAGTTCCCGATCGGCACCGGCCCAGGTGTCGTTGATCAGATCCGCACCGGCCTCGCACGCCGCCACCGCGACCTCCGCGCGCCAGGTGTCCACGCTGATCACCAGCTCCGGGTACAGCGCGCGGACCCGCTCGATGAACGGCACGACCCGCCGGATCTCCTCCGCGACGCCGACCTCGTCGCCCACCCCGGCCTTGACCCCGCCGATGTCGACGAGATCGGCCCCCTGCGCGACCGCTCGATGAACGGCTTCGATCGCGGCGCCGTCGGCGAACGTCAGCCCGCCGTCGAAGAAGCTGTCGGGGGTGCGGTTGACGATCGCCATCACCGCCGCCCGGTCCGTCGGGAGCGGGCGACCGCGCAGGACGACGCCGATGTTCGGGTGGGGAGCAACAGTCAACGAGTGAGTCATCCAGGACCAGAGTACAAACCCGATTGCTGTGACCCGGCGGCTGGCGGAAGGAACATTAACGCCCGGTCCGGTGATGATGGTGGCGTGTTGACCCACCGGGACCTGACGTCGATCGCCGGTCGGCTCACCGCGGTGGACGGGATCGTCGGCCGGGTTCCAGGCCACGGTGCAAACAGCGATGGGTGATATCTCGTGGACGCGGATCGCTCGGGAGCGCCACTGTCGGACCTGCGATCATGAACGACCCGAGCGATCCCGGGCCGCCGCCACCGCTTCGGTCGCGACCACATCCGTCGCGGTCAGGTCGGTCG
>Ga0075521_10000647_pt1 | contig 10531 bp, 10 predicted proteins | sample NGEPerD_FD_74785 | JGI IMG/M metagenome (GOLD analysis project Ga0075521, IMG submission 74785) | Arctic peat soil microbial communities from the Barrow Environmental Observatory site, Barrow, Alaska, USA - NGEE PermafrostAB12-D | ecosystem: Environmental > Terrestrial > Soil > Wetlands > Peat ...
GATTTAAGCTTGTAAAATTAATTTTTTTGCTTTAGATTTGTCAAATAGCGTAATATATTTTAAATAACCTCAACCTGTTGTTACGGAGCCGGAAATACGTTCTCGACTTATCTGATCTGCAATATAAGCTAGTCAGGCTGCCATGGAAAAAGAAGCTGCTTCATTTTCTTTTGTGGTTTGCCGGGTCACTTGCTCTTGCATTCCTGTACGTATCATTTATCAGCAATAATTTCGGATCACCAAAGGAAAAAATGCTCACACAGCAAATTGAAAATCTCAAACTTCAGTATACACTTATTGGCAGGGACCTTGATAATTCTTTAGAGTCTCTGAATAGTTTCAGACTCTCAGATGACAAACGCTACAGACCAATTCTTCATATGGAAACTGTTCCTGAAACTTACAGGAAGGCAGGATTTGGAGGAATAGACAGGTATAGTGATCTTAAAGGATATCAGAACTCTGATTTGCTCATTGAATATAAAAGCAAAATAGATGAGATAAAAAGTATGTCCACAGTGCAGAAAGAATCCTTTAAAACAATATCTGAAAGAAGTTTAGAATGGCGGCGAGAAATAGATCATTTCCCAGGTATAAGTCCGGTAAATGTTAAATTCAGACTTGGCGACGGATATAAATGGCGGGCTATTCATCCTGTATTAGGTACAGCACGAATGCATAATGGTCAGGATTTTGAGGTTCCATACGGTACTGAAGTATATGCCACAGGCGATGGAACAATTGTAGAATCAGGATGGAACTCAGGGGGTTTTGGAAACTGCATTGTAATAGATCACGGTTATGGTTTTCAAACTGTCTATGGTCATCTCAGCGACATTAAAGTTACTAAAGGGCAGAATGTAAAGCGTGGTGATCTGATTGGAATAAGCGGAAGCACAGGCTTATCTTCAGGCCCTCATCTTCATTACCAGGTTGAAGAGTTTGGAAAACATGAGAACCCGGTCAATTTCTTTAATAATGATGTGAGTGCCGATGAATACAATGACATGATTCAGGCTTTTGCATCAAGAGCAAAATTAAGATAACTTTCTCCCCAAATTAGTTTGTTAATATCGTATTCAAACAGGATATGAATTTCTTGTTTTTTAAGAAATGATTATCTTTGCCGCATTATGCCGCCTACAAAATATAAATTTGATCCCGATTCACTGAGCTTTGATAAAATAAGACTCGGAATAAAAACATTATTTCTTCGTTCACTGGCATTCTTTGCAGGGTCGGTGTTGATTGCAATGATATATTGGGTAGTTTTTGCATCCTTCTTTGATTCACCAAAGGAAAAAGCCCTTAAGCGTGAGGTTGCACAAATGACAATCCAATATGATCTTATTCACCGTGAGATGGGCGATGTGGAAAATGTTCTTGAAGATCTTCAGAAAACCGACGATAATCTTTACAGAACTATTTTCGAGGCTGAACCCATTCCATCCTCACTACGTGACGGTGGAATAGGAGGAGTAAACAGGTATGAAGCTCTTGAAGGTTATGATAACTCCAAACTGGTAATAGAAACTGCTAACAGACTTGATAAGATTAGGAAAAAGGTATATGTACAATCCAAATCATACGATGAACTTATCAAGCTGGCAAAAGACAAAGAGGAGATGCTTAAATCTATACCTGCAATCATACCGGTATCCAATAAAGATCTTACAAGAACTGCTTCAGGCTATGGCTGGCGGATACATCCCATTTATAAGATTAGTAAATTTCACTATGGCATGGACTTTACAGCCCCGCTTGGAACTGACGTATATGCAACCGGCAACGGAACAGTAGTGGGAATGGTTTCTTCACAAAGAGGCTTCGGTAAACATATTATTATTGATCATGGTTTCGGTTATTCCAGTGTATATGCACATCTGAGTAATTTTAATGTGAAGGTTGGACAGAAAGTAAAAAGGGGTGATATTATTGGTTATGTTGGCAATTCAGGCACTTCAGTTGCTAACCATCTTCACTATGAAATAAAACTGAATGGAGTAAATGTCGACCCGGTCAACTACTTTTTCGAAGATCTCAGTTCGGAAGAATATGAAAAAATGGTTGAAATTGCTTCGAAAACCGGGCAGTCTTTCGATTAGACATTTTCTTAAAACTTATTATGAAGAGACTGGTAGTTCTGCTGATAATTTTATTATCCCTTTTAAACAGTTATGCCCAATCTCCGGATAGTATACCCCTGACTCATGATACGACAATTGTTTTAGCACCAAAAAAAATTGTTATAACTGCTGTAGGCGACATTATGCTCGGTTCATCATTCCCTTCTGCTGAATTTCTGCCTCCCCATGATAACCCATATTTACTTCTTGAAAGTGTAGCTGACACACTTAAAGCGTCAGATATTACTTTTGGCAATCTCGAAGGTTCATTTCTTAATAACGGAGAAGCCGTTAAGAAATGTAAGGATACAACATTGTGCTATTTATTCAGGATGCCTGAACGATATATATCAGCTCTTACCGCAACTGGTTTCAATATTCTCAGTCTGGCAAATAACCATTTCGGTGATTTTGGCTTGCCGGCCCGAATCCGGACAAAAACAATTCTTGACTCAGTCGGGATAAACTACGGTGGACTTATTGAACACCCCTGGACGATCTTTAAAAAAGATTCGGTTTTGTATGGTTTCTGCGCCTTCGCGCCAAACGCAGGAGCGGTAAATATCAATGAAATTGACTATGCCAGGGAGATAGTCAAACGGCTTGCCGATACCTGCGATATTGTAATAGTTTACTTTCATGGAGGAGCAGAAGGAGCAGATTTTCAGAATGTTCCAAAGACCAACGAAATATTCCATGGGGAGGATCGTGGTGATGTTTATAATTTTGCACATACTATGATTGACAATGGTGCCGATGTCGTACTTGGCAGCGGACCTCACGTTACAAGGGCTATCGAAGTTTATAAAGAACGTTTCATAAGTTATAGCATGGGTAATTTTTGCACCTACGGGAGATTTAACCTGGCAGGTCCGAATGGAATCGCACCAATTATTAAAATAAATGTCGACAGGAAAGGTAAATTTTTGTCAGGAAGAATAATTCCTATTTACCAGCCATGGCCTGGCGGAGTAAAAATTGACAGTGCACGGCGGATCATATATAAATTAAGAGAATTGGATGCTCAGGATTTTCCTGATGGAGTGGTGAATATATCAGAAGATGGTGAAATAACGTATAAATAAAGTATAAATAACAGATATGCCTTATAAAGAAAAAAAAGTCGAAAAGCTCTATTATTCGATAGGGGAAGTTGCTGAAATGTTGGATGTTCCGGTTTCTACAATCCGTTTTTGGGAAAATGAGTTTGATATTCTAAAACCGATGAAAAACAAAAAAGGAAACAGGATGTTTACACCAGCAGACATCAAGAACCTTAAAATTCTCCATCATCTGGTTAAGGAAGAGGGGATGACCCTTTCTGGCGCGAAAAAGAAACTCGCCGAAAAGTGGGGCGAAACTGAATATAAGTATGAGATTAATGATTCTCTTCAGAAAATTAAAACTTTACTTCTCGATATACGAGATAATATCTAATATCTGTGACCTCTGTGTCTTCTCTGTGTAACTCTGTGTTAGTTCTTAATTTTCTTAGTTACACAGAGTTACACAGAGAACCACAGAGAAGAGAATACATATTATATGAAACTTAAAAAACTTTGCTCATATCTGGATACAGCAGTCCCCCTGTCATTTCAGGAAGACTACGATAATTGCGGATTACAGGTCGGTTTACCCGAGGCAGAAATATCTTCAGCTCTGGTTACTATTGACGTTACCGAGGAAGTTATAGAAGAAGCAATAGCACATAAATGTAATGTGATCGTTTCTCATCATCCACTAATATTCAAAGGGATAAAAAGTCTGACAGGCAGATCTTACGTCGAGAGAACTATTCAAAGTGCAATAAAGAATGATCTGGCAATTTATTCTTCTCATACCAATCTTGACGTGTTCAGTGATGGAGTAAGCAGGAAAATGGCAGAAAAGCTTGGTCTGGAGGATATTGCTGTTTTGTCTCCTTCAGAAAGCACCCTTTTGAAACTTGTAACTTATATTCCGGAAACTCATTTTGAAAAAGTCAGGGACAAGATTTTTGAAGCAGGGGCCGGAGAGACAGGCAATTATGATAAGTGCGGATTCTCGGTGTCAGGAACCGGAAGTTTCAGAGCAAACGAAAAAGCCAATCCGTTTGTTGGCGAAAAAGACAAACTTAATTTTGAAAAAGAAATAAGGTTTGAAACAATTTTGTTTTCCCACCTTCAGGGTAAAGTTACTAAAGCCCTTCTTGAGGCACATCCATATGAAGAAGTCGCTTATGATTTTTATGCCCTCGAAAATAAAAATGCAGAAATTGGTTTGGGATGTGTCGGGAAATTACCCAAACCGGTTTCGGAGGAGGAATTTCTAAAAATTGCTTCATCCGTTTTTGATGCAAAGGGCTTAAGATTTTCAAAGCTGACGGGTAAACCAGTCAAAAAAGTAGCACTATGCGGCGGTTCTGGAATATCATTATTAAATCGTGCAATCAGTTCAGAAGCTGAAGTATTTTTAACTGCTGATATTAAATATCATGATTTTTTTAACGCAGAAAATAAAATACTTCTCGTAGATGCTGGTCATTATGAGAGCGAAAAATTCTCAACTGAAATATTAAAAGACCTAATTATTAAAAAATTCCCTAAATTTGCAGTCCGGTTTTCAGAAACAAATACGAATCCCATAAATTATTTTTAAAAATGGAAAAAGCAAAATCACATGAATCTGAAATTTCTGTTGAAGAGAGATTAAGAGCATTATATGGTTTACAATTAGTTGATTCAGAAATAGATAAGATTAAAACTCTGAGAGGAGAACTTCCTCTGGAAGTGCAGGATCTGGAAGATGAAATAGCAGGATTGGAGACAAGGTTAGGTAATCTTAAAGATGAAGTATCGAACCTTGAAAAGTCGGTTTTAAAGAAGAATAATGAGATAACCGATGCTGAAGGACTAATAAAAAAATATGAAGAACAGCAAAAAAACGTAAGAAATAACAGAGAATTTGACTCTCTTTCCAAAGAGATAGAATATCAAAACCTGGAGATTGAATTGTTCAATAAAAAAATCAAAGAATTCAATTTTCTGATAGATGAGAAGAATCTGGTTATTGCTGATTCAGAAACCACTCTTACTGATCGTAAGACTGACCTGGAAAATAAAAAGTCAGAATTAGATGAAATAATATCCGATACCCAGAAGGAGGAAGAAGGACTATACAAAAAATCTGAAAAAGTAGAAGCTATTATTGAGGAAAGACTTCTTACCGCTTATAAAAGAATAAGATCAAATGCCAGAAATGGTCTGGCAGTCGTACCTGTTCAGAGGGATGCCTGTGGAGGCTGTTTTAACCAGATACCTCCTCAGAGACAGCTTGATATCAAATCGAGAAAGAAAATTATAGTATGCGAATATTGCGGCCGTATTCTCGTCGATGATGAAATTATTAAGGAAGGTCACTTGTAGACCAATCTGTAGAAATAGAGAAGAGCTGACTTTTTAAGGGTCGGCTTTTTTGTTTATGGACCCCTTTGCCCCTGCTTTGCGGGGCAAGCTCTTCGGGCACTCCCCCTGACAGGGGGAGAAAATTCTGGAAGTATTTGAAATCTCACTAAACAGACGAGTATTATCGCCCCTTTAGGGGAGATGTCGTAAAGCGACAGAAGGGTTCAATTCGATTAAACAGAATCCTTCCAGAGGATATCCCGCGAAGCGGGAGAGGGGTTTTCCTCTCCCGAAAAAAAATTAACTTTACATTCTATTTCACAATCAGATTTCATGACAAACACTGAATTCAAAAAACAGGTTGCGGAGGGTATTCCATCAGAGCTTCCGGCTATCAAGTTGTATGATAAAAATATCAATCATGCACCTAAACGCAAAGATATTCTGAACGATAATGAAAAACACCTTGCTATTAAAAATGCCCTAAGATACTTTCCTGAAAAATTTCATTCCGTTCTTGCCGGGGAGTTTGCCCATGAACTGAAAACCTACGGAAGGATTTATATGTACCGGTTCCGACCTGATTATGAGATAAAAGCCCGGAAAATAGATGATTTTCCTTACAAATCAAGAAGTGCTGCAGCTATTATGATGATGATCTCCAATAACCTCGATATTGCTGTGGCCCAACACCCTCACGAGCTTATCACATATGGAGGGAATGGGGCAGTTTTCCAAAACTGGGCCCAGTACAGGTTGACAATGAAATATCTTTCGGAAATGACCGATGAGCAAACTCTTGTTATATACTCGGGTCATCCTCTTGGTATTTTCCCTTCACAGAAGTTCGCTCCCCGATTGGTGGTGACAAATGGAATGGTAATACCAAATTACTCCTCGCAGGATAACTGGGAGAAATTTAATGCTTTAGGCGTATCACAATATGGTCAGATGACTGCTGGATCATATATGTACATTGGACCCCAGGGAATTGTTCATGGCACTACCATTACAATTCTTAATGCAGCAAGGATAATAAGCAGATCGGTGAATAGACCCGGAATTAAATTGTTCGTATCATCTGGTCTGGGTGGAATGTCGGGAGCTCAACCTAAAGCCGCAAGTATCGCGGGTCTGATTTCAGTAATTGCCGAAGTGAATCCGAAAGCATTAAAAACCAGGCATTCGCAGGGATGGGTAGACGAGATCTTCCAGGATTTAGATAAACTTATAACCAGACTTAGGTATCTTATTGACAATAAAACTGTTACTTCAATTGGTTACGAAGGTAATATTGTTGATTTATGGGAGAAGCTAACAGAGGAAAATATCTATGTGGATCTCGGTTCTGATCAGACATCACTTCATAATCCATGGTCGGGTGGTTATTATCCCGCAGGATTAAGTTTTGATGAATCGAACAGAATGTTGTCAGAGAATCCGGAAAGGTTTAAAGATGAGGTTCGGAAATCATTAAGGCGTCAGGTGGAGGCAATAAACAAACATACTGCCGGGGGTACTTATTTTTTTGATTACGGTAACGCATTTCTTCTGGAAGCTTCAAGAGCCGGCGGAGATATTCTTAAAAAAGATGGCGATTTCAAATATCCTTCATACGTTCAGGATATTATCGGTCCAATGTGTTTTGACTATGGTTTCGGCCCTTTCAGATGGGTTTGCTGTTCAAATAAAGCATCTGATCTGAATGCAACTGATGATATTGCACTTAACATACTCCTGAAATTAATCAAGGAATCACCTGATGAAATAACTCAGCAATTGAAAGACAATATTCAATGGATTCGTGAAGCCGGAAAGAATAATCTTGTAGTTGGTTCCCAGGCACGCATTCTTTACGCTGATGCCAGAGGAAGGATGGAGATTGCCTCAGCTTTCAATAAGGCCATTGCTGATGGCATAGTTTCAGCACCAGTGGTTATTGGTCGTGATCATCACGATGTTTCGGGCACAGATTCTCCTTACCGTGAGACTTCAAATATCTACGATGGATCTAAATTCACTGCCGATATGGCGGTTCAGAATGTAATTGGCGATTCCTTCCGCGGAGCTACATGGGTTTCTTTGCATAATGGTGGTGGAGTAGGATGGGGAGAGGTTATAAATGGAGGGTTTGGTATGGTACTTGATGGATCTTCCGAATCTGAAACTAAACTGAGGAATATGCTTCATTGGGATGTTAATAACGGAATTGCCCGTCGTAGCTGGGCCAGGAATAAAGAAGCAATGTTTACTCTTCGAAAAGAGATGGAAAGAACTCCAGGTCTTAAAGTTACAATTCCATATATTGCAGATGATAAGATAATTGATGAAGCTCTTTCCTGAATAAGTAGAAAGTAGAAAGTATAAAGTATAAAGTAGAAAGTAGAAAGAACTTATATAGAGGATCACAGAGATCACAGAGGTAGAAAACCCAGAATCCGGCATCGAGTACCCAGCAACCAGTACCAAGCAACAAGCAACCAGTAACTAGAATTGCCGGCAAGCCAGCATTGCCAGAAGACAATCGGTAACAACTTCAACGTTCTCTTTCTCCAGGATATCCTCAAATTCGGGATTTGAAGCTCCGGGATTGAAAATGACTCTCTTTGGATGTAGCGATAATATGTAATCGTAATACTCCTTCTGATTTTTTGCACTGAGATACATCGCTACCGTATGTACCGGACCTATATCTTCTGGTGTACCTGAAATTATTTTCAGGTCTTCAGCATCATAATCTCTTTTCCCGATTGCAATAACCGGAATGTGATTGTTTTTAAGAGTCCTGACTGCTCTGTATGAATATCTTTCGGGCTTTGGACTCGCACCAAGAACCAAAGTTATCTTTTCCATTTAGTAGTTTTTGGATTTTATTCCATCTTAATTATCAGAACCACTGCGAAAGCGACAATTCCTTCACCTCTGCCGGTAAACCCGAGTTTCTCAGTGGTGGTTGCTTTGATTGCTATGTTTTCCGGTTCTGTTTCAAGAATGATTGAAATTGCGCTTTTCATTTCCTGGATAAAAGAGGATATTTTAGGTTCTTCCAGGCATATGGTACTATCTAGATTCACAATTTTGTATTCTTTTTCCCTGATTAGTTCAAAGGTGTTTTTTAGCAGGATTTTGCTATCGATGTTTTTAAACCTGGCATCTGTATCAGGAAAATAATGTCCGATATCTTTTAACCCTGCTGCTCCCAGAAGAGCGTCACATATTGCGTGAATCAGAACATCACCATCTGAGTGAGCAACACAACCCTTTTTATAAGGGATCTTTATTCCACCCAGCCATAAATCTAAACCTGCTTCGAGTTTGTGAAAATCAATTCCCTGACCAATTCTGATGTTCATGCTTTTGACCTGTTTGCGTTTCTTAATGCATTGAGATCAAAAGCTATAGAAAACCTGAGAGTATGAGCAAGAGGATGATTTTGTGCGAGAGGCATAAGGTAGGAGAAATCAAGAGTGAATGCTTTAAGCCTGAATCCGGCACCAGCTGTAAAATATTTCCGGTTCCCTTTGGAAGGATCTTCATAAAAAAAGCCACCCCTGAGAGCAAACTGATTATTATACCAATACTCAATTCCTGTTGAATAGGTAATTTCACGCATTTCTTCCTTAAATCCGCCGGGTGCATCAAAAAATGATTGAAAAAGTGCAACAGGAACCGAGACATTAGGATCTTTTCCTTTAATAATGCTATCAGGTTTTGTACTGCTGTAGATTGGAGGAGTGGGAACAAGCAGTTTATTCAGATCGAGAGTGAGGGTAATTTTATTGTAGGTATCAAGATTAATAGTGGTAGCGGCACCAATACGCATATTCATTGGAATGAAATCAGACGTTTGAGATTGTGAATAACTCATTTTTGTCCCGATGTTTGAAAAATTAATTCCCACTCCCAACTGAGCATCCTTACTGAAAAGCGATATTTTTTTCTGGTAATATCCTGAAATGTCTGATGCGAAGGAAATTCCTGGTCTTGTAGCAACTCCTCCTGAGTATGATCCCCCGGTTAAATTTGAATATATAAATCTAAAAGCTATACTTCCGGAGATATTATCGCTGAATAGTCTTGCATAAGCTGCATCAAAAGCAAATTCGTTAGGGTTAAATGTACGTTCAAGATTACCAAATTCATCGGTGAAAGGAACATCGCCAAGGGATGAATAAAGCAGGCTGGTGGCAATTACCTGCTTTGTATCAATTCTCTTATATCCTGCAAGATATGCTATATTTATATCAGGTACCAGATTTCTAAGCCATGGCGAATAAGAAATTCCTATTCCGCCATTTCCGTCGATGAAAGCAAATTTAGAAGGATTCCAGTGCATACTATAAACATCTGGAGAGGTTGCAACACCCGCATCACCCATGGCGCCGGCTCTTGAGTCAGGAGCTATGGTAAGAAAGGGAACAACAGTCTGAATTGCATTTAGTCCTCCGGAACTTTGTTGAGAAAAAAGTAATGTTTTACCGGAAAAGACTATGATAAGCAGGAAAATTGCAATTCTCTTTATCTTCATATCTAGGTTTATCATTCTACGAACTTTACAAATATAAAACTATTTTTCATCCTTAATATTGTGTGTATCTCACAAAATTATCATTCGTCCTGAAGCCACAGCTATCTCACCATTTGCTGTAGTAACTGTTACGGTATAAGGATATAATCCTTTTCCTGCTTTTTGTCCGTTCTCATCATTTCCATTCCAGGTTACAGGTGGCAATGTATAACCATTGGGTACAATTTTTGTCTGAAGAATCCTGATTATTTTTCCGGCAATATTATATATTTTAATTATTATATCTAACTCGTTATCAGGTCTGTTGTGCTCCAGAATGATTTTTGTTTCATTTGTGAACGGATTAGGATAATTAATCAGGTTTCTGAGCATGAATTTGTGTTCTGTTACCCGAAAAGAAATCGTTTTTTCAGATGAGTTATTAAAATTGTCCCAGGCCTTAACTGTAAGATAATGAATACCTTCAGTCAATCCGTAAAGATCATAGTTAATTC
>Ga0075521_10000648_pt1 | contig 10529 bp, 11 predicted proteins | sample NGEPerD_FD_74785 | JGI IMG/M metagenome (GOLD analysis project Ga0075521, IMG submission 74785) | Arctic peat soil microbial communities from the Barrow Environmental Observatory site, Barrow, Alaska, USA - NGEE PermafrostAB12-D | ecosystem: Environmental > Terrestrial > Soil > Wetlands > Peat ...
CGGGCCGTAGGCTCGGCATCCGATGAGCGTTCCGCTAAGTCCGCAGCTGCCCCCGGGCAGCACGCGGCTGTCGCTGCCCACCGAGGGTGGCCTCCTGGCCGCTGTTCGGATCGACCCGCCACCGGGCATTGCCGTGCGACGTGAGGTCCTGCTGGTGCCCGGCTTCACCGGCAGCAAGGAGGATTTCGCCGCCGTGCTGGGACCGATCGCGGCGGCCGGTCATGCCGTAACAGCCATCGACCAGCGGGGGCAACTCGACTCGGGCGGCTTGGCGGAGGACGAGGCGGCGTATGGCGTCACGGCGCTCGCCGCCGACGTCGTGCAGATCCTCTCGTCCATGCGGCGCCCGGTGCACCTGCTCGGTCATTCCTACGGCGGCCTGGTGACCCGAGCCGCGACCCTGACCGCACCGGGGCTGGTCACCACGCTGACCCTGCTCGGCTCCGGTCCGGCAGGCATTCCCCCGCCGGCTGCGGACCGACTCCGGTATCTGCGGCCGGTGCTCGACCGCGGCGGGGTGGCCGCGGTGTGGGCGGCGAAGGAGGCGTTGGACGCGGCCGAACCCGGCTACGTCGCTCCCGGGCCCGAGTTGGCCAGCTTCCTACGCCGACGTTACCTCGCGATGTCTCCCGCATGTCTGGGCGGCATGGCCCAAGGGTTGCTCGACGAGCCGGATCGGGTGGCCGACCTCGTCGCAACCGAGGTACCCGTCCTGGTCCTGCACGGTGTCGATGACGACGCCTGGCCGCCGGCGGTTCAGGCCGAGATGGCGCAGCGGCTGGGCGCCCGCTACGACGTCGTCCCGGCCGCGGTGCACTCCCCGGCGGCAGAGAACCCGTCGGCCACCGTGGCGGTCCTATGTGACTTCTGGCGGTCGCATGACGGGGCACGTGGGTAGATACTAAGTCGTGCAGAGGTTGGGCGTAGCGACTGGTCTCCTCCGGTGAGCGCCGCGGCCTGGGCGGATCTCGATCTCGGCCCAGATCCCGGAATCTTCGGGCCGGGGAGCGTCACGTGGCGCGTCCACTCCGATCCGTCGATGGCGCTGGGTGGGTTCCGTGCCCTGCTCCTGCAGGCCGTCCACCCGCGCACGATGGCCGGCTTCGCGGCCAACTCCTCCTGGCAGGACGACCCGTGGGGCCGGTTGCGGCGTACGGCCGAGTACCTCGCCACTGTGGCGTTCGGCACCACCGCCGAGGCCGAGGCGGCCGGCGCGCACCTGCGCGCGATCCACCGGCGACTGTCACCCGGTGTCGACCCGGACACCGGGTCCCGGTTCCGGCTCGACTCCCCCGACCTGCTGCTCTGGGTGCACGTCACAGAGGTGGAGTCCTTCCTGTCCACCTACCGGCGCTGCGGCGGCCCGCTGTCGGATGCCGAGGCCGACCGCTACGTCGATGAGATGCGCCGCTCTGCGCAGTTGGTCGGCCTCTACCCGGACGAGGTCCCCGGCAGTGTGGCCGAGATCGAGGAGTACTACCGCGGCGTCCGCCCGCAGCTTCGGGTCACCCCCACCGCCTGGCGCAATGTGGGGCAGATCTTCGCTCCGCCGATGCCCTCCCGCGTCGTCGTGCTGACCCCGGCCCGTCCGGCGTGGGCCTCCTTGATCGGTTTGTCCGCCGCCCTCCTGCCGCGCTGGGCCCGCCGGCTCTACCACCTGCCGGGCTGGCCCACCACCGACCTGACCGCGACGCTGGCTGCCCGGGCCCTTCGGACCGCGACGCTGACGATGCCCGCGCGGGTCCGGCAGAGCCCCTATCACCGGGCGGCGCTGCAGCGGGTGGGCATCCCGCAGGGGACCTGAGCGGAATGCCGTGGCGATGTCGTAGCGTTGTCGCCGGAGACGCCGGCCCGATCCAGGCCCCCGGTCCCAACTCTGTCGCTTCGAGCGACGCATCGCCGTGAGGCGACCCGGCGGGTCGGCGTCTCTTCTCCTCCAGGGGACACCATGGGACGAGCACTGGACGAGCTTTCGGACCAGACTTCCGACCAGCATGGGAAGGGTGTCGTGACCGATCCGAACCCACCGCGTTGCCGTCCGCTGGCACCGGAGGTGGTCGAGGCCGCAGCGGACGTGGGGGACGGCACGCCCGATGCCGAGTTGTTGGACCGGTTGGAGGAGGCGCTGGCTCAGCTGCCGTCACCGGAGCGGGCCGCAGTGGTCACCACTCTCGGCTACGGGGAGGACGTCGCCGCCGTCGCCGCCGACCTGCGCCTGCCCTCGGCGGAGACCGAGGTCCTCATCCGCAGCGCCCTGCAACTCCTCCGCGGCGCGCTGGCCGATACCGAGCCGGCTGACGGCCAACTCTTCGCGCGCGTGGGCCGCCGGCGCAGCACAACGGGACGCCGCGGAGCGGACTGAGCGCGCTGGCCGTCGGCGACTCAGCGGGTGAACGGGGCTGATCCGGTGGCCGCGGACACCAGAGCCGCGTACACCTCCGGGTCGGTGGTCTCCGAGCCGAGTGACACATCCTTGCGCGTGCCGTGATAATCACTGCCGCCAGTGGCGAACAGGCCGAGATCGGCAGCGAGGCTCCGCAACCGGCGCCTGGTGCTCGCGTCATGCTCCGGGTGATCCACCTCGAGTGCCTGCAACCCGGCCCCGGCCATTCGGGACAACGTGTCGTCCGACGTCCCCTTGCGTCCGCCCGGATGGGCGCAGATCGCGACGCCCCCCGCGGCCCGCACCAGTGCCACCACATGCGCCGGGTCGAAGCTCGGCTTGCCAACGTAGGCCGGGCCGCCGTACCCCAGCCATCGATCGCTGAACGCCTCGGCATAGCTGGCGGCGCCGGTGTCGACCAGCGCGGCGGCGACGTGCGGCCGGCCCACCGGGGCGCCCCGCGCGATGGCCTGAACGGCCCCCCACTCCACCGGCACGCCCATGGCCTGCAGCTGAATCACCATCCGCCGTCCCCGACCGTCCCGCGACGTGCGCAATCGAGCCAACTCAGCGGCAAGCGCCGGTTCGGCCGGGTTGTAGAGGTAGGCGAGCAGGTGGACGTGCTGGGCACAGGAGATCTCCGCACCGGGCACCAGGCTCAGACCTGCCGGCAGTGCGGCGGCGGCCTCGGCGACGCCGGCGTCGGTCTCATGGTCGGTGAGTGCCACGACCGCCAGCCCGGCTGAGGCGGCCCGCCGGACCACCGACGCCGGCGAGTCGGTGCCGTCGGATGCGGTGCTGTGGGTGTGCAGGTCGATGCGCAGGATGTGCCTCGACGCTCAGGCAGCCGGCCGGGGCGGGACCAGGCGGGGCGACAGCGCCCCGTACGGCAGGCTCTCGGCCAGGGCGGGCCATTCCCGCAGATCCGCCAACCGCAACTCCTCCAGCATCAGCACACCCGCCTCGAGCGGCCAGAGTACCGCCCACAGCCACAGACCCATGCCCTCACCGACGAAGGCCGCGCAGGCGCTACTCGTCGGCAGCGACCACAGCGCCGTCGGGTGGCCGGCGGCTTCGACCCGAGCGTGCGGCGCACCCGTGTCGAAGCCTTCACCCGGGTCAGGGCCCGCGAGACCGGCATAGGCCGCGCCCAGGCCCACCCCCGGCTCCTCGGCGACCAGCAGGAACTCCGCCGGTCCGCCCAGCGGAGCGGGACCGGACAACGCCAGCACCGTCGCCTGCACCCCTTGGCGCTCGTCCCCGGCGGCACCGACGCCGGAGACGAGCCAGCCCGACGGCTGGGGCGTGGGGACCCAGAGCGGCACCGCCGCGTTCGCCGCAGTCTGCTGCAGTCCCTCGGCGCCGATGCGGGGCAACGCCCGGAAGGGCAGCACGGCGCCGTGCGTCTGACACTGCCAGTCCTTCGACCACAGCCCCGGAGGTCGCAGCGGACTGGCACACCGCGGGCAGGTCGGCTCCGGCCTCATACCGATCACGGTGAGGCTCCGGATCCCGACTCGTCAAGCCCTGGGAACCCTCGGCGGCGAAGCCGGCCCGGGTCGGCGACAGCGCGCCGTACGGTGGCGTCATGGTGCCGGACCTGCTCCCCTGCGTCGGGGCGGTGATTGTCGACCAAGCGGGCCGACTGCTGCTCGTGCAGCGCGCCCATCCGCCCTCACGCGGCCGATGGACGGTACCTGGCGGGCGGGTGGAATCGGGCGAGACCCTGCCCGAGGCGACCGCCCGAGAGGTCGCCGAAGAGACGGGTTTGACCGTGTCCGTCGGCTGTCTTCTCGCCGTCGTGGACATCGACGGGACGTACCGGGTGCACGATTTCGCCGCTACCGTCACGGGCGGCACCCTGGCGCCGGCTGACGACGCGCTGGACGCGCGCTGGTGCAGCCCGCAGGAGGTGCTGGCCATCCCGACGACCCCGGGTCTGGTCGTCGAGTTACGCCGGATGGGCGTTCCGCTGTGAGCCGGTTTCAGCCAACGATCGGTTCGGGGCGGCCCGGTTGCTCACCGCCGCGGGTCTCACCGTAGGACCGCTTGGGCACCATCACCTTGCGCCGGAAGATGCACACCATCGTGCCGTCCTGGTTGTAGCCGCGGGTCTCGACGTAGACCACCCCACGGTCGTCCCGGGACTTCGACTCCGTCTTGCCCAGCACCGTGGTCTCGCCGTAGATGGTGTCCCCGTGAAACGTCGGCGCCACATGCCGCAACGACTCGACCTCGAGGTTGGCGATGGCCTTGCCGGAGACGTCGGGCACCGACATGCCGAGTAGTAGGGAGTAGATGTAGTTGCCGACGACCACGTTGCGCTTGAAGTCGGTGGCCTTCTCCGCATAGTTGAGATCCAGGTGCAGCGGATGGTGATTCATCGTGATCAAGCAGAAGAGGTGGTCGTCGTACTCGGTCACCGTCTTGCCGGGCCAGTGCTTGTAGACCGCACCGACCTCGAACTCTTCGTAGTAACGCCCGAATTGCACGCGCTCTCTCCGTCCTGTCGTTGGGGGCCCTATCCTGCCGCAGTGACGGATTGGGGCTTCTGGCAGGCAAGTTGGGACGAGCAGCAGGAGTCCTACCTGCCCGACCGCGAGGAGCGGCTCGCCGCGATGCTCGATGCCGTCGAGGGCGTCGTCGGCTCCGCCCCCCGGGTGCTCGACCTGGCGTGCGGACCGGCCTCGATCACCACTCGGGTGCTGGCGCGGTTTCCCTCCGCCACCGTAGTCGGCGTCGACGTCGATCCCGTGCTGTTGGCGATCGCTCGCGGAGTGCACGCCGCGGACGGGCGGGTCAGCTTCGTCGCCGCCGACCTGCGGGAACCGGACTGGGCGCAGGCGGTGCCGCACGAGAAGGGCTTTGACGCGGTCCTCACCGCGACGGCGCTGCACTGGCTGGCCGAGCCGGACCTCACGCGGCTCTACGCGGACCTCGCCCGGTTGGTCCGCGCCGGGGGCATCTACTGCAACGCTGACCACATGCCGTTGGTAGGAGCCCCCCGGCTCTCCGCCGCGGTGAACGCGGCCACGGTGCGTTTGCAGGAGCAGGCCCGCGCCGCCTCCGGTGCCCTGGACTGGGACAGCTGGTGGGCGGCCGCTGCCGCCGAGCCGGCGCTGGCGGAGCTCATGATCGAGCGCGGTGGACTGTTCGAGGGGACGGGCCACCCGGTCGAGTTCACCCCCCCGGCGACATGGCATGTCACCCGGCTGCGTCACGGCGGCTTCGCCGAGGCGGCCGTCATCTGGCGCGACCGCGCGGACGGCGTCATCGCCGCCGTCCGGTAGCCGGCCGGGAACAGCCTGGCTCAGGTCCGCAGCTTGTACTCCTCGAGCAGCCGCCGACCGATGATCATCTTCTGGATCTCGGCAGTGCCCTCGCCGATGAGCAGCATGGGCGCCTCCCGGTACAGCCGCTCGATCTCGTACTCCTTGGAGTAGCCGTAACCGCCGTGGATCCGGAATGAGTCCTCCACGACCTCCTTGCAGTACTCCGACGCGAGCAGCTTGGCCATCCCGGCTTCGACGTCGTTGCGCTCGCCGGAGTCCTTCGTCCGCGCGGCCATGACCATCATGGCGTGGGCCGCCTCCACCTTCGTGGCCATCTCGGCCAGCTTGAACTGGATGGCCTGGTGCTGGGCGATCTGCTTGCCGAAGGTCTCCCGCTGTTGGGCGTAGGCGATGCCAAGCTCGAAGGCGCGCTGCGCGACCCCGCAGCCGCGGGCGGCGACGTTCACCCGGCCGACCTCCACGCCGTCCATCATCTGGTAGAAGCCCTTGCCGACCCCGTCGGCACCGCCGAGGGCGCTGCTGGCCGGCACCCGGGTGTTCTCCAGGACCATCTCGGTGGTCTCGACACCCTTGTAGCCCATCTTCTCGATCTTGGGCGGTATCGTCACGCCGTTACCGGCGTCGCCGATGCCGGGTTCCTTCTCCACGAGGAACGTCGTCATGTTGCGGTACACCGAGTCCGCGCCGGTGTCGGTCTTGACCAGAACGGCGACCACACTGGAGCGCGCCCCGTTGGTCAGCCACATCTTCTGGCCATTGATCACGAAGTCGTCGCCGTCCTGCACGGCACGACTCTTGATCGCCGAGACGTCGGAGCCGCAGCCCGGTTCGCTCATCGAGAAGGCACCCCGGATCTCACCGGTCGCCATCCGGGGTAGGAAGTGTTCCTGCTGCTCCTTGCTACCGTGCTGCTTGATCATGTACGCCACGATGAAGTGGGTGTTGATGATCCCGCTGACGCTCATCCAGCCGCGGGCGAGCTCCTCGACACAGAGCGCGTAGGTGAGCAGCGACTCACCGAGGCCGCCGTACTCCTCCGGGATCATGAGGCCGAAGAGCCCCATCTCCTTCATGCCCTCGACGATGGCATCCGGGAACTCGTCCTTGTGCTCCAGCTCGGTCGCGTAGGGAATGATCTCTTTGTCCACGTAATCGCGAACTGTGGAGACGATCTCCTGCTGGATGTCGTTGAGCCCTTCGGTCTGCGCTAGCCGGCCCATGTCGGCGTCCTCCTCGGGATATCCCATGATCTGCGTGCGCGGCGGCGGGATTCCCGCACTTCCCGCCATTATCCGCGCTCCATCGCCCGGCTGTGCGTCGGGGTGGCGGATCGTCGCGTGGGGTCACCCGGCGGTGCACCCGGCCCGGCCGTACGCGGTCGGGGGCGACGCCGCCGAGGCGGGACTCAGTCCGGCGGTGGCTCGAACTTCTTCGTCCGGGCCATACCGGCCGCCCGGCCCTTGGCTGCGATCACCAGCGCCATCTTCCGCGAGGCCTCGTCGATCATTTCATCGCCGATCATCGCCGCCCCGAGGAGGCCGCCTTCGGGCGAGGTGTAGTGCGCGTAGGCGTCGAGCACCAACTCGGCCCAGTCGTAGTCCTCCTGGCGCGGGGAATACACCTCGTTGGCCGCGTCGACCTGGCCGGGGTGCAGGACCCACTTGCCGTCGAACCCGAGCGCGGCCGACCGACCCGCCACCTCGCGGAAGGCGTCGACGTCACGGATCTGCAGGAACGGACCGTCGATGGCCTGCACACCCTTGGCGCGGGCAGCCAGCAGGATGGACATGAGGATGTGATGGTAGGGGTCGCCCGGATACTCACTGATCAACCCGCCGACCACGGTGGTCCGCATCTGGATGGACGCGAGGAAGTCGGCCGGCCCGAAGATGACGGTCTCGATGCGGTCGCTGGCGAAGGCGATGTCCTTGGCATTGATCAGACCGATGGCGTTCTCGATCTGCGCCTCGATGCCGATCCGACCGACCTCGAACCCCATCGTGGTCTCGATCTGGGTCAGCAACACGTCCAGCCAGTGCACCTGCTCCGCTGACTGCACCTTGGGCAACATGACGCAGTCCAGGTTGGCTCCGGCCCCTTCGACGACCTCGATCACGTCGCGGTAGGTCCACTTGGTGGTGAGGTCGTTGACGCGGACGACACGCGTCTTGCCCGTCCAGTCCCCGGTGTTCAGTGCGGCCACGATGTTCTTCCGAGCGCCCTCCTTGGCGCCCGGCGCCACCGCGTCCTCGAGGTCGAGGAAGACCTGGTCGGCCGGCAGACCCTGGGCCTTCTCCATCATCTTCGTGGAGCTACCGGGCACCGCAAGACAGGAGCGGCGAGGGCGCAGGGCGGGCGACACGGCATCCATCCAACGATCCTACCGACGGGATGCGGTCCGGCTACGCGACGGGTGCAGCGGCCACCTCGGGGTATTCGGAACGAACCACGGTCGCAATGCCGGCGATACGGCCGTGGCAGGCTGGCCGGCGTGACCGTACAGACCGGCCCGCCGGAGGATGCTCCCCTCCCGACCAGGGTCCAGGAGGTGGCCGTCATCGAGGAGGCCAGCAAGAAGTCGAGCCTGCTGTGGCTGCGCGGCGGCCAGGGTCGCGCGCAGGCCGTGTGGCACCTGTGGCACGAGGGGGCCGCGTATGTGCTCTGCGGGGGCGAGGAGCAGCCCGCCCCCGATCTGGACACCGGCACGCGAGTCGCGGTCAGTGTGCGCAGCAAGGACAACGGCGCGCGCCTGGTGGTCTGGGAGGCGGAGACCGAGCGGGTGGCGCCGGGCTCCGAGCTGTGGCAGGCCGTCATTCCACTGCTCGCCGCCAAGCGGTTGAACGCCCCCGACGGTCCGGCGGCGGCGCAGCGGTGGGCGAGGTCGAGCGAGGTGTACCGGCTGGTGCCGACCGGTGTGCTGCTGGAGTCCTGGCGGGACCCCGACCGGCGCAGCGGGGCAGCGACGCCATCCCCGACGCCAGCCGCCAACCACGTGCGTACGCCCTATGTCTTGGGCGGAAGGCGCCGTTCTGGTTGATGCCGTCCGGGTTGGATGACGTCCGGGCGGTACGTTCAGAAGAGCCGGTAGCTCGCGCGTCCCATGGTGAAACCGTGCCGGCTGTGCAGATCCTCGCAGCGCAGTCCGCTTCGCCGGCTCGTGCACTTCAACGTGCCGGCCTGGAGCGCAGAACCGTAGGCGAGTCGGCGCTTGGCCAACGCAATCGCGTCCCCGACGCAGAGGAAACGTGATCCTGCTGTGCTCAGCCCGACCGCCGTCCCCCAGTCCAGCACGCAGTCCGCCGGCTTCGGCGGTGGCTGCCAGGTCCGCTCCCGGATGTCACAACGCACGAAGGTCCGGCTGAGGGCACAATTGATATTGCCGCTGGGGGTGCCGAAGGTGGTGGTGCGCGTAACGCCCGTGGTGAGTGGCCGCTCGGGCGTGGCCGACAGCGACCCCGCAGCTGAACGTGAAGCCGACCGTGACTGCAAGGAGTCCTCGGCCCGCCCCGCCGCTGCGCACCCGCCGATCACGAGGAACCCGGCCACGCACAGCCAGGGCACGACTGTTGAACGGGGAGGTAGGTGCACGAAGGTGAAGATAGGGCCTCGGTGGGCACCCCGCAGCGAAGCTGGGCGATAAGCCAGACGGACTGAGGTGGTTTGCGAGGATGCCGCGGCATCCTCGGCCCAGGACTGCCACGACGGTAACCTGCCGGGGTGAGCGGGCCGCCGCAACGCGTCTTTGTCGCTCGCCTCGCCGGCGTCGCCGTCTTCGATCCCTACGGTGATCAGGTCGGACGGGTGCGCGACGTCGTCGTCGTGCTGCGTATCGGGCGACAACCGCCACGGGTGCTGGGGCTGGTCATGGAGGTCCAGCCGCGCCGCCGGGTGTTCGTCCCTATGGGCCGGGTCCGCGGTATCGAGGCCGACCAGGTGATCATCACTGGCGCTGTCAGCCTGCGGCGCTTCGAGCAGCGGGCCGGGGAAACGATGGCCATCGGGGAACTGCTGGACCGCAAGGTCACCCGGCTCGACGACGACACGACGGTCACCGTGATCGATGTCGGTCTGGAACAGACTCGGACCCGCGACTGGCTGGTGACCAAGGTCGCGGTGCGCACCCCCAACCGAGGAATGCGTCGGCGCGGACAGCTCTCGGTGCTGGCCTGGGACACGGTCACCGGCTTCTCGCTGCCCGAGGAGGGCCAGGGCGCGGCCAACATGCTGGCGGCCTTCGACCAACTGCGAGCGGCGGACCTGGCCAACGTCCTGCACGAACTGTCACCGAAGCGCCGCTCCGAGGTGGCCGCGGCATTGGATGACGAGCGGTTGGCCGACGTGCTGGAGGAGCTGCCCGAGGACGACCAGGTGGAGATTCTCGGCAAGTTGGAAGAGAAGCGGGCGGCGGACGTGCTGGAGGCCATGGCCCCCGACGACGCCGCGGATCTGCTCGGTGAGCTGCCGACGCATGAGCAGGAACGCCTGCTCGAGCTGATGCAGCCGGACGAGGCGGGCCCAGTGCGCCGGTTGTTGAGCTACTCCGAAGACACTGCCGGCGGGCTGATGACCACCGAGCCGGTCATCCTGCCGCCGGACGCGACGGTTGCCGAGGCGTTGGCCCGGGTCCGCAACCCCGAACTGACCCCGGCACTGGCCAGCCAGGTCTTCGTCTGCCGATCACCGACTGCTACCCCCACCGGGCGCTATCTCGGCATCGCGCACATCCAGCGGCTGCTCCGGGAGCCGCCCTCCTCGCTGGTCAGTGGCGTCGTGGACAGGGACATCGACCCGTTGACGCCGGATGTTCCGCTGGCGGTGATCACGAGCCACCTCGCCACCTACAACCTCGTCGC
>Ga0075521_10000650_pt1 | contig 10515 bp, 5 predicted proteins | sample NGEPerD_FD_74785 | JGI IMG/M metagenome (GOLD analysis project Ga0075521, IMG submission 74785) | Arctic peat soil microbial communities from the Barrow Environmental Observatory site, Barrow, Alaska, USA - NGEE PermafrostAB12-D | ecosystem: Environmental > Terrestrial > Soil > Wetlands > Peat ...
GTAGTATATTTATTGGATCTGATACCCCGGTACTCGCAAGGAAGCGAATCAATAATATTTTTTTTAAAATAAAAAATATTAATCAAATTCGTGTAATCGATTGCATAGAGTTTTGTTTTCACGATCATTCTAAACTTTAACAACTGCCATTTTTATGAGAAAGAAACGATTGTTGCCGTGGAGGAACACTCCCCTGTTCCTGCTGTTTATATTTTTTCACTCCTTCAGCTTCGCTCAAAACAGAACCATCTCGGGAACAGTTACCGATTCGGCAGGCGGTCCGGGGCTTGCGGGTGCAACCATTTTGGTACAGGGCTCAAAGCTGGGGACCCAGACCAAAGCAGATGGCAGTTTCCAGATCAGTGCTCCGTCTTCCGCTACCCACCTGGTGATTTCCTCTGTCGGGTTCAAACAGCAAACCGTTCCCATTGGCGGTGGTACCATCAATCAATTGACTATTGCCCTCGACAGACTGCCGGTCACTTCATTGAGTGATGTGGTGGTGATCGGATACGGAACGGTGAAACTAAAAGATGTTACTGGTTCAGTAGCCACCGTAACCTCAAAAGATTTTCAGAAAGGTGCTGCCATCACTACACCTGACGAAATGCTTGCCGGTAAAGTTGCGGGTGTTTCGGTAACCTCCAACGGAGGCCAGCCCGGATCTGCAGCCACCGTCCGCATTCGCGGACTCGCTTCCCTGAACGGCAATAACGATCCGCTGTATGTTATAGATGGAGTACCCCTGCAATCACTGAAGAATCCTGACGGCAGTTCCACCATTTCCGGTGTAACGGATCCACTATCGATGATCAATCCGAATGATATCGAAAGCATGACGATACTCAAGGATGCATCCGCTGCAGCGATTTATGGTTCAAGAGCATCGAGCGGCGTTATCCTGATTACCACTAAAAAAGGCAGAAGCGGGAAACCGGTTTTTAATTTCAATACCCAGCTGGGATCTTCTATTATCGGGAGAGAAGAACAGGTACTGACTACCAATCAACTGAAAGCTTACGTGAATGCAAACGGCACGCCGTCGCAAATTGCTGAAATGGGCACTGCGAGCACGGACTGGCAGCACGAGATTTACCAGTCGGGCTTCATCAGCAACAGCAACCTGAGTGTGTCGGGAGCTCTTAAGAATTTACCCTATTATGTTTCGGTGGGTTACCTGGACCAGGCCGGTATTCTCAAAACGGACAACCTGAAAAGGACAAGTGCATCCCTGCGGTTGAATCCGAGTTTGTTCGACAACTCCCTGAAAATTAATTTTAATTTCAACTACACATACGAAAATACCCGGTTTGCCAACCAGGCGGCGATCGGCGCAGCGGCAGCCTTTGCACCCACGCAACCGGTGTATACAAATACCAAACCCAGTTATTTCGGCGGATACTTTGAATGGACAACCGGAAACGACAGTACGCCCAATACCAATGCGACTAAAAATCCGGTGGCTTTATTAAATCAGTATAACAGTTCGAGCCAGGCCAACAGGATGTTTGGAAATGTGGAATTTGATTACAAACTCCATTTCCTTCCTGACCTGCATGTAAACCTCAACCTGGGTCTGGATACCTCTGTAGGCTGGGGAAGTGTTCATGTTCCGGGCGATGCTGCGCAACAATGGGGTACCACCACCAACCACGGACTGAATTACAATTACCGGGGTACGAATCAGAATACCGTTCTGGAATTTAAGCTCAATTATATAAAAGATTTACCCGATGCCGGCAGCAATATCAATGTGCTGGCGGGTTATGGCTATTATAATAACCGCGCATACACCGACAACTATCCGCACCTCGACTCCAAAGGAGATACGATTGCGGGAACGGCGCCCCTGTATCCGAACAGTATAAACGAAAACACCCTGATCTCATATTTTGGCCGGTTAATCTACACCTATAATAATAGATATACGTTAACGGCTTCCATACGCACAGACGGATCCTCCCGTTTTGCGCAGGCTGACCGCTGGGGCGTGTTTCCCGCCGTAGCCGTTGCCTGGAAATTGACGGAAGAAGATTTTATGAAAAGTGTGAGTTCTGTTTCCATGCTGAAACTCCGCGCCAGTTATGGCGTGACGGGTAACCAGGATGGAATCGGCAACTATGGATATATTCCGAGTTATTACCTGAGTAGTAATGGAAGTCAATACCAGTTTGGTCCTGACTTTTATTATATGTCCACCCCCTCACCCTATGTGGCCAACCTGGTCTGGGAACAAACAGCGTCTACGAATATCGGAGTCGACTACGGTTTCCTGAAAAACCGGATCAGCGGTAGCATTGAGTATTATTATAAGAATACGACGAACCTGATCAACAGTATTTTTATTCCGACGGGTACCAACTTTACCAATAAGATCACGAGCAATATTGGAAACATGGTGAGCAAGGGATTTGAATTTTCAATCAATGCAGTGCCGGTGCAAAACAGGGACCTCACCTGGAATGTTTCCTTCAATCTGACTTACGAAAACATCAATATTACCAAGCTAACGAATGCCACCAATGACCCTAATTTTTATGGAAATGCAACCGGTGGCATCTCAGGAGGAACAGGAAATACGATCCAGATGAATACGGTGGGATACGAACCCAATTCTTTCTTTGTGCTGCAGCAGGTGTACAATCAAAAGTCGGGCATGCCTACAGAAGGATTGTATGTGGACCGAAACCGGGACGGCATCATATCATCGCCGCCTTCGTCGCCTGATGCATATCATTACAAATCACCTTTCGCGCCGGTATACATGGGCTTCAGTACTTCAGTAACCTATCATAACTGGAGCCTGAGCACCGTACTTCGTGCTAATATCAACAACTATGTGTATAATAATGTGGCTGCTAACCTGGCCGTTCAGCGATCCATCCTGAATCCGAATAATTTTATTTCGAATACACTCACCAGTTATTCCAATACCAATTTCATCAATAACCAGTATTTCACGGATTACTATGTAGAGAATGCTTCTTTTTTGAAAATGGACAACCTGATGCTGAATTATAATTTTGGTACCATCATGAGCAATAAAGTCAGGTTGAACGTGAGTGCCAGTTGCCAGAATGTGTTCACGGTAACCAATTATACCGGGATCGATCCGGAAATTTACGGAGGCATTGACAATAATATTTATCCAAAACCCAGGACCTATACACTCGGTATAAATCTTGGATTTTAAATTCATCAATTATTCAAATTGTGCGATATGAAAAATAATTTTTTTAAAACAGGGAGCGGGTTGCTGGTGTTGATCGTCCTGTTGGCGGGTTGCACCCAGGACCTGAACCGTTATCCTTCCAATACCACTACAGCCAGCCAGGTGTACAGCACCGCTGCCGGATATAAAGATGCGCTGGCTAAAGTGTATGGTTCCTTTGCTTTGACAAGCAGTACGGGTCCGGGCAATTCAGACCTCGGGGGAATCGACGCGGGAACATCTGACTTCGTGAGGCTTCTTTTTGATGCCCAGGAATTGAGTACCGATGAAGCCGTCTGTGCATGGAACGATCCCGGCGTTCCGGATTTTCACAACATGAACTGGAATCAGGGCAATACCATTTTGCTGGGTTTATACAGCCGCTCCATTTTTCAAATCACGGTAGCGAATTCTTTTATAGCGAATGCCAGTGATGCGGCCATTGCCAAGTTCAGCGGAACGGATGCTCAAAATATCCGGTATTACCGCGCCGAGGCCAGATTCTTACGTGCTTATCAATATGCTGTACTGATGGATTTGTTTGCCAACCCGCCATTCACTACAGAAAAAAGCCCGATCGGAACGGCATTCCTTCCGCCCCAGATTTCCAGATCATCGCTGTTCTCTTATATAGAATCCGAACTCAAGAGTCTGGATAGTGCCAACACGATGGTGCCCCCGATGCAGAATGAATACGCTAGGGCAGACCAGGCCTGTGTATGGGCCCTGCTCGCGAGAATTTACCTGAACGCTGAAGTATATACCGGAACGGCCAGGTATACAGATGCCATCACCTATGCGAGCAAAGTAATCGGGGCAGGTTATATCCTGTTGCCTAAATACCAGAATCTTTTTCTTGCAGACAATAACCTGGACAATACAGAACAATTGTTGTCTGTGGCTTATGATGGACAGAATACACAGAACTATGGTGGTACCACATTTATCATCAATGCAGCGATCGGCGGAAAAATGACACCGGCCAACTATGGCGTTCCCGGCGGTGGATGGGGAGGCAACAGGGTCACTTCGAATATTCCCAACCTGTTCCCTGACCTGACCGGCACAACAGATCATCGTTCGCTGTTTTATACGAATGGCCAGAGTGAATCCATCAGCAGTATTGCCACATTCACCGACGGACTTGCAGTAACCAAGTTTCAGAATGTGACCTCTACCGGGGCCACGCCGCCCAATGCGAGTGTGTATTCTTCTACTGACTTTCCTCTTTTCCGCCTGGCGGAAATGTACCTGGTGTATGCAGAAGCTGTGTTGAGAGGCGGTACAGGTGGTACCAACGCGCAGGCCCTTACTTATTTTAATCTGATCAGGGAAAGAGCCTATGGGAACACAAACGGAGATGTGACTTCGATTACCCTTCCCCTCATCTTGCAGGAAAGAGGCAGGGAATTATATTGGGAATGTTTCAGGAGGACGGATCTGGTGCGTTATGGATTGTTTACTTCACAGGCCTATTTGTGGCCATGGAAAGGTGGCGTGTCCTCAGGCACCGGAACTGATGACCACTTCAATATTTTTCCATTGCCTTCTGTTGACCTGAATGCCAATCCGAACTTAATCCAGAATCCGGGATATTAAAATTTTAAGCATCTATATAAAGCGATTGTATGAAAAGACTTTTTAATAACATTATGCTGATGGCCGCCTCGGGGATCGTGCTGTTCAGCGCCTGCCAAAAGGATGAGACCAAGGTTGTTTTCCTGGGAGGCACGAATCCTGTTTTAACTTCCTCCATTCCCGATGGAGACACGATCCCGCTGCCGGTGACGGATACGACTTCCTTGGCTGTGGTGTACAAATGGACGAATCCGAATTACCAGTTCAGTAATGGTGTCAGTTCCATGAACGTCACCTATTACCTGCAGGTGGACACGGTGGGTGCCAATTTTAGCAGTCCGAATATGCAAACGGTAGCGATCAATTCGGATCTTCAGAAAGTGTTTACCGTTTCCTCATTCAATTCCCTGTTGGGGAATGGCCTGCAACTGAGCTTTGGTCAGCCCCACAATATCGAAGTGCGGGTGCAATCATTCATTCAGCCTTTCACTTCCGCTTCGCCGGTTGCCGGAACGCTGAATTCTGAAACGCATAAATATATCGTGACACCTTTTGCACCACCGCCAAAAGTGAATCCACCTTCGTACGGAACACTTTATATCGTGGGCAGCGCCATAGCGGTGAGTGGTTGGAATAATCCCATATCTCCTGCGTCGCAGGTGCCTGTTCAGCAATTTGCGCAGATCAGTCCTACGGAATTTAAGTTAACCGTACCGATTGTTGGCGGGGGCGAATACAAATTCATTGGAGTTAACGGATCCTGGGGAGATCAATGGAGTGTCGCTGTTAATGATGATCCGAATGCCATTAACGGTGGTCCCTTTGTTTTTAATGGCGCAAATACCAAGGCTCCGGCCGCAAGTGGCAACTATGTCATTGATGTGAATTTTCAAACGGGTCAGTTTACCGTAACGCCACAGTAATTAACACTAATGACGATCAAAATATAATTGTATGAAATATAATATATCAAAATTTTTACTGGTTGGTCTATCGTTGCTGTTGGGCGTATTGGCCTGTCAAAAGCAAAGCAATCCGTATTATTCGAATGGGACCACACCGGTATTGAGCAGTTCCACGACCACCATTGCAGCGACTCCGGCGGATTCGCTCAGCAATGCGCTGATATTGAACTGGACCAATCCCAACTATGCAACCAATGCGGCAACCCAGAAATATACTATCCAGATTGATTCAGCCGGCAGGAATTTTTCCAAGGCTGCTGAAATTGTCGTGAGCGGTGTACTGACAGATACTTTTACAGCAAAACAAATCAATGACGTAGCGCTAGGAATGGGGTTCTCTTACAATGTGGCGTATAATATGGATGTGCGGGTGGTGTCGTCTTACGCAAATAATAATGAGCAGCTCCCTTCCAATATGATCACCATCAGTGTAACACCTTATGTGATCCCTCCTAAAGTTGCGCCTCCAACCTCAGGTGAACTCTACCTGGTGGGTGATGCCACCCAGGGCGGATGGAGTAATCCGGTACCTAAACCCTCGCAGCAATTTGAAAAAATTGATTCCGTGCATTACGGCGGGGTTTTTAAATTGAATGGTGGTAAGCAGTACCTGATGTTACCTGTTAACGGAGACTGGTCAAATAAATATGCTGTGGCCAGCGGAACTGTACCATCTACGGGTGGACCATTTGGATACAATGGAGGAAACAGCACATACAATACCAATTTTTCCGGTCCGGCCAACGACGGATGGTATACCATCATGGTGGATTTCCAGCAGGGAACATTTTCTGTAAATGCTTATACACAGTTGGTGCCTGATAGTTTGTTCCTGGTTGGTGATGCCACAACGGGTGGCTGGAACAATCCGGTTCCTGAACCGTCACAGGTATTTACGCGGATTAATTCTTCGCAGTTTTCCCTTACCCTGCCTTTGATCGGAGGCAAGCAATACCTGATGCTTCCGGTAAATGGTGACTGGTCGAATAAATTTGCTGTGGCCAGTGGAACAGTACCATCCACAGGTGGACCTTTTGGATACAACGGAGGCAACAGCACGTTTAATACAAATTTCAACGGTCCCGCAGCGGGCGGAACCTATACCATCCTGGCAGACTTCCTGAGTTACCAATTCAAGGTAACTCAATAACGGCCGGGGTGTTTATGAGACACTAAAAGTTTTACAAAGAAAGGAGGCGGACCACGACGCCTCTTTTCGTTTTCAAATAATAGATTTTAATCCGAACTCAGACTAAGAATTGCAGCCGATGAAAAAATTTTACTTCGTTACAGGACTGTTACTTTGTGTTTTTTCACTCTCTGCGCAGGAATTGGTAACAATGCCTGTTTTTCCACTGGACAATAGTTCGGTCACGGTGGTGGTGGATTGTTCATTTGGAAACCAGGGACTGAATAATTATGCAAACACCAGTGATGTTTATGTTCATGTGGGCTTAATCACCAGTTCCAGCACCAGTTCTTCCAACTGGCTTTATGTGCCTTTTACCTGGGGTACTACGAATGCGGCTGCACACGCTACTTATCTGGGAAGCAATAAATATTCCTTTACCATTAATAATATCCGAAGTTTTTTTGGTGTTCCTGCGGGAGAGTCCATTCTCAAACTGGCCATCCTGTTCCGGAATGGCAGCGGGAGCCTTGTTCAGCGCAACAGCGATGGTTCGGATATGTATCAAAGCATTTATACCTCAGGTCTTTCCGTTCAATTTACGCAACCTGCTTTTCAGCCGATGTACAATCCGGTTCCCGTTCCGATTACAAAAAATGTTGGGGATGCGATGTCAGTGACATTCATCTCCAATCATGCGGCATCCCTGAAATTATATTTTAACGGAGCTATCATTGCTTCTGCTGCATCCGGTGATTCGCTGACCGCCATGGTTTCCATAATTGTGGCAGGCAACCAGGTTGTGAAGGGTACAGCAGATGATGGAACCAGTGTTAGTACGGACTCATTTAATTTTTATGTTGGAACGCCTTCAAATATTCAACCCCTTCCACCTGGCGTAAGGGATGGCATCAACTACCCGGCGGGCGACAGCTCAGCCATATTGGTTTTGTTTGCTCCCTTTAAAACGAAAGTGGTTGTGGTAGGAGATTTTAATAACTGGACCCAGTCCACCGCCTACCAGATGTATAAAACGCCCGACAGTAATTATTACTGGCTCCGGATCAACGGACTCACCGCAGGTACGGAATATGCGTACCAGTATATTATGGACGATACGATCGTTGTTGCGGATTACAATACCGAAAAAGTGCTGGATAAAAATGTAGATCCGGGAATTCCTGCATCCACCTATCCCAACCTGAAAACATTTCCATCGGGCGCGAGCGGATCACTGACTGGTATTATACAAACTGCACAGCCTGTTTATAACTGGCAGGTTAGTAATTTCAAAAGGCCTGCGAAGCAAAGTTTGGTGATCTATGAACTCTGGCTGGCCGATTTCACTACCAAGGGGAACTGGCAGGGTTTGATGGATACACTGAGCTACCTGAAACGGCTGGGCATTAATGCCGTGGAGATCGAACCGTTCTCCAATTTCGAAGGTGCGGTGAGCTGGGGCTATAATCCCAACTTCTATTTTGCTCCGGATAAAGTTTATGGCACCGCGACCCTTTTAAAACAATTTGTAGATGCCTGTCATCAGCAGGGCATGGCCGTCATCATGGATATGGTGATGAATCATTCTTTCGGCAGTTCGCCGATGGTACAGATGTACTGGGATGGTAAACTCGGTGTACCCGCTGCCAACAATCCCTGGTTCAATCCATATCCAACACATGCATTCAATGTGGGTTACCAGTTTAATCATGAGAGCGACGCAACAAAAAACTTTACACGACGGGTAATCAATTACTGGCTGTCCAATTATCATATTGACGGCTACCGCTGGGATCTTGCCAAGGGATTTACACAGACCCGCACCTGTGATGCCTTTGGAAATAATTGTGATGTTTCTGCCTGGGGTGCATACGATGCAGGCAGGGTGGCAACATGGAAAACGATCTATGACAATATGCAAACAACTTCTCCCGGTAGTTATTGTATTCTGGAAATGTTTGCAGACAATGATGAACAATCGGTGGAGGCCAATTACGGCATGATGCTCTGGGGAGCCAATCTGAATCCCAATTATAATCAGGCGACCATGGGTTATAGTGCTCCGGCTCCCGGAGGCGCCACCTGGGATTTATCCGGCAGTATATATACTTCGCTGGGGGGATGGAATCAACCCGGGCTGGTGGTATACCAGGAAAGTCACGACGAAGAACGACTGATGTATAAAAATGAGCAGTACGGAAACAGCAGCGGTGCGTATAGTGTAAAAGATCTTGCTACCGGATTGCAGCGGAATGCAGCGGCGGCAGCTTTTTGGGCAATGGCACCGGGACCCAGGATGTTAACGGAATTTGGTGAGCTGGGATATGACTATTCTATCAACTGGTGTACCAATGGTACAGTGGATGCTTCGGGAGGCTGTCGCCTGACACCCAAGCCCATTCGCTGGGATTATTTACAAGACAGTTCACGAAAAAAATTGCACGATGTATATGCATCGGTGATTCAGTTGCGCAAAACTTATCCCGAACTGGATACAGCAAATTCAGTGTACTCACTGACCGGAGCATTTAAATATTTGCTCGCATCGGGTTCTTCAGCCGGCGCGGTAGTGTTTGCAAATTTTGATGTGAACACAGCTACCGGAACGATTTCCTTTCCGGGCAAGGGCACCTGGTATAATTATTTTGGTACGGATTCGATCACCGTTACCGGCAATCAGAATTTTACCCTGGCCGCCGGGGAGTGGCGCGTATATCTCAATACCAAATTAAAAGACACAGCCTCCAAAGACACAACAGCCCTGATACCGGTTTCCTCTGTGGCGATTAAAGTGTATCCAAATCCAGTGGTTAACAGCAGCTCGGTAATAGAATATGATCTGCCGTCAGCAGAAACCTGCAGTATATATGTAATCAATAGTGTCGGACAGGTGATGGCTTCTGCCAATCTGGGTCAGGTGCAAGAGGGCAAACATATACTCACACCGGGACAATTGGGATTGGGAATTTCCGGCCTGCCAAATGGTGTCTATACGATTAAGATATTAACCAGCCAGGGGAATGCTTATACCCGGTTCCTGGTTTTGAAATAGTGTTTTATCGTTGCTCGTTTAAAATGCAACACCCGATAAGGGTGGTTATAATCAATGAGAGGGCCTTTTTCCAAAGGCCCTTTATTGTTGAATCATTTTTTTATGCCCGCATAGTCAATGCCGCTACGCACGATCCGGTATTGATGATTCCTTAAGTATTGAATGAGCTCTTTCAATTCAGACTTTGTCATCCATTCGCTTTCAAAAAGGACCAAACGAATCTGATATTTTTTGAAATCGATTGAGCGGAGGATTCTGAAATCAAATCCTTCCGCATCCAGGTGCAGCAGATCAGGAGTCCCGAAATTATTTTTTTCAAGCAGTTCATCAAAACCAATCACCGGCAGCGGTACTTCGATCATTCGCTGATCCAGTCCTTTTCCGAAAGAGATGTTTTTCAGAAAAGTTTTTTTATCAAATGAACCAACCTGATCGTACCAGCCAGGTTCCCGGTCTGAGATATCTTTTATTTTATAAAACGGCATCTCGCCCCGTTCCGGGCCGATACCCGTGTTTTCAAAAATGAGTCCGATGTGTGCCTGGTAATTCGCTTTCAGTTTTTTAAAATTGGCGGGATCCG
>Ga0075521_10000651_pt1 | contig 10513 bp, 10 predicted proteins | sample NGEPerD_FD_74785 | JGI IMG/M metagenome (GOLD analysis project Ga0075521, IMG submission 74785) | Arctic peat soil microbial communities from the Barrow Environmental Observatory site, Barrow, Alaska, USA - NGEE PermafrostAB12-D | ecosystem: Environmental > Terrestrial > Soil > Wetlands > Peat ...
CACCGCCCTCCGCTCCCGCTCCGAGGTCCTCCAGAAGGAAGAGCTGGCCCTCCGCCAGCGCTACGGCCTGACGCACTGACCCGGGCGAGGTCCCACGATCCGGGGGAGAAACGGACTCGATAGCCGTCGGGTGCTTCGCGGTGAGCGCGGCCTCGTATTGCCGTTCAGCGTCGCCGTGGGCGCATTCGGCGTTGGTGGCCTGCTGGGCGCCATCGGACTTCTCTTCGTCGATGAGAGGCGTGACCGCCGGCGGCTGATCGCGTGGTCCGCTGCCGGCTTCGGCGCAATCACGGCAGCGGCTACGCTGAACCCGTGGTTGCGTGGATTGCCACCTCTCCTGGTCCTTGCAGGCGTGTCGATTAGCGTCTGCAACACGTCGGCGAACTCTCTCCTGCTGGCCTCGACGCCAGCACGGCTTCGCGGCCTGACCGTGAGCCTGTTTATGCTCGCGACGAGTGGCGGCATCTCGCTTGGGGCCTGCTGACAGGCCTGTCCGTGAGACTACTCGGGGTACGCCGCGCATTGTTCGTCAACGGGGTTCTCATGGTGGCGGCCATCATCGTCGTTTCACGAGGATGGCTTCGTTCACGGCTTCCCACACATTGAACGTGGTCGAACTGGCCTGCGCAAATGGCGGGAGTCGTCGGCTGTCGGGTCTCTTAGCATTGTCGGAAGCGATGGAAAACGGCAAGTGACCGCCGCGAGTGAGCGATGAGGCGGATGATTAGACTAGCGGTGCAGGACCTGGCCCTGATCGGTCCAGGAAACGGAAGTGACCATGAAGTTGATTGTTCCGAGAGAAACACGGGATGGCGAGAAACGCGTGGCGCTCGTTCCCGAGTCCGTCAAGAAGCTCGTGAAGGCCGGCATTTCCGTGACCATTGAGCAGGACTCGGGTGCGGGGTCGTTCATTGACGATCGCGCTTATGCCGAGGCGGGTGCCGCCGTCGCAACGGATCTCAAGGCATCGCTTTCCGAGGCAGATCTCGTGTTGAAGGTCAACCCACCCACCCTCGACGAGGTAGACCTGATGCGGCCGGGCGCCATGCTTCTCGCCCCCCTCACGCCCACCCGGAACCTCGGCCTGGTCCGAAAGCTCCTCGCGCGCAAAGTAACGGCGTTTTCCACCGACACGATCCCTCGGATCTCCCGGGCCCAGGCCATGGACTCTCTCTCCTCCATGGCCTCCATCGCCGGCTACAAGGCCGTGATCATGGCCGCCGATGCCCTCCCCAGGTATTTCCCCATGCTCATGACCGCCGCGGGCACGGTGCTACCCGCCAGAGTGTTCGTGATCGGGGCCGGGGTCGCCGGGTTGCAGGCCATCGCCACCGCCCGGCGGCTGGGCGCCGTGGTGGAGGCCACTGACACGCGCCCGGCGGTGAGGACCGAAATAGAGAGTCTCGGAGCCAAGTACGTGGGCGTCGAGGCGGGCGAAGAGGCTCAGGACGCGGGGGGCTACGCGAAAGAGCTGTCCCAGGAGTTCCACCGCAAGCAGGCGGAGCTGATCGCAAAACACTGTGCGGCCGCCGATGTGGTGATCACGACCGCGCTCATCGGCGGCGTCACCGCACCCAAGCTGATCACCGCTGAAATGGTAGACAGGATGAAGCCCGGTTCGGTCGTCGTGGACCTGGCCGCCGCGGGGGGCGGGAACTGCACGATGACCCGGCCCGGCGAGACCGTGGAGCACAACGGCGTGAGAATCCTCGCTCCCCTGAACCTTCCCTCGGAGGTGGCCTTTCACGGGAGCCTGCTCTATTCGCGCAACCTCACGGCGTTCGTCCTGGCCTTCTGGAAGGGCGGAGCGTTCGCGCTCGACCTTTCGGACGACATCCTCAAGGAGGCCACCATCACGCACGACGGCAAAGTGATTCACATCCCCACCGCACAGGCCCTGGAGAAAGACGGGGCCCGCCCGTGAATACCGATCTCCTCATCTCGCATCTCTGGGTCTTCCTGCTGGCGACCTTCGTGGGGCTTTTGGTGATCCGGCGCGTTTCACCCCTGCTCCACACGCCTCTCATGTCCCTCACCAACGCCATCTCGGCCATCGCTGTGGTGGGCTCCCTCGTAGTGGCCGGGCGCCAGCAATCGACGCTCAGCACGGTCCTCGGCTCCGTCGCCGTGACCGCTTCCATGATCAACATCGTCGGTGGCTATCTGATCACCTACCGCATGTTGTCCATGTTCAGGAAGGGCAAGCGGGGCAAGTGATGGGCGCCGAGTCCTGGATCCAGATCGTCTACATTCTGTCCGCCGTTTGCTTCATCCTCGCCCTCAACTGGCTGAGCGCGGTTCCAACCGCCCGCCGGGGGGTCCTCACGGGCGTCCTCGGTATGGCGCTCGCCGTCGGCGGCACGCTGCTCAACCCTGGGATCGTCAACTACACGTGGATCGCCGTCGCTTTCGTGATCGGCTCCGTCATCGGCGTTCCCATGGCCATGATGCCGATGACCGCCGTCCCACAGCGGACAGCCCTCTCCCACGCCTTCGGCGCGCTGGCCGCGGCCCTCGTCGGCACGGCGGAGTACTTCCTCCGCGCCGGTGGCGCAGAGATGGACCGGTTCACCATGGGCGCCCTCGGCGTCGAGGTCATCCTCGGGTTTCTCACCTTCACCGCCAGCCTGATGGCCTTCGGCAAGCTGCAGGAGATCCTTCCTCAGAGGCCCATGACCCACAGGGGACAGAATCTCGTCAACCTCGGGGTGCTGGCCGCGGCGGTCGTCCTCGCCGCCTGGCTGGTCGTCCATCCCGGCAGCCATGGCCTGTTCCTGCTCATGTGCGGGTTGGCCCTCGGCTTCGGCGTGCTGCTGATCGTCCCCATCGGGGGCGCCGACATGCCGACGGTCATCTCGCTGCTCAACGCCTACGCCGGACTTTCCGCGGCGGCCATGGGCTTCGTGCTCAACAACAAACTGCTCATTATCGCGGGCTCGCTGGACGGCAGCTCGGGCCTGATCCTCTCCATCATCATGTGCAAGGCCATGAACCGTTCCTTTTCTAACGTCCTCTTCGGGGCCTTTGGCCAGGTCACGGCCGTGGCGGCGGCGGGCGAGCAGAAGAGTCACCGAAGCGCCAGCGCCGAAGAGGCGGCCAGCATCCTTTTGAACGCCTCGTCCGTGATGGTCGTGCCCGGTTACGGCATGGCCGCAGCCCAGGCTCAGCACAAGGTGCGGGAGCTTTACGACGAACTCACCAGACAGGGCGTGAACGTGAAATTTGCCATTCACCCCGTAGCCGGGCGGATGCCAGGCCACATGAACGTCCTCCTGGCCGAAGCGAACATCCCCTACGACGCCCTGCTGGAGCTGGAAGAGGCCAACTCGGAGCTGCCCCAGTGCGACGTGGCCCTCGTCATCGGCGCCAACGACGTGACCAATCCCGCCGCTCGCCACGACAAGGGGAGCCCAATCTACGGCATGCCCATCATCGATACCGACAAGGCCCGCACCGTGATGGTCATCAAACGCAGCATGAACCCTGGCTTCGCCGGCGTGGACAACGAGCTCTATTACCTCGACCGAACGCTCATGTTGTTCGGAGACGCCAAGGCTTTCGTCGCCGATCTCGTCAAGGAAGTCGACGCCCAGGGCGGCGGGCGGGGCTAATTCGAGGAAGCAGGTCGTCAAGAATCGCGAATAGATGACGGGCCATCCAGTCCTCCAAGATCCGCGAGGATATTCGCACCTCGAACCGCCCGGCTCAGGAACGCGGGCCGAGCGTGAGGAGGTACGCGGCATAGGCGTGGGTGCAGTCGCAGCCGTGGACGGCGCGACCCGCCGAGACGAGGACGTGACTCTTCTCGCCGAGGTCGAGGATCAACCCGGCGTTGAAGTGGACTTCCGGGCCCCCGAGCTCGGTCGACGGTGACTGGTAGTAGACCTCGACGCCAGGCGAGAGGGAGCGTGTGGCGTGGACCTGGACCTGCCAGCCCGCGAACCAGTAGTCGCGGTTCCCTGCGCCCGGGTTGATCCAGTAGCCGCCGCCGCCGTACGTGGTCCACGCCCCGAAGCTCTTCTGGGCCCACACGGGCAGGAAGGCTCGCACGTGGCCGCTCCCGATCCCGCGGCTCGCGTCGCCGGACGGGAGCTCGACGAGGGGAAACGTGCCGATCTGCGGGCGCCCCTCGGCCTCCTCCACGAACCTGTACTTGGCGCCCAGCTCCACGTCGCCGAGGCCCCACGTCGTCGTACCGTTTTCTGGATTTGCGTAGCCGAGCGGGACGATGAGGTGCAGTTGAAGGCCCGGGGCCGCGCCGTAGTTGCTCTCGAAGTGCGGCGCGTCACCGGAGCGATCGCCGCCTTCGGTCGTGCGGGTGCCCGAAAGGTAGAGCTCCCAGTGGTGGAGCGGGACCGGCTCAGGGTCGTCCGTCGTATAGGGCGGGCCGGCCCTCGCAGCGAGCGCGAGGAGGAGGGAGGCGAGGGAAAGGACCGCCGGCCGCGCACGGAACGTCATCGGGTCACCATCCCTTCCCCCGGGGATGACGAGGCCGAATGGATCGCGGCGTGGCGAGGGGCGTATGTGCGACGAACGTGACAAGAATCACAGAACGAACTCCCATGTAATCGCTAGGCGTTGGACAGCGTCTGTAAGGAACAGAGAGTAAACGAAGAGGAGAAGACATGGAACGATCCGCGTCATCCATTTCGCTTGCCGGTCGAGCGCGGACTTCTAAAAGTAGGACGGCGATTCACATCGGTTGGGCCGCCGTTTTCTGTCTGGCCGCTGGACCAGCGCCTTCGCAGCCTTACAAAAGCGTCGACGGCTTGCCGTTCTACCACGTCCAGCCTCTCTATTCGGCGCGTGCGGACGTGAACCGGTTCCTGGAGCAGGCGACGTTCGGCCCCTCCGAGGCGCTGATCGCGCACGTCCAGGCGGTGGGCCTCGATGGGTACCTCCAGGAGCAGTTCGCGGCGCCCGCCTCGACGTACCCGAGCCTTCCCGAGCAGCCCGCGAGCGCCTCGGCCGGTTGCCCGACGGGAGCCCCCCCCGCCTGCCTGCGGGACAAGTACACGATGTTTCCCCTGCAGGTGCAGTTCTTCAAGAACGCGCTCTCCGGCGAGGACCAGCTGCGGCAGCGCGTCGCCCTGGCGCTGCACGAGATCCTCGTCGTCTCGGGGGTCAAGGTCCGGCAGCCGAGTGAGGTTTCTCCGTACCTGAACATGCTCCAGCAGGACGCGTTCGCCAACTACAGACAGATCCTGTACGACCTGACGCTGAACCCGGCGATGGGACATTACCTGGACATGGTGAACAATGACGCGCCGGTCCCCAACAGCCCGATCTCGCCGAACGAGAACTACGCGCGGGAGGTCCTCCAGCTCTTCTCGATCGGTGTGAACCAGCTCCAGCCCGACGGCACGGTCGTTCTCGACGGGAGCGGCAACCCAATCCCCACCTACGTCCAGGACACCATCGAGGACTTCGCGCACGTCTTTACAGGCTGGACCTACGCTCCCCTCGGCGGCGCCCCCCTCGTCAAGCACGACCCGCCGAACTTCCTCGCGCCGATGGTCCTCTACCGCAACAGCGCGGGGAAGGACACCAATCACGACAAGGGGGTGAAGCTCCTGCTGACCTACCCGGGGAACGTCAATTCCACCCTCCCGGCAAACCAGGACGGCAATACCGACCTCGAGGAGGCCCTCGACAACATCTTCCACCACCCGAACGTCGGGACCTTCATCGGGAAGCAGCTAATCCAGCATCTCGTCACCTCGAACCCGAGTCCGGCATACGTCTCCCGCGTCACGGCCGCCTTCGACAACAACGGTGCCGGCGTGAGGGGCGATATGAAGGCCGTCGTCCGGGCGATCCTGATGGACCCGGAGGCGCGGGGATCGGTGAAGACCGATCCCCGCTACGGCCACCTGCGCGAGCCCGTCCTCTTCATCACCGACGTCCTGCGCGCCTTCAATGCGACGACGGACGGGGAGCTGGCGGGGCAGGCGAACGCCATGGGCCAGGACCTCTTCAACTCTCCCTCGGTCTTCAGCTACTACCCGCACCAGTATCTCGTTCCTGGGACGACGATCCAGGGGCCGGAGTACGGGATCCAGTCCTCCTCCACCGCCGAGGCGCGCCTGAACTTCGTGAACGCCCTCACCTCCGCCGGCGTCAAGACCAATGACGGCGGAACGACGATCGATCTGACCCCGCTCCAGCAGTTCGCGGCCAGTCCTTCGCTCCTCGTGGGCGAGCTGAACGCGCTGCTCCTGCACGGCGCGATGTCGCCGCAGATGGAGGCCGACGTGACCAGTGCCGTCTCGGCCGTCCCGTCCACAAACGCCCCGCTGCGAGTCCAGACGGCCGTCTACCTCGTGGCGGGCTCTTCGCAATATCAGGTCGAGCGCTGAAGGAGGCATGACGATGAGAACACGACGCCAGTTCCTCCGCGATGCCGGCTGCGGCCTCGGGACCGCCGCGCTCCTGTCGGCCTTCGACCGGTTCTCGCGCCTCGACGCTGCGGTCTCCTCCGGGGCGGCGACCGACTACCGGGCCCTCGTCTGCATTTTCCTCTTCGGCGGCAACGACGGGAACAACATGGTGATCCCGTACGACGACTACGCCACGTACGCGAAGGTCCGCGGGACCGCGCTGAACCTCCCGAAAGCCTCGCTGTTGCAGGTGAGCGCCCCGAGCCAGAAGGCGGCGTTCGGCCTTCATCCATCCCTCGTCGAGCTCCAGTCGCTCTACAACGGCGGCCATCTCGCGGTGCTTGCGAACGTGGGGACCCTCGCCGCACCGATCACCCGGGCGCAGTACCTCGCCGGAGCCCCTTCCCCCGACAACCTCTTCTCGCACGCCGACCAGCAGAGCCAGTGGCAGACCAGCGTGCCGTTCACGAACGACCCACTGGCCAGCACGGGATGGGGGGGCCGGCTCGCGGACGCGACCGTGTCCCTGAACGCGGGGCTCTTTCCGATGGTCGTCTCCGTCGCCGGCGTGCCCCTCTTCACGACCGGGGTGAGCGCCCGCCCGCTCGTCCCGGGCAGCGGCCTCGCCGGATTCTCGGCCTCTGCGGCGTTGAAGGCGCGCTACGCGGCCTTGCGGAGCATCCTCCAGGCCGACGGCTCGACGATGCTCGTCGGCGCGGCGAACGCGATCACAGGAAACGGCATCGACGACGTGGCCACGCTCAATGCGGCCCTCGCCCAGACCCCCCCCCTCGAGACCGTCTTCCCTACGACGTCGCTCGGGAGCCAGCTTCTGAAGATAGCCGAGGTCATCGCGAGCCGCGACGCGTTGAAGATGAACCGACAGATCTTCTTCGTCTCGCTGCCCGGGTTCGACACGCACACGGACGAGCTGAACACCCAGCAGAATCTCCTGACGCAGGTGAGCCAGGCGATGGCGGCGTTCTACGATGCGACGGTGGAGCTGGGGGTCGCGACGAATGTGACGTCGTTCACCCTCTCGGACTTCGGCCGGACGTTCCTCCCCGCCTCCGGCGGCGGGGCGGACCACGCGTGGGGAAGCCACCACTTCATCCTTGGCGGCTCGGTGAAAGGGGGCGACTTCTACGGCACCTTCCCGACCTTGGCGCTGAATGGCCCCGATGACGCCTCGAACGAGGGGCGGTGGATCCCGACAACATCAGTCGACCAGTACGGCTCCATCCTCGCGCAGTGGTACGGCGTGGCGGCGAAGGACCTCCCGACGGTTTTTCCGTACATCGGCCAGTTCGGGACGGATAGCCTCGGGTTCCTCTCGTAGCGCCCGGCCGAAGGAGGGAGAGTCGACCCGGGGGCTCTCGCTCCCGGCGCACGCGGCCCCGGTCTCACGCCGCACCTGATAAACTGGCGCATCTTCGGCGATACGGCCGGCGACAAAAGTCGCGTCGTAGGTTACGCAGCGGTCGCCTTTACGGAAGGAACTCATCCTGCCCACGGAACATCAGGCCAGAGGGCGGCTCCTCACCGCACTGGCGCGCGCTGCCATTGCCGCGGAATTCGGCGCGCCTTGGCCCGCATTGCCACGTCCGGTCTGGCTCGATGAACCGGCGGCCACCTTCGTGACCCTTACCCTTCACGGGCAACTGCGCGGCTGCATCGGCTCGCTCGAGGCGCATCGCTCCCTTTACGACGACGTGACTTACAACGCCCGCGCCGCCGCTTTTGGCGACCCGCGCTTTCCACCCCTGGCGGCCGATGAATTGCCCGCCGTGGGCATCGAGGTTTCCGTGCTGACCGCGCCGCAACCGCTCCAGTTCAGCAGTGAAGCCGATGCCCTGCGCCGCCTTCGTCCCGGCATCGACGGCGTAATTTTCCAATACGCCGGCCGGCGCGCCACCCTTCTGCCGCAGGTGTGGGAACAACTGCCGGAGCCGCAGGAGTTCATGGCCCATCTCAAGCAAAAAGCCGGGCTTCCCGCCGACTTCCAGGCCGATGACGTGCGACTGGCGGTCTATCAAGTCGAAAAATTTCGGGCGGACGTTTGACAGCGCGCCTCCGCAGCCTCGCTTCGCTCGCGGGTGAGCTTTGATATCGTTGGGCACCAGAGGTCCGGTGAATGCTATTCGTCGTGAGGTTCACTGATAACCGGGAGCGCTTGGCCACTCGCAAGCAGTTTCTGCCAGCTCATCTCGAGTGGCTCGAGGCGCACAACAAGAAAGTTCTCGTCCCTGGATCACTCCGTCCAGAACCCGATGCGGCCCCCATCGGAGCCTTCTGGATCGTCGAGGCAGAAAACAAGAATGAAGTGGAACACCTACTTCAGTCAGACCCGTTCTGGGTTCAAGGACTTCGTCAAAGGTATGAGATCCTGCATTGGTCTAAAGCTTTTCCAGAGCGCCAGGTGCTCGTATAAGCGTAGCGGCGGGACGGGGCATGACCGGTGAGGTGATCCTCGAGACGCGAGGGCTGACAAAGGAGTTTCAGGGGTTCGTCGCGGTCGACGCCCTCGACCTGCGCGTTCGCCGCGGAACGATCCACGCGCTGATCGGTCCGAACGGCGCCGGCAAGACGACCGTCTTCAACCTGCTGACCCGGTTCCTTTCGGCGACCTCGGGCGCCATCGTCTACAAGGGCGAGGATGTGACCCGGCTCCGACCGGCGGAGGTGGCGCGGAAGGGGCTCGTCCGGTCGTTTCAGATCTCGGCGGTGTTCCCGCATCTCACGGTTCTCGAGAACGTGCGGGTTGCCCTCCAGCGGCGGCTCGGGACCTCCTTCCATTTCTGGCGCTCCCAGCGGAGCCTCGACGTGCTCGATGCGCGGGCGATGGAGCTACTCGATGAGGTCGACCTCACCGGCCACGCCCGAGCGAGTACCGTCGAGCTCTCATACGGACGGAAGCGGGCGCTCGAGCTGGCAACCACCCTGGCGCTCGAACCCGACCTGATGCTCCTCGACGAGCCGACCCAGGGTATGGGTCGCGAGGACGTCGGCCGGGTCGTGTCGCTCATTCGAAAGCTGTCCGCGGGGCGCACCGTCCTCATGGTGGAGCACAACCTGTCGGTCGTCGCCGACCTCTCCGACACCATCACCGTGTTGGCGCGCGGCAGCGTGCTGGCGGAGGGGTCGTACGTCGACGTGTCCCGCGACCCGGCCGTGCTCGAGGCCTACATCGGAGCCGAGGCGTGACCAGCGCCTTCGAGCCGCAGCACGAGCTGCTCCGGATCACCGACCTGCACGCGTTCTACGGCGAGTCGCACATCCTCCACGGAATCGACCTCCAGGTGGGGAAGGGCGAGGTCGTAACGCTGCTCGGCCGTAACGGGTCGGGACGAACAACCACGCTCAAGTCCGTCCTCGGCCTCGTCCCGCGCCGGACGGGGTCGGTGATGATGAACGGGCGCGAGACCGTCCGCATGCCGTCACACCGCATCGTGCACCTGGGCATCGGCTACTGCCCGGAGGAGCGGGGCATCTTCGCGAGCCTCTCGGCGGAGGAGAACCTGTCTCTTCTCCCGAAGGTGGGCTCGGGCGGCATGACCGAGGAGGAGATCTACGGGATGTTCCCGAATCTGAAGGAGCGGCGCCGGAGCCAGGGGACGCGCCTGTCCGGTGGGGAGCAGCAGATGCTGGCCGTGGCCCGCATCCTCCGCGTTGGCGCGCGCCTGCTGCTCCTCGACGAGATCACCGAAGGGCTCGCGCCCGTCATCGTGCAGACGCTCGGCAGGGTGGTCCGGAACCTCAAGGAGCGGGGCTTCACGATGGTCCTCGTCGAACAGAACTTCCGATTCGTGGCCCCGCTCGCCGACCGCCACTACCTCATCGAGCACGGGCGCATAGTGGATATGATCCCGAGAAACGAGCTTGACGGGCGCATCGAGGCGCTCCACCGATTTCTCGGCGTCTGAAGCCGCAACGCAAAGAAATGGAGGACCCATGACACGCATCAACCGGAACCTCGTCCTGGCTGTCGCGCTGACTCTCGGTACCGTCGCGCCAGCTTCCGCCCAGGTCTCGGACAACGTCGTGAAAGTCGGTGTGCTGACCGATATGACCGGTGCCTACTCGGACCTTGCCGGGCCGGGCTCGATCATCGCCGCTCAGATGGCGGCCGAAGA
>Ga0075521_10000652_pt1 | contig 10511 bp, 6 predicted proteins | sample NGEPerD_FD_74785 | JGI IMG/M metagenome (GOLD analysis project Ga0075521, IMG submission 74785) | Arctic peat soil microbial communities from the Barrow Environmental Observatory site, Barrow, Alaska, USA - NGEE PermafrostAB12-D | ecosystem: Environmental > Terrestrial > Soil > Wetlands > Peat ...
CGCGGTCGCCTTGATTCAGAAAATCTAGTCCGAATGCCCGACCACGCGGGACTCCCCGCAGCCAAAACCGCAGCGCCGGTCCCAGCCGTAACGATGCAATCGGATGTGGATGTAGGGCGGGATCGCCGGATCGCGCTTCGCTCGATAAAACGGCGGGGTCCGGCGACCCCGCCCTATAATGCCGCGCCTGACGGTCCGCGGCCCTGCGGGCAAGAGCCGTTGCGTCTGCACAATACCGACTCAGACTCGCGTCACCCTGTGGGGAACTCGGCCATCCCCAGATTCGCCGCTAAATTCCTTTCCGCCGCCTCGGCGTGCGGTCTGGCCGTCGTCCTGGCGTCATGCGGAAGCCGTGAAACCAACGTGCAACGAGGCGACCGCGAGCAGGTACTCCATCGCGGCATCGGAGCGGAATTGCCGGACCTCGATCCCCATCTGGCCACCGGGACCAGTGAATACAATGTGCTCTCCGCGCTCCTGGAAGGTCTGGTCACCGAGGATCCCGTGGATCTGCACCCGATTCCGGGCGTTGCCGAGAGCTGGGAAACCTCGCCGGACGGACTCGTTTATCTTTTCCACCTTCGCCCCAACGCCCGTTGGTCCGATGGTGCGCCGGTCACCGCCGGTGATTTTGTCGCCTCCTTCCGTCGTGTGCTCACGCCAGCTTTCGGGGCCCAGTACGCGACGATGCTGTATCCGGTGCTGAACGCCGAGGCTTTTCATCGCGGTCGTCTCGCTGACTTCAGCGCGGTGGGCTTTGCGGCCCTCGATGAGCACACTCTGCGCGTTACCCTGCGGTATTCCACGCCGTATTTTCTCTCGCTGCTCAGCCATCCGGCCTGGTTGCCGGTCCCCGTGACCACCCTGGCGCGCTACGGTCCCATCGACCGCCCGGGCAATCCTTGGGCGCGTCCCGGGCGGTTTGTCGGGAACGGGCCTTTCGTCCTGAAAGCCTGGCAACGCAACCAGGTGATCATCGTCGAGAAATCCGGCACCTACTGGGACGCGGCGAAGGTCCGTCTCCACGCCATCCATTTTTATCCGATCGACAGCCTCGATGCGGAGGAACGCGCCTTCCGCGCCGGCCAGCTTCACCTTACGGAGGCGATGCCGTCAGCCAAGATCGAGGCCTACCGCCAGTCCCAATCACCGTTCCTCCGCGTCGATCCCTATCTCGGCACCTATTTCTATCGTTTCAACCTCCGCCAGCCATTCCTCAACGACCCTCGGGTGCGCCGCGCCCTGGCCATGGCGGTCGACCGTCGGGCCATCGTCGAACATGTTCTCCGCGGCGGGCAGCTCCCCGCCGCCGCCTTCACCCCTCCCGGGATGGGAAGCTACACGCCGCCCGCCGGCATCCCCACCGATTTCGCCGCGGCGCGACGTCTGCTGGCGGAAGCCGGCTACCCCGGGGGGCGCGGCCTGCCGCCGTTTGAGCTGCTGTTCAACTCGTCGGAAGGCCACCAGATCATTGCCGAGGCCGTCCAGGAAATGTGGCGGCGCGAACTGGGAATCGACGTGCGTCTCGTCAACCAGGAGCTCAAGAGCACGCAGGACGCGCGCCGGGCCGGCAATTTCCAGATCCTCCGCTCCGTCTGGATTGGCGACTACGCCGATCCGATGTCGTTTCTGAGCATCTGGAGTTCTGACAGCGGCAACAACTTCACCGGCTGGTCCAACGCCGATTATGACCGCCTGCTCGACGCTGCGGCCCACACCACCGATCCGGCGGCCCGGAACGCGATTCTGCAGCGGGCCGAAACCCTCCTGCTCGACGCGGCGCCGATCATCCCGGTCTATTATTACACTCACATCTTCCTCCTCCGGCCGTCCGTGCGCGGCTGGCACCCCACCGTCCTCGACCACCATCCGTACAAAGACGTCTGGTTGGAGGAATGACTGGCTCCCGGTCCCCGCGAGCAATTGTCGATGAGTTCGCTCGTGCAAACCAAGCGGGTCCTGAGCCCTGCCGCCCGAGGCCGCTGCGCTGCGCCCACCGGGGCGTCTTGAAGCGCAGGTTCAGATGGCCGCTTCGCCGCGCTCGTTGGTGCGAATGCGGATCTCTTCGTCCAGCGGGGTCACAAAGATCTTGCCGTCGCCAATTTTGCCGGTCTTGGCGGCCCGCACTATGGCACCGACGACCTTGCGAGAAATCTCGTCAGTTACAATCGTTTCGATTTTAAGCTTTGGAAGAAAATCGACGGTGTACTCGCTGCCTCCGTAAAGCTCGGCATGACTTCTCTGGCGACAGAAGCCCTTGGCCTCGGTTACGTTCATCCCTTCCACGCCCAGCATTGCGAGCGCCTCCCTCACCTCCTCCAATTTGAATGGCTTGATGATAGCGATGATGAGTTGCATCGTTCAGGGCTTAGGCCTTGGGTTCGAAGAAACAGCCCTCGTGGCCGAAGAATTACGGCATGAGACCGACAAAGATGCCGATCATAACTGCGCCATCGGCCGTCGTGAAAAAGCCACTCGTTTCCCAAAGTAGAAATTCCGGACGATGCGATACGCAGCAATAGGCGGCGGCCCTTTCCTGGAACAGAGGGCCGCCATTCTGATCAAGAGGTCTCGTCGGATTTCACGCTAGACGTCGTAGTAAAGGTGGAACTCGTACGGGTGCGGGCGCAGGCGGACCGCGTCATACTCAGATTTCTTCATCTCGATGTAGTTCTGGATGAAGTCTTCGGTAAACACATTGCCGCGAAGGAGGAATGCGTGGTCGCCCTCCAGCACCGCAAGCGCGCCCTTGAGCGAATCAGGCACGGTCGGAACCTTGGCCTTCTCTTCGGGCGGGAGATCGTAGAGGTTCTTGTCGAGCGGGTCGCCGGGATGGATCCTGTTGACGATACCGTCGAGGCCGGCCATGAGCATGGCGGCGTTGGCAAGGTAAGGATTGGCCGCCGGGTCGGGCGTCCTATACTCGATGCGTTTGGCTTTCGGATTCGGACTATAAGTCGGAATGCGAACCGAGGCTGAGCGATTGCGCGCGGAATAGGCGAGGTTGACCGGCGCCTCAAAGCCGGGGACCAGGCGCTTGTAGGAATTATTGGTCGGGTTGCAGATGGCGCAGAGGGCCGGCGCGTGCTTGAGGATGCCGCCGATGTAAAAAATCGCCAGCTCACTCAGACCCGCGTAGCCGTTACCCGCAAAGAGTGGTTTACCGTCTTTCCACAAAGACTGGTGCGTATGCATGCCGGAGCCATTGTCGCCGAAGAGCGGCTTGGGCATGAACGTGACCGTCTTCCCGTGCTTGTAGGCCACGTTTTTACAGACGTACTTGTAGAGGCTCATCTTGTCCGACGTGCGCAGCAGGCTGTCGAAGACGATGTCGATTTCGGCCTGGCCGGCAGTGGCGACCTCGTGGTGCTCGCGCTCGATCGCCACACCGAGCGAGATCATCGTGAGGACCATTTCATTACGGATGTCGATCAACTGGTCGGTGGGGGCGACGGGGAAGTAGCCTTCCTTGTGGCGGATCTTGTAGCCGAGGTTGGCGGAGCCATCGAGCAGCGTCTCCTTGCCGCGGTTCCAGATGCCTTCGTCGGAATCGATATGGTAGAATGAACTGTTGGACGTCGTATCGTAGCGGACACTGTCAAAAATGAAGAATTCCGCTTCCGGTCCAAAAAAAGGCCGTATCCGCGATGCCCGTACTCTTGAGGTATGCCTCCGCCTTCTTGGCGATGCCACGCAGATCGCGGTCATACACTTCGCGGGTTAGCGGATCGATCACATCGCAGGACAAACTTAAGGTGGGATTGGCTGCAAACGGATCGATGAAGGCCGTGTCCGCGTCGGGAATCACGAGCATGTCGGAAGAGTTGATCGCCTTCCATCCGCGAACCGAGGAACCGTCGAAACCGATGCCCTCCTCGAAGACGCTTTCGGTGAGCTCATTCACCGGCACAGCGAAGTACTGCCACGTGCCAAGAATATCGCAAAGCTTGAAGTCGACAATCTTCACTTCTTTTCCCTTGGCCAATTTGATGACGGATGTCGGTGTCATGTGTCGTTCGTCTATAGCGAATTGCGAGTGGCAGGACTCGCGGCCAGAATCCGCAAATCACCGGCCGGCTTGGAGGAAGCGGTCAGGGCGGTTCATGGAAAAGAACAAGCAGAGAGAATGCCAAGATACAGTTTCTTAGCGCCTTTAGGCCAAGAATTATCATTCCTTTATCCTGCTGGGCGCGCAGCCGCTACGCACAGCCATCACTGCCGCCGGGCAGGAGCGCTGACTTGGAGAAACACGGTCAGAGTGCGGTGTCTCCGCGCTCGTCGGTGCGGACGCGCACGGCCTCATCGAGCGGCAGAACAAATACCTTGCCATCCCCGATTTTTCCGGTTTTCGCCGCCTTCACCACCGCCTTAATGACATTGGGAACAGTCTCGTCGGCCACGGCAATCTCGATCTTTATCTTGGGCAGGAAGTCCACGGCATACTCGCTGCCGCGGTAAATCTCCGTGTGTCCTTTCTGGCGGCCGAAACCTTTGACCTCCGTGACGGTCATGCCCTGGACGGCGATCTCGGCCAGGGCGTCCTTCACTTCTTCGAGCTTGAACGGTTTGATGATGGCAATGACTAGCTTCATAAGCGCGGAGCTGCCGGATGAGCGGTTAATCGATGTAGCCTTCTTCACCGTGTTCGGTGAGATCGAGTCCTTGTTGCTCGGTCTCCGGCAGCGGTCGCAGGCCGACGATCACCTTTACGATTTGTGCGAGCAGGAACGTGCCCACGGTTGCTAGCAGAAGCGTCACCACAATGGCTTTGATTTGCTCGTGCCAAAGGCCGCCTTCCGTCACGAGTTTCGCCAGTCCGTTCTTCATCGCCGCGCCACTGGTCAGATTGCGGTTAACCGCCCCCGTCGCCAGGAAACCGGTCAAAAGAGCCCCGAGTGTCCCGCCGACAGCATGGACGCCGAATGTATCGAGGGCATCGTCGTAGCCGAACCTCGCCTTCACCGTTGTCACAAAAAAGAACGGCACCGCCGCCGCGAATACGCCGATGATTACGGCCCCGGTGCTGGAAACAAAACCGGCGGCAGGCGTGATCACGACCAACCCGGCCACCGCGCCCGAGCAGAAACCAAGGATGGAGGCGTGGCCCCGAAGACTCCTCTCGATCATGCCCCAGGCAAAGGATGCCACCGCCGTCGCCAGCGTCGTCGCCGTGAACGCGTTGGCCGCAATGCCATCGGCGCCTAGGGCGCTGCCGGCATTGAAGCCATACCAGCCGACCCAGAGCATCCCCGTGCCGACCATGCACAACACCATGCTGTGCGGAGCCATCTTCTCCCGGCCGAATCCGAGGCGCGGACCGATTACGAGGCAAAGAATAAGCGCCGACCATCCGGAAGACATATGCACGACGGTGCCCCCCGCAAAATCAATGGCCTTGATGCCCGCTCCCGGGTTCCAAACGCCGTTCATCAGGCCAGTGGAGCCCCAGACCATGTGGGCCAGCGGAAAATAGACCACCAGCATCCAGAACGCCACAAACAGCAGAACCGCGGAAAATTTCATGCGCTCGGCGATGGCACCGACGATCAGCGCGGGCGTGATGATCCCAAACATCAGCTGGTAGATCGCAAAAACGTTCTGCGACACCCAAAACGCATAGTCAGTGTTGGGAGCCGAGGTCACGCCCCTGAAGAACAAGTGCTCGGATCCCCCGAGAAACCTGCCAAAGGAACTTCCGCTAAAGCTGTGACCAAAAACGAAACTATAACCGCACACCCACCACAGAATCGTCACCAACCCGGCGATACCCAGGCATTGCGCGAACACCGATAGCACGTTTTTCCGGCGCACGAGTCCGCCATAAAAAAGTGCCAAGCCTGGCAAGGTCATGAACAGGACCAACGCCGATGAGGTCATCATCCAGCCGTTGTGGCCGGGGCCGGAGACGCCGCTCAGGCTCCTCCCGGGATCTGCGTTTTTTACGTATGCCTCGAGCGCGGCCACGCGCTGATCGAGCGCTGGCGCGATCTCGTCGGCCAGGACAGGGAGCGAGCAAAGCACGACCGCCATCACGGCCAACGCAAAACGTGCTAAGTTGGGCATGGCAACCTTCATAAGGGAGAGTTCCACCTATGAGCAGAATCGATGCCATGACCGTCCTTAGTCGATGGGCTGCGCAAAATTGCGCATTACTCCCCTCAGCTCAGGGCAATGCAGGAAACACGCCGCGCAGAGAATGACCAAAAGCGTCGACCATTGTAACTCAGCCGATACTAGAGGGCGCAAAATCCACCAATCTGGCCCATTCAAGATAACACAGCCCACCGCTCGTCGCTAGCCATACCCCAACACCACACTGCCCCACCCCGTTTTCCTTCGGCGGCATGGTGAATAGAGCGCCCTGCCTCAGACGGCGGCATCGCCACGCTCCTCGGTCCGGATGCGGATCACGTCGTCGAGCGGCAGAACGAAGACCTTGCCGTCGCCAATCTTGCCGGTCTTGGCCGACTTGGCGATCGCCTCGATCGTCCTGGCCACGAGTTCGTCACCAATGGCGATCTCGATCTTCACCTTCGGGAGAAAGTCGACGGTGTATTCGCTGCCGCGGTAGATTTCGGTGTGGCCTTTCTGCCGGCCAAAACCCTTGACCTCGGTGACGGTCATGCCCTCGACACCGACGTCCGACAGGGCGCTTTTGACCTCCTCAAGCTTGAATGGTTTGATGATGGCGATGATGAGTTTCATTGATTAAGGAGCTAATATTTAGGAGGTTCTTGGGAGCGACGAAATAGTGCGCAATCCTGCGCTGACTCGTGCCCATCGATCGCGGAGGGCGCGGCCAGCCTTGCCGGAGCTCCGGCGCTGCCACTGCGAACCGTATCGCAGGCCGCGCAGCAACCGGCGACACATCCAAAAGCATTGTTGATGCCAATAGCCGAATCTTCCCAACTGAGCATCTTTGCGCAGCAAATCTGACCTCCAACGTCTTCCTTGAATGCAGGTTGGGCCGGTCTTGGACGCCCCAGGCAATGCCTTCGCTCGTTCCGCTTGGCGTCGGGAACGCGCTTCATCTGCGGTCTCAATTTCGGCTCAGTAGGAGCCTCTGTTTCCAGGGACAATTGCCATCCGGAAAATTGTGGCATGCGGAATGACCCGGAGGATGAAACCCAATTTTCGACCTACGTGGCACGGAAATCGCTACCGCCTGCCTGGTTCATCCTATGAACGACATTCACCAGTGAGCGGCCGGTAGCTGCTTTCCGGCCCCGTCGAAGCAGCAAGCCGTCAGGTTTTGCCTCCCACTCAACAACAAAGTACACGTCCATGCCACAACCACCATCCGCCTCACAACCGACAACCAAGCCCACCTTGGGCCTGACCGGTCTGACCATCAATGCCATGGCGCTGATCGCACCCGGCGCCTTCCTCTGGCTCACGTTCCAGATTCAAGCGCTCTACGGTGCACCCATGGCCGGTTGCGCGATGTGGTTCGGCATTGTGCTGGCCCTGGTCCTGTGCTTCGCCACCGCCATCAGTTATGCCGAGCTCTCAAAGATCTATCCGGGCGCCGGCTCCTCCTACTTCTACGCCGAGCAGGCTTTCGCCTCGAAAACAAAGGCCTACCGGTTTGCTCGCGTCGCCAAGTTCATCACGGGCTGGGCCAGCCACCTGTACTACTGGGTGTACCCCGGCTGCATGGTCGGGGTGACTGCGCTGATCAGCGGATACCTGCTTAATCAATTCTTTCCGGATACATTCAGCAGCTCCTACAACAGCCCGCTCTTCATGTACCTGTTCAGCGTCGTCTTCGCTCTGGGCGTCGCCTACATCGCCTACCGCGGTGTAACGGGAACCACCGCAGTGAACATGGCGATCAATGTCATTCAGATCACTGCGCTGGTGGTCTTCTCCGTCATTGCCATCGCCTACCGCACGCAGCACCCCCAAGGCTCCACCGGCTACCATCTCTCCAATGGCGTTGCGGTCAACTACGTGGTCGCCCAGGAGGTCGTTAAGGATGACGCCGGCAAGCCCGTCCCTGTGCTCGACGACGCAGGCAAGCCCACGGTCGATTCCGCCGGCAAGCCGATCTTCAAGATGACCGATTCCGTCGACAAGGATGGCACTCCCGTCCCAGCTGGAAAGGACGGAAATCCTGTCTCGGACCTGAAGCTCGCCGCTCCGTTCACGGTGAGTTACGCCCCCGAGGAGGCTATTACCGGAAAAGCCGGTGACGACAAGGATCCGCTGACGTTCAACTTCCATAGTACTGCGGTTTCGGTCATCGCGCCGCACAGCTTCAACTACATATTCATCCAAGCGTGCATCGCCATCCTCATTCTCGTCGGCTTTGAGTCTGTCACCGCGATGGGCGAAGAAGCAAAGAATGCAAAGCGCGATGTTCCGCGCGCGGTGCTCCTGTCGCTGGCGATTCAGGGCTTGGTGTGTTATTTGATTGAATACTTTGCCGCGAATTACCTGCTGCACAACGGCTACACCATACCGATGGCCGGCGCATCCGGCGCTCCCATCGGCGACATGATGGTCATCGTCGGCTCGTGGCTCTTCGGCAGCTACGCGGCGGGCAAGGCCTTCATGCTCGTGCAGGCGTTCACGGTGTTCCTCGCGCTCATCGGCACAACCCTCTCCTGCCTGAGCACAGGCGCCCGGGTGACCTACGCGATGGGCCGCGACCAGGAGGTGCCCTCTCACTTCGGCATGCTCCACGGCAGGACACTCTCGCCGCACCGCGCCATCTGGACGCTCGCGATCATCTCGGCTGTCATCGGCTGCATCACGGTCGCGGTCTACCTTGGCGGAACGACGCCGTCCGCCCTGGACAAACACAACATCTGGTACAGCTTCGGTATCTTCAGCCCCGAGACGTACGCCAAGCTGCCCAACACCCTCGTGATCATTACGCTCGTGAGCAACTTCGGCACTTTTCTGTTGTACATGTTGACCTGCCTGGTCGCAATCGTGGCCTTCCGCGAACACCATAGCTTCAATGGGTTCAAGCACTTTGTCGTGCCGATCTTCGGACTCCTGGCCAATCTGGCCTGCATGCTCTTTTACCTTGTCGGGCCGTTCACGGTAGCAGGAATGAGCTGGAAGGAACCCTACATCGCGCTCGGCGTCGCTGCCGTCTGGGGTATCTACGGTCTGGTCTACTTCCGCTCGAACAGCAGGAAGCACGGCAAGGAGATCCTCCTCAGCCAACGCCCGACGGTTGTTGCAACCTGATTATTTGCCGATTGATTGTCGCTCAACGGCTCCGCTCGCCTTCCAGGGCGGCGGAGCTTGTGCTTTTTTCACCCCATGCGCCTGCGCTACGCCCGCATCACCACCGCCGGACCAGTCCGCGAAATCAACGAAGACTACCTTGATTTCTGGGAGTCGGAGGATCCGCTCGTTCGGGAGAAAAAGGGCAGCGTGGCGCTCCTGGCTGACGGCGTTGGGGGGCTCGATCGCGGCGAGGACGCCAGCCGCATGGCCGTCGAGGAGGCGCTGCGGGTCTTCCGCCACGCCCCACCAGGCGCCAACCCGCAGGCCACGCTGAAGGACATGTTCGCGACGGCGTGTACGATGATCCATGACGCCGCGCTGGTGACCAACGGCGGTCGCTCCATGGCCACGACGTTGGTCGCATCGATCATTCGTGACCGGATGGCCTACATCGCCAACGTCGGCGACACCCGCGCCTACCTCATCCGCCAAAAGAAGATCTTCCAGCTTTCCAGGGACCATGTCGCCACCGCCCTGCCGGTGAAACTGGGCCTGATGCTCGAGCGCCAGGCGATGGCCAGCCGTCAACGCAGCGAACTCACCCGCACCGTGGGCGTCGAGCCGTTTTGCCAGCCCGATTTTGCCACCGAACCGCTTCAACACGGCGATTTCATCGTGCATTGCACCGATGGCTTGCACGCCTGCGTTCTCAACGACGAGATTTGCGAAATTGTGAGTGGTAACCATCCCTTTGACGCCTGCAAGCAGTTGGTGGCGCTCGCAGAAAAACGCGGTGGCGAAGATAACATTTCCTTGCAGTTGCTCGAAGTGCGTGACTGGGAAAGGGCGGTGAATTCGAGTCTACCCCGCAATCCGAGCCGGCAAAACCCCGCCGCCAAACCCTTGGCTGTTTCACCGGCGCACGAGCTTTCGGCCGGCATGACGCTGGATGGGCGCTTCGAACTGACCGACCTGGTAGCCCGCAGCAACATGGCATCGATCTTCCGGGCGACCGACCGCCAGACGGGCGATGTCGTCGCGATTAAGCTGCCGCTCATGGCGCTCGAGAGCGACGTGGCCGGCTTCGAGCGGTTCCGGCGTGAAGAGGAGATCGGCACCCGCCTGAATCACCCCGGTGTCCTCAAGGTGGTCAAGGTGGAAACGCCCAAGAGCCGCCCCTACTTGGTGATGGAGTTCCTCGACGGCGAAACGCTCGCCAAGATCCTCGAACGCCAGAAGCCGATCCCCGAAGCGGAGGCCGCGCGCTACGCCAGCCGCATCTGCGATGCGCTGGATTATCTCCATAAGAACGGCATCACCCACCG
>Ga0075521_10000654_pt1 | contig 10496 bp, 9 predicted proteins | sample NGEPerD_FD_74785 | JGI IMG/M metagenome (GOLD analysis project Ga0075521, IMG submission 74785) | Arctic peat soil microbial communities from the Barrow Environmental Observatory site, Barrow, Alaska, USA - NGEE PermafrostAB12-D | ecosystem: Environmental > Terrestrial > Soil > Wetlands > Peat ...
TTAATTTTCTCATAAATCTTGTTACCCCAGAATGCCTGATGATCGCGATATCCGTCACCAGCTGTACGGGAATAGCTTACCCGGTAATTTAGATTTTCGTTGGATCCATCCAGTTGGATCAGCGATTTTGAAAAGCCATTTGTTCCTACGGTCTGATTTAATTCACCCCCAATTGATTTTGGACCGCCCTCGTTGGTAGTAATTGACAAAACACCTGCAGCACCTCCTCCGCCGTACAAGCTGGCTGAGGGGCCTCTTAAAACTTCAATTTTGTTAATTGTAGCCCAATCTACATCATAAAGATCGGGGGCAAATCCTGAAGGATCATTAAGAGGAATGCCATCAATTAAAACTCCGATTCCACGTAAGCCTCTTTCAGTAAGAATCCCCTGTCCCCGAATTGACATATGGATCCGTTCCCCATCATGCTGGTTATCAATACGAACCCCGGGAACCAGACGGAGGGCTTCTTCTGCCCCGGCTGATTTAGGCATAATTGAGAGAATCTCCGGAGTTACAAGGGAAATTGATCCAGGATTGTTTTTTAACAGAATTGGTATCCGGCTGGCTGAAATGATTACTTCATCCAATCTGAAATTCTTAGTGGAATCTGATATTCCGTTTTGTCCGTACATGAGCTCGGAAACGCAGATAAGAAGCAAAATAAAATATGTTCCTCTCTTCATTTAAAAATAGTTTTCCTTATAATAGGATTATAATTGTATTCCCAAAAGGCAAATAATTATTTATCAGATTTTCCACTTTCATTATTGGTATCCTCTTCAAGATGGAGAAGATGCAGAAACCTGTGTACGATTGGTGCAAAGAAGACCGCGGTTATGCTTAGGAATGCCACGCCGCTGTATAATGCAAAAAGTGAAGAAAATATCTTTGAACTATCAGTTTTCATATCATTTACAGGACCCATTCCTGTCAAGATCATGCATGCCATATGGAAACTATCGAGCCATCTTAACTTTGCAATATAATGATAACCTAAAATTCCCAGGGAGAGAGAAAATAAAATCAGAATTCCCGCAAAAAGCGAATACTTAAGAACCCTTTTCAGGAACACCGGAAAGGGGGCGATTTTCTCTTTATGACGTTCAAATCTCATATTCATTACAAATATCTTAAAACAGGTGATTGAAAGTTTTTGCTACAAGAAATGCTGCTGCAGCTGCAGTTATACCAATAAGCGTGACTTTTAATGCTCCCTTTATCACCGGCTGCCCGGTAACTTTGCTCTTAAAGTATCCAAAAAGGAATAGGCAAATCACAGTAAGTATGGCGGAGATCACCAGGCCCTGATATGGGGTTTTTGTAAAGAAATATCCCGAAAGTGGAATTAATCCGCCGATTATGTATGATATACCAATTGTTGCAGCGCTATTCCTTGCCCTGTTTACATTTGGTTTTTCCAGGCCGAGCTCGTATTTCATCATGAAATCGACCCACTTATCTTTGTTTTTTGCCATTTCATCAGCAATTGTATTTTGAGTCAGCTCATTCAAACCATATTCTGCAAAAACAAGCTTTACCTCCTTCTTTTCCTCTTCAGGAATGTCCTCTATTTCGTCGTATTCCCTTTTTAATTCCGACTGGTAATGTTCCTGTTCTGTTTTGCCCGCAAGATAGCCTCCCAGTCCCATCGCAATGCTTCCGGCAACTATTTCTGCAATACCTGCTGTAATGACGATTGAGTTATGTTGAACAGCGCCGCTTAAGCCTGCAGCTAAGGCAAACGGGACAGTCAAACCATCAGACATCCCAATTACTATATCCGTAATAAATTCGGAACTTCCAAGATGTTTCTCTTTATGTATCTGATCAGATGGTGCCATAAGATTAAAATTATTTGAAAAAATTACTAAGTGAGAATTTGGGTTTCTCAATAAGTAAAACTATTGACAAAAAGATCAACACAAGGATCGTATGAAATCCTATACTTATAACTTTCAACTCAGGTTTTATTATTGTGCTAATAGCATATAACATAACGGATAGTCCCAGGTATCCTATAAATTTTTTAAGGTTATAATTTACAGGAAAATATTTTTGTCCGATAAGGTAGGAGAGTACCATCATTGAACCGTAGCAGATAAAAGTGGCCCATGCTGAGCCGTAATAGCCATAGATCAAATGCTGAGAGCTGAGCGGTATCCACCAGAAATTAAGAACCAGAGTAATTATAGCACCAACCAGTGATAACCATGCTCCCCAGGAAGTTTTCCCTGTAAGTTTATACCAGATTGAAAGATTATAATAGACACCAAGAAAGAGGTTAGCCATCATTAAAACAGGAATCACACCACGTCCTTCCCAGTATACTTTATTCCTTACAAGCAGGGGAAGTATGAAATCGTTAAGATAGAGCATGGTAACAAGGAAGATCAACGAAACAATTATGATAAAATAGTCCATAATTCTTGCATAGACCAATTTGGCATCTTTTTCTTTGGCCTGAGCAAAGAAAAATGGTTCAGCAGCATACTTGTAGGCCTGAATAAAAATAGTCATCAGTATTGAAATCTTATAGCAGGCAGTATATATACCAACATCGTACGAGGCAATACCCTTGGGCAGAAGGTAACGAAGTAAAAGACGGTCAAAAGTTTCATTCACTATTCCAGCCATCCCTGCAAATAAAAGTGGAAAGGCATAGAACAGCATTTTTTTCCATAGTTCAGGATTTATTTTCCATCTTACACCGGAAATCTGAGGGATCAGCATTATAACGGTTATCGCACTTGCCGCAAGATTCGATATAAAAATGTATTCTATACCCCAATTTTGTTTGTAGATGTTTGAGATTAAATGACCGAACGAGCCATTGGGATGATGGTTAAGGACATAAGGACATAAAACAAGAAAAAACAGGTTTAGTGCTATGTTTAACGTAATGTTTGTCATTTTGATCCAGGCAAACCTTGCAGGACGGTTCTGTGCACGCAGACGGGCAAAAGGAATCGCGGCAGTTGAGTCAAGTGCAAGTATCCAGGCAAACCATCTCACATACTCAGGGTGAGCAGGATACTCGATCCATCTTGCTATATCCCGTGAGAAGTGCAGGACAATTGCGAGAAACAAAGCAGATGTAATTAACAGGGAAATCATTCCGGTGCTGAAAACCACCGTTTTATTGTTCTCCTGTTCATTGAATCTGAAAAAAGTCGTCTCCATGCCATAAGTCAGAACGACCATCAGGAAGGAGGTATATGCGTAAAATACATTAACTGTTCCGTAATCTCCCGGCTGAAATACATAAGTGTAAAGAGGGACAAGCAGGTAACCAAGGATACGCCCGAGGACACTTGGGATCCCATAGATAGCGGTCTGACCGGCCAGGCGTTTTATAGCTGTCATGCAGGCAAAGGTAAAAAAATAATTGACCATAAAGAACGCCCTGACGAGCACAAAGGAAGGCAGGAAGTAACAAACCGAAATTCAGTTAATGGCTGATTAATCCGGATTAATCATCTCAAGAATGATTTTCCAATCTGATCCAGGCCGCTTTTTCCATATTCTAACATAATGTCCGTTTGTTTTTTGAGAGCTATCAGGTCGAACTATTAAACCATAGGTAAAGCCCAAATCTCCCGATGTAGCTGCTCCTGCTCCATTGGATTGCCAGATTAAAGACTTATCCAATTTATTGATCAGGGTTTCTATGGAATCCGCTTTTATTGCCGGAAGATAACCACTGATCTGAATCCTTGCATCCGGCGCCAGAAATGACGCACAAGCTGAAATGTTCTTCTTCCATTCTGCCTGAAACTGGTTGTCCTTTTCGAGTAATTCTTTCTTTAACTGTTCAGTATTCATTACTGCAGGATCGGGAATTCCCTTATCAGCACCTGATGGAAATGTAAATTTATGTTTTGGTCCAATGACGATGGGAGTTGTTGAACCTCCATCGAGTATTACTTTCCATTCACCGTTTGACTGTTTTTTCCAGACCGTGAGAAAATATCCGGTAAATAGAGGTGGAGTGTTCGGACGATATTCCTGAACTTCCCATGGCCCGGTGCTAATGCCAAAATCCCGGCTGTTTGCAATATCCATGAATTCAGGTTCCCATTTCAGAACTATCGGAGAAGGTTTTCCTTCCTTTGAATATTGCTTCCCGTTAGTAATCCACTTATCAGTGAATAAAACAGACTTTTCAGCGAAATATTCTGCGAAGGCGGCATTTCGTCCAATCATAACTGAAGCTTTTGCGAAATTCCTTTCGGCTTGTCTCATTCCATACAGGGCAGAAGTGCTGTCGGGCTCCTGGGCCAGAAGAGATGATGTTATAAGTAACGGCAATAGGGAAAGAGCTTTCATATTATAAATAGTTGAGGTTGAGGTTGAGGCTAAGGTTAAGAATTCTCAACCTTAGCCTTAACCTTATTTAACTTTGTGTTATCCAGTCTTTGATCTCAGCCTTTCGATACCGGTACATAGAAATCTTCCTTCTTCAGGTTACATTTTTTGGCTACTGATTTACAATAATCAAGACGACCGGCATTCATATTCCGCGAATCAGAACCGAAAGTGAATTTAAGGCCCTGTTTTTTTGCCATCAAAATAAACTTATCATGAGGTGTATGAGCCATATCATTAATTTCGATTGCTATATTGCGTGCTTTTGCAGCTGTGATTATTTGTTGCATCCGTGCCTCAGTCCAGATTGTATAATAATCGCGGGCAATACAAACAGGGAGAAATAGTGGCCAGGCAAAAATATTGATGGGCTCATTGTTTAAGATATCCATTGTATGTGCTGTGTATTGTTCCATGAACTCATCCGTGTTTTCCACATATGTATTAAATTCCCAGATTTGCAGCATTTCTCCATTCTTCATTGTTACTCTTTGCGGGTCCATGAGTATATAATCAATTTTGGCCAGAAGCTCTGGTGAAAAACGTTTTGACCACCCCAGTTCGAGTGGCTGCAAACCAATGTAAACAGGATATTTTCTTAATTTATCAATGTACCTTTTCAGGTCGGCATCATCTTTTATTGCCCAAACAGCGGGATGATCCACAATGCCGAATTTTACATTCTTTTCCATTGCTATCTTCATGACTGTGTCGATGGTGAACTCATTCGTAAGGTGAACATGAAGGTCAGTAAGTGGGAATTGATATTCCTCAGGAGAATTAACATTTGATAATTTGGGTGACACAAGCATCATTCCGCCTGCAAATCCGGCATTCTTAATAAAGTTACGACGTTTCATTTTTTTTGGTATTAGTTGATTTAAGGACTATTAATTACTTAATACAATTATTTAAAAGACATGAAAATCGGAGTGAAAATGTAAAAGCATCTTCATCATCTCTCTCAAAGTTAAATAATTTTGTTTTAAGTATTAGTGCCTCAGGAAAATTGATTTCGACCCATCAGATCAAAATAAAAGTGATCATATGTGGATACTTATCAGTACGATAACAAATAAAGCAGGAGCATTGCATGCAACGCCCCTGCAAGTAAAATAATCGTACGTACTAATTTTTGAAATTTGATAAATCTTAGGATGGTTCCTGATATAATCCCAGGATATTTCCGGCAGGATCACTGAATCTTCCCGTTATTTCAGGGTCGTCAATACCAATAGGTTGGACAATTTTACCTCCGTGAGTAACAATAGATCTCATAATAGATGATACACTGTCAACCATTATATAAATCATCAATCCGACTTCCGTTGTCGGAGTTCTGCCGACTACCCATGTCCCGCTTACTTCACCGGCACCATCATCAAAAGCAATCATTCCATCACTTCTTTCACGTATATGCCAGCCGAATACCTTTTTATAGAAATTTGCAGAAATAATGACATCTACAGCAGGAATTTCGAGGTAACATATTTTGCCATTTGCAATAGTGGGAGGAGTACTTTTTTCCATTGAATTTTAAGATTATAAGTTGTAATATAGTATAATTATGTATAACAATAAACATAAAAAATTGTTGGACGGTCAGACTTTAAATAACTGCCTTGAGATTTTCTCTTGAGCGGTTTTCTCTGTGGGTCACTGTGATTCTCTGTGGAACTCTGTGTCAGTTTTTAGTACTGGTTTAGTTACACGGAGGTCCACAGAGAAGCACTGAGTGCTACAGAGGCTGGATTAAATAAAGCAGAGACAAGCGTTATATATCTTTATTTCGATATTGCGACACCTACAAATGAATCTGCTGTTCCATAATACATAAACCATTTTTCATGAAAATAGACGAGTGCTTCAGAAAAGGTTGTTCCTGCTTTATATTGCCCTGAAATCTCATGAGGTAAAGTCGGCCTTAACAAACATGTATCCGAACGTGAGATAACAGTTTCCGGATTTCTTACATCAAATACCACTTTCCCAACAGAATATGTTCCTTTCGGTATGTTGATATCAGAATCATCGCCTTCAGAGTTTTTCCCATTATAGAATAGCACAATACCTTCATCGTTAATCAGTGCGGGAGGCCCACATTCGGTGAGCTGACTATCAAATTTGTTCTTTCTGGGACTGATTACTGGTTTAAGTTCCCCTTTTTCATTCAGCGTCGGATACCAGTCGGTAAGATTGTCTGACCATGCAAGATTGACAAAATTTTCGCCCCAGTACATGCCGTATTTCCCGTTAATTTTAGCTGCGATAATTTTATTCCCTTCCATTTTTGTGATGATGGAACCTGATTTTGACCAGATGTCAAGAAACTTCCCGTTATAAGCCTTAGCAAAAGCCGGACCTTTCTTTTCCCAGTGTATCAGGTCTCTTGAAACAGCGATGCTCAGTCTGGCAATTTTATAATTCCATGAAGTATATGCTAAAACGTAAAGACTATCTTCAGTCTGCACAATTCTAGGATCCTCACAACCTCCCGGGAAGTCATATTTCATAAATTCGCTGCTATCGGGATACAAAACCGGTTCGGGATATTTTGTAAAATGCATACCGTCATCGCTATAAGCCAACCCTATTCTTGAAGTCCGGCCGCCGAGAATTGCTGCAGGATTATCTTCGCTCCTGTACAACAAGTAAACTTTATTATTTTTCACAATAGCAGCCGGATTAAAAACATCTGCCTTCTGCCATTTCACGACTTCCTTTTTAACAGGATCGATAAATGTAAATGTTGAGTCGCCTTTAAGAACAGGATTTTCTGCTGGTTTGTAGAACGATTTAAAATCCCATTTTGTCGATTGATGATTACTGCAACTCAGTGTCAGCAGTAAAAAAAGCAAATAGAAATTTTTCTTTTTCATGGTTAATCTGGTTTCAGGATAATGTGATAACAAGGAATCACGTAAAATTACTCATTGATTTTGACTTTACTGATTAACTGCCCTTTATAAACAATTGTTTTTATTTTAAATTTATTATTAAAAAACTGAAGAAGCTTCCCCAGACCATTGTCAGGGCAATTGTATTGGTTAACCGATTTAATGAGAAGGAGATCCCAATGTCTACGCTGTACACCTTTATGCAATTATCTTTTTAGGGTTGCAGAATGTTGTCATTAGTGACTTAGTGAGGGATCCCCGGTCTTTTCTGAAGGTTAATGGGAAGAGTTCATCTCCAAAATATGATCTATTTTTTGATTTTTTCAATTGCCGGGGTATTCATCCAGTATTTTTCATTACCGGTATAAGAGGATTTACAGTTTTTATCCAGCGGCAGATATTTCATATAACAAGTATCTTTAAAAGTAATTGGTTTATTGTATTCCTGAACAAAAAGTTCTCTGTATTGATAGAGCTCCATGGATTTCCTGTGATTCAGAATATTTCCATCTGTATCTTTCACATTATGAATATCTATCCAGCATGAATCTCCGTTGAGTGTTAACTTATCTTTTGTTCTGATAAACACAGTTTTTTCGACGGCTGAAATTGAACTGATTTTCACAACTTTTTTGCCAATTTTTACTTCGTAGTTCTGTTTTCTTGCAGCTGACGCTGGATCAATTTTGTTATTAAAATTAACTATAAGTGTGGGATGCAAAAATTGTTTTGTTTCCCAATAGGCCTTCAGAACTCTGAAGTATGAACTGTCATCAATGTTTCCTACTTTAAAGTAATTATTGAATGATATATATTTAAGACACATCAGTGAATCGACCGAGTTCTCACGTCCATATTCTATATCCATGTTAAACATATCTCCGCCAGCATTTCCTTTCGTCAGATAAGAACATGAATACTCTAATTTATATATTGCATAGGTTCTGGGCTGAATATATATTGCACCGGAGACCCGGAATAAATTTCCGATAACACGTGATTTGCCGTTAAAAATAATCTTGAAAAGCAGTTGATTATTATCATATACGGGCTCCGGTTCCGCAAAATTATGGTTTAAAAGAAAATCCTCCGAAAAATTCTCGACAAAGGAAAATGACCTGGTATTGAAGTTTCTGACCGGATCGTGAACCATCAGCACAAAAAGTTCATTTCCATACTGATCTCCCAGTTTTGCCTCAGGTATTATTTTGTTGGAATTATCTGTACTATCATTCACGCTGGTCTCATAATAGGGGGTAATATTAATTCTGGGAAATTCAAGGTTCTTTCTGAAATCCAGCAGCCTGTATTTGTTTGAAATGGATTTTGCACCGAATCCATTATCAAGTGTCTGAACTATTGCTTCATTAAGGTTTATATATTTGGATCCGTCTTTTTGATAATCACGATAGTATGAAATGTAGTTGAATGGTTTGGAAGGATAATTAACAGGAATATTTTTTATAGCTCTTCTTATTATTGCGATTGAACCCAGCTTTCTTGCTGAGGAGATCACACTAACCTCTCCTAATTTATAAATAATCGGATCCAGGTAAATTTTATTAACCGATGAGTCGCTTAGATTACTGAATGCAACAGAATATCTTTTAAATCCAATACAGGTAATTATTACACTGTCTGAAAGAAATTCCGGATTACGAATGATCTTGAAATCACCGTCAGCATTTGCATATACGCCGAGCTGGTTGTACCGGAGGTGTATTGTGGCGAAGGGTACTGGTCCGGGAGGGGCAAGGTTTATTACTTTGCCTTCGATATAATCAATCGACTGAGAGAATAGAATATTATTAGCTAACCAGATTAATAAAAGAGTAACCAGAAGATGTTTCAGTGCGGAATTCATTTTTGACATTTAACTGCAGATTAAAAGTAGTAAATACAGCCCAAAAACAAACCAGATCGCGGGGCTTTTTATTATAGTTCAAAATTCAGCATTATAACATATGCAACCCTTACCGGTACGCCTCTTTGTTTTCCGGGTGTCCATTTTGGTGATGACTTTACAGATTTAACTGCCTCATCATCAATCAATGGATCAACACCCTTGGCAACTTTTACATTCGAAACTGTTCCATCATTCTCGACAATAAATGTAATATATACCTTACCATGAATGCCATTTATTGTAGCTGCTTCAGGGTACTTCGTTTTTTTCTGAACCCACTCACGGAATTTGTTTATATCACCTCCCCTGAATTGAGGCATGACTTCAACCTCTAAAAATGTTCCATCACCCCCTCCGCCGCCTCCTCCTCCATCGCCGATTCCGGAGTTATCCCCTGTTCCGGTCCCTATGCCATTAATATCCCCTGCTCCTATAATTGCACCGCTTAAAGAATCTGATGTCGTTGCTACAGGTTTTTCAATCAGGGGAATTGAGTCAACTACTTTAGGTGCAACATATTTAGCTTCAGCAGCTTTTATCCTGACCACCTTAGGCAGAATGGGCAGTGAGGGAGCCGGAAGTGAATGTATTCCCGGATTTCCAGGGGGTGCCAGCAGTTTTTCCATTGAAACAAACCGTGCTGTGTATATTTCCTGGTTTTTTTGTTCGGGAGTTCTTAAGAAAGGTATTAATACGATCAGGCAACCTGTTACAACGGCCAGAATAACAGACAGCACAACTACCCTGTTATACCTTTTCCTTAAGAGATATGCACCATATTTCTTATTCAGCCTCTCAAAAACTATATCATCAAAATCAGGCATACTCATATTTACGGGTTAAGCTCCGGCTTTTTTACAGTAAATTTAAAAAATCCTGTGCCAAGTAGTCCATTTCCGCCGACGCCTTCAATTCTGCCGACAAAATCAGTATTAATATCAGAACAAAAGAAACTTAATGTTGCTTCTCCCTTTTCATCTGTAAAAACAGATGGTTCCCAAAGAAGTGTATTACGGAAATCGGGCATTGAAGCGTCGCCTGGTTCGTTGTCATAGTCTGGTTTATAGAACTCTCGTTTATTGTAGTACGCTTTCACCCTTGAAAGATTGTTTATTTTTAACAGATCATTTTCTGAATAGTTTGGATAGTAGTATGTTACTCTTTGACTATGCTCTCCAGGAGTATTATAATTAATAATCACGAAGTAAGTTTTACCCTGACTTGGCCTGATAGTACCTGGTTCATTATGATCGTGCCGTGGACAATTTAAAACACCGTACCTGCAGACATAGTCTTCTTTAGTTTTAAGATATGCTAGACTATCC
>Ga0075521_10000655_pt1 | contig 10495 bp, 8 predicted proteins | sample NGEPerD_FD_74785 | JGI IMG/M metagenome (GOLD analysis project Ga0075521, IMG submission 74785) | Arctic peat soil microbial communities from the Barrow Environmental Observatory site, Barrow, Alaska, USA - NGEE PermafrostAB12-D | ecosystem: Environmental > Terrestrial > Soil > Wetlands > Peat ...
AAAGTGAGATTGAATCCGCCAAAGGGCCTGCCGCCCCTGCACGTTTACGCCAAAACGGGATACTATGCACCCACGGAGTAGAAGCTTTTTCGTTCTAGCCGTCGCCTTAATTTTCTTGGGAACTCTCACCGTCGGACAGACTTCGACGGCTCCGCCGCAACCAAAGCCGGTCGAACCAACTCCGTCCGCCGCACAGGGACAAGCCCCAGCTGAAAAGAGCGGCGATGTCTTTGTCTTCCGCAAGGAAGTTGACGAAGTTACGCTACATGCCACGGTTGTCGACGACAAGCACCACCTGGTCACCGACCTCGACCGCAACTCTTTCACGGTTTTCGAAGATGGTCAGCCCCAGAAGATAACTGCTTTCCGGCGCGAAGACATTCCGGTTGCCATGGGAATCGTGATCGACAACTCCGGATCCATGCGTGATAAACGTCAGGCCGTGAATGCAGCCGCGATCAATTTCGTTAAGTCCAGCAACCCGCAGGATAAGGTCTTCGTCGTCAATTTCAACGAAGACTTCTTCCTCGACCAGGAATACACGTCGTCGATTCCCAAGCTTAAGGACGCGCTCGAGCGGATCGAAGCCCGCGGCGGGACCGCCCTCTACGACGCGGTAGTTGCATCTTCCGACCACCTCAAGAAGTCAGGATTGCTGGAAAAGAAAGTCCTGCTGGTGGTCACCGATGGCGAAGACAACGCCAGCCGCGAGTCCCTGGAACAGGCCATTCGACGCCTGCAAGAGGAAAACGGTCCAACCGTTTACACCATCGGATTGCTGGGCGAGGAGCACTCCAAGCGCGCGCGCCGTGCCCTGCGCCAAATGGCCGAGGAAACAGGTGGCATTGCGTTCTTCCCCCAGAGTGCGGCAGAAGTGGACTCCATCACCCAGCAGATCGCCCATGACATCCGCAATCAGTACACCATCGGATACAAGCCGTCCAAGCCGCAGAGCGAAGGTGGATTTCGCACCGTCAAAGTGGACGCCAACGCGAAAGGCTACAAGAATCTCCAAGTGCGAACCCGCAGTGGGTACTACGCCGGCCAGAGCCGGGCGGCCTCGGATCAACCGGCGGACAAAGCTGTCGCCAAATAATCAGCGAAAAGAGCAGCTCGCGATTTACCCCTCGGATGGCGCCAAACGATATTCTTAGGCTTCGACGGGACCGGCGTCGTTGACCGCGGCAATCGCCATCACGTACCCTTGTCAGTCAACACCGTTAACATCAAGGTGCTCATGAAAACTGCTGAAATGGCCTCTCTCCGGGTGGCGGAGGAGATCACTGAACTGGTTGGTGAAACTCCTGTCCTCCACCTGCGCAAAATTGTCCCCGCTAACGTCGCGGACGTCTACGCCAAGCTCGAGTATATAAACCCCGGCGGCAGCATAAAGGACCGCGCTGCTCTTGGCATGATTCAGCGCGCCGAAAAAGACGGGCGCCTGCAACCGGGCGCCACGATTTTTGAAGCCACTGCCGGCAACACCGGGGTCGGACTGGCCCTCATCGGCTGCACTCGCGGCTACAAGGTTGTGCTGGCCGTCCCAGAGCGGTTTTCCCAGGAAAAGGTCATTCTCATGGAGGCGCTGGGTGCTGAGGTGATTCGCACCCCTCACGCAGAGGGAATGCAGGGCGCGATCGATCTGGTGAAAGCACGCGCTGCCAAGACCCCCAATTCCTGGGTTGCCGCGCAGTTCGAAAATCAGGACAATCCCGGCTTCCACTACGAAACCACAGGCCGCGAATTCTACGATCAATTGCAGGGACGGGTTGACGCCGTGGTGATCGGTGCCGGTACCGGCGGCACCTTCACCGGCGTGGCGCGCTATTTCAAGGAACGCAATCCGCATGTGCTGGCGATTGCCGTCGAAACCCAGGGGTCTATTCTCGGCGGTGGCCCGAAAGGGGAACACGAGATCGAAGGTATTGGCGCCAGCTTCATCCCCGCGACCTTCGATGGCACACTCGCGGACGAGATCATCGCGGTCAGCGATCACGACGGTTTTGACATGGTGAAGAAGCTTGCCGCGCAGGAAGGCGTGCTGTCAGGATCGAGTGGCGGAGCCAACGTGTTCGTGTCGATTGAAATCGCCAGAAGGCTGGGTCCAGGCAAGCGGGTCGCAACCATCATTCCAGATTCGGCGGAGAGATATCTCTCCAAGGACATATTTCATTTCAACGGATAGCTCGGAACCCTCGAGTTGACATACCTTCAGGACGCGGATAGCAGCAGCCTCTTCAGAACAAGGCTAATAAAAATCCATGACCAAAAAGCAAGCCGGTTTCGCCACGCGCTCGATCCATGTTGGCAATGAGCCTGACCCGTCCACCGGAGCGGTCGCGCCTCCGATTTTCGCCACCTCGACCTATGCGCAGGAAGAGCTGGGCAAAACCAAGGGATACGACTACTCTCGTGCCGGGAACCCTACACGGACGCGGCTTGAGCAGAACCTGGCATCGCTGGAAGGCGGCGTCGCGGCGCGCGTGTTCTCCAGCGGAATGGCTGCGGTCTCGGCGCTGGCGAACCTCATGCAAGCCGGCGAGCACATTGTCGCGTCGAACAATCTCTATGGCGGCGTGCCTCGCCTGTTCAACCAGGTGCTGGCGAATTTCGGACTGGAGTTCACCTACGTCGATACCACCGATCCGCGCAACGTGACCAACGCTATCCGCAAGACCACGCGCTTCGTGTACCTCGAGACGCCCACCAATCCGCTGATGGGACTGACCGACATCGCCGCGGTCAGCGACATCGCACATACGCGCGGCTGCCAGGTGGTGGTGGACAACACTTTCATGTCTCCATACTTCCAGCAGCCCATAAAGTTTGGCGCTGACATGGTGCTGCATTCAACTACGAAGTTCCTCAATGGTCATAGCGACGGGATCGGCGGCGTACTGGTTTGCACCACGCAAGATCAGTCTGAGAAGCTGGCGTTCGTGCAGAAGGCGGTCGGGGCAATTCTGTCGCCGTTCGAATGTTGGCTGGTATTGCGCGGTGTCAAGACGCTGGCAGTCCGCATGAAGCAGCACGACCAGAGCGGACGCGTCATCGCCGACTATCTCAGCCATCATCGCAAGGTGAAGCGGGTCTTCTATCCCGGTCTCAAGAGCCATCCTCAATACGAATTGGCGTGCCGCCAGATGTCGGGCTTCGGCGCATTGATCACGTTAGAGACCGGTTCACTTGCCAACGCCAAAAAACTCCTGAAGCGGGTCCGGATTTGTACTCTCGGCGAGTCCTTGGGAGGCGTCGAGACCCTGATCTCGCATCCTGCCACGATGACCCACGCTGCCATCGGCGCCAAAGGCCGCAAGGAGATCGGCCTGACTGATGGCATGGTGCGAATTTCAGTCGGAATCGAAGATGTCGAAGACCTGATCGCTGACCTCGACCAGGCGCTCGCGGGGATCTAAAGCCGATTCGGAATCGGTCCGCTTGGGTGGGTCATGTAATCCGAATTTCCCTGGTTAATTCGCGGTGGTCGCGTTCTTGCGGAGTGAACGTCTCATTGTCGCCCCATTTTCAGAGGTTTTTCGGGATGACACACTGCTCAGTGACGCATGCGATTGACCCGACTTTTCGCAACGTGTTATAAAGACTCGCTTCATGTGTTGCGTTCTTAATCTGGGCAATGCCTGCCTGGAGGACGAATGCAAGTATTCCCGACGCGGCCAAACCTCATCACTTCTGTCTTGAAGTGGAAGCGCGTTTTCCGGGATTTGAGCAGGTCAACCTATGGTTTTCAGTCGCGCTCGATCGGAACGCAACGCCGAAGACCGTAGTGGCCTAACCTGCTGGATGCTCATGGGTCATATGCTGAAACTCATCGCGGACGGTCGCGTGAGAACGCAATTCTGTGCGGATATTTCATGGGGCGATCCCGAATCGAACCGGGCGTAACCCATCGGAGGACTTTTATGCAAAGCTGGCTCGCCACCTTGCGGCGGCTCTCATTAATACCTGGATCCATATCGCGTTCGGTTATGGTAATCGGCGCAACTCTGACTGTTCTCATGCTGAATGCCTCAGCCGCCTTGGCCCAGCCGACTGAAACCGCTGGCGAAGCGAACCTGCAGCTTCCCGATCTGAGTTCGGTCACCTTTCTCGGCATGACGGGGCACAACCTGCTGCTGATCGGCCTGCTGTTCTGCGTGTTTGGACTGGTGTTTGGGCTGGCGATTTATATGCAGCTCAAGAACGCTCCGGTGCACCGGTCGATGCGCGAGATTTCCGAATTGATTTACGAAACCTGCAAAACGTATCTGATCACGCAGGGGAAATTCATCCTCGTTCTGTGGGTCTTCATCGCGGTCATCATCACTGCGTATTTTGGGTGGCTGGCTCCCGTCCCAGGGAAGCCGATTGCAGTTACGCTGCCGGTCATCCTGTTCTTCAGCTTGGTCGGCATCGCGGGCAGTTATGGCGTGGCCTGGTTCGGCATCCGGGTCAACACCTTTGCAAACTCGCGGACGGCGTTCGCCGGACTGCGCGGCAAACCCTATCCCATCTATGCGATTCCGCTGAAAGCGGGCATGAGTATTGGCATGATGCTGATCAGCGTCGAGTTGCTGATCATGCTATGTATCCTGCTGTTCGTGCCGGCCGATTATGCCGGTCAGTGCTTCATCGGATTCGCGATTGGCGAGTCATTGGGTGCGGCCGCCCTGCGTATCGCCGGCGGCATCTTTACCAAGATCGCCGACATCGGCTCCGACCTGATGAAGATCGTCTTCAAGATTAAGGAAGACGATGCCCGCAACCCGGGCGTCATCGCCGACTGCACCGGTGACAATGCCGGCGACTCGGTTGGTCCCAGCGCTGACGGCTTCGAAACCTACGGCGTGACCGGCGTGGCGCTGATCACGTTCATCCTGCTCGGCGTCAAAGATCCTCATGTCCAGGTGCAATTGCTGGTGTGGATTTTCGTGATGCGCATCATGATGCTGGTTTCCAGCACCGTGGCTTACTTCCTGAACGAGGCAGTAGCTAAGGCGCGTTATGGCAATGCCGACGAGATGAACTACGAATCGCCACTGACATCCCTGGTGTGGCTGACTTCGATCATCTCCATCGTGCTGACCTACATCGTTTCCAAGGTGATCATTCCCGACCTTAACGGCGATCCCACGCAGTGGTGGAAGCTGGCGACTATAATTTCTTGCGGTACGCTCGCAGGCGCGGTTATTCCTGAACTCGTAAAGGTATTCACTTCGACGTCGTCGGGACACGTGAAGGAAGTGGTCACGTCGGCGGAAGAAGGCGGCGCATCGCTCGACATCCTGTCGGGACTGGTGGCCGGGAACTTCTCCTGCTACTACCTGGGCTTCACCATGGTCGTCCTGATGAGCATTGGCTACGTCGTGAGCACTTATGGACTCGGCATGCTAATGCTGGCCCCAGCCGTGTTCGCCTTCGGCCTGGTAGCGTTCGGCTTCCTCGGCATGGGGCCGGTGACGATCGCGGTCGATTCCTACGGTCCGGTGACGGACAACGCGCAGTCGGTGTATGAATTGTCGTTGATCGAGCAGGTCCCGAACATCGAGGCCGAACTGAAGCGGGACTACAACATCGACGTCAACTTCGAGCGCGCCAAGCACATGCTGGAAGAAAATGACGGCGCGGGCAACACCTTTAAGGCTACGGCGAAACCGGTGCTGATCGGAACCGCCGTGGTGGGCGCGACCACCATGATTTTCTCCATCATCATGGCGCTCACCAAGGGGCTCACCGAGAACGTCAACAAACTCTCTCTGCTGCATGCTCCGTTTGTACTCGGACTCATCAGCGGTGGTGCCATCATCTACTGGTTTACCGGCGCCAGCATGCAGGCGGTCACCACCGGCGCTTATCGAGCGGTGGAGTTTATCAAGAAGAACATCCGTCTGGAAGGCGTCGAGAAGGCTTCGGTGGAAGACAGCAAGAAGGTGGTCGAAATCTGCACCAAGTACGCGCAGAAAGGCATGTTCAACATCTTCCTCGCGGTATTCTTCGTGACCCTGTCATTTGCCTTCGTGGAGCCGTTCTTCTTTATCGGCTACCTGATCGCGATTGCCATCTCGGGCCTGTACCAGGCGATGTTCATGGCCAATGCCGGCGGGGCCTGGGACAACGCCAAGAAGATTGTTGAGGTCGAACTGAAACAGAAGGGAACACCGCTGCACGACGCAACGGTGGTGGGCGACACGGTGGGCGATCCGTTCAAGGACACTTCATCGGTGGCCATGAATCCGATCATAAAGTTCACCACGCTCTTCGGATTGTTGGCGGTGGAACTCGCGGTGCAGTTGACGGCCACGAGTGGCACAACCTTCGCTCACATTCTGGCGGCCATCTTCTTCTTGATCTCGTTCACGTTTGTGTGGCGGTCGTTCTACGCCATGCGCATCGTGAAAACCCTTTAACAGGCATTTCGCAGGCAATTCAAACGCCATCCCGCGTGGGATGGCGTTTTGCTTTTGCACAAAAGTTTCCGCCTAAGTTCCTTCTCGAACGCGCGCCCGCCAATTGTGGTTACTGCCCTTTCATTTTCTCCTTCACGCTTTTCGCCAATTTCTCGATCTGTTCGGCTTTTTTGATAACGTCAAGCGAGATGATGTTCTCGTTGGTCTTGTCCACGTACTGCTTCAGTTCGGTGGCCAGGTCGAGCAGTTGGTCGGTATCCTTCTTGAGGTCCTGCTGGCGCTGCAGGTTCTGCTTCTTGATCATTTCGCGTTTCTGATCAAGGGTCCACTGGTCCTCGGCCTCGCGCTGTCGCTGACGGCCGGTTGTGGTGATATCGGGCGTCTGGGTAGGATCGGCGACTTGCGCCAGCGCGCTGGAGCCAAGAAGCGCGAAGAGCAGCAGCGCTCCCGCCAGGTTGAACTTGAAAGCTTTTCGCGTCACTACAAACCAATTCATAGCATCTCCGAACTGATACGCTGCGCCGAACCCATGCTCCCGTGGCCCGCACGATCTGTTGGCTTCATCTCTGCACTCATAACGCATTGCTATAATCGCCCCAACGATGATAATGCCTGCGGTCAAACTTGCCCTGGGAGCCATTTGGGCCCCGCACCGGTTTATCGAGGTGCTCGACGACTGGGGCGACGATGCCTTCGATTTCCTACGACACCAGGTTCCAAGAATTGTTGCGGTACTGGTCATCGCTTTCGTCCTCAGCCGTCTGCTCAAACTGGTTTCGCGACATCTGGGAGAACTCAGCAATCGACAGGACCTGCCGTCGTCGGTTCGTTCCCAGCAGCTTCGTACGCTGTCGAGCGTCATTTACAGCGTCGGAGTCATCGTCATCATCTTCATTGCTGCGATGCAGATCCTTCCTCTGTTGGGAATCAACATGGGACCACTGCTGGCCAGCGCCGGGATTGCCGGCCTCGCCATCGGATTCGGCGCGCAGGCACTGGTCAAGGATTTCATTAACGGCTTCTTCATCCTGGCGGAGAATCAATACGACATCGGAGACACCATCCGCATCGCGGGTGTGCAGGGTGCGGTGGAAAACGTGACGCTGCGGCGGACCGTGCTGCGCGATTCCGACGGCACCGTCCACACCGTCCCCAGTAGCGAAATCAAAGTGGTCAGCAATCTCACGCGCGATTGGACTCAGATCAATCTGCACGTTTCCGTGGCGTATGGCGCCGATAGCGAACAGGTGATCGGACTGCTGAAGCAGGTGGGTGAAGAGATGGCCAGTGACCCTAACTTCGGCGACATGATCGTCGCCCGCCCGGAAGTCGCCGGCATCGAGAAGGTGAGTGGCAACGAAGTCGACTACCTGATGCTGATCAAGACCAAGCCCGGGGCGCAGTACGCAGTCCGGCGCGAACTACGGCGCCGCATCAAATCGAGTTTCGAGAAAAACAATATCGACCCCGGCGATCCCAGCCGGGTGTTCGTGACTGGTATTGCAAAATCCAGTTAACGACAGGGTTGGATGCGCTATTTCGTCTGGCCGCCCAATCCCGCCCACTTCTCCAGGAGCTGAATGGTCGCGGCGAAGTCGAGGTCGTCCCATCCCTCTTCGCTCGACAACTCGTAGATCTCGTCCACGGTTTCAAGGGCTGGCAGTTTTACGCGCACCTCTTTGGCGGTGTCGAGCAGCAAGTGAATATCTTTGTGCATCAACCGCAGGGGGAAGTTGGGCGAGTAGTCGCGCCGCAAAACGAAAGGCGCTTTGTAATCGACCACACCCGAGCGGATCATCGATGCCTGGACCAGTTCAACCATCTTCTCGGGGGCGACTCCAAGTTTTCTGGCCAACGTCATACCTTCAGCGAATCCTTCATAGATCATCGCTATCTGCAAGTTCATGCAGATTTTAGCTGCCTGGCCTTTCCCAGTATCGCCGACGTGAATTACGGTCTTGCCCATGGCCTTGAACAGAGGTTCCATAGCTTGGACCGTCTCCGCCGGACCACCCACAATGAAAATAAGCTGTCCATTTTCGGCCCCGATTTTGGAGCCGGTCACGGGTGCGTCGATCCATTGCACGCCCTTTTCGGCGACGCGTTGGGCGAAACGCAAAGTGGCTGACGGCGAGATGGTGCTGGAGTCGGCGATCACCATTCCTTCGCGCAGCGATTGCTCGATACCGTCTTCAGAGAACACCAGACGTTCGACAGCCGCAGTATCGGCCACGCACATCCAGACAATCTCTGCATCCTGGGCCGCATCGGCTGGAGAAATCGCCGTCCTGGCTCCATCGATGTGTTGCCGAGCCGACCGGTTCCATACTGAAACTTCGTGCCCCGCTTTTACCAGGTTCGAGGCCATCGGCCGCCCCATGATCCCCAAACCAAGAAACGCGATTCGCATGCATCTCTCCTTATGACCGCACTTTGATTTAAGCTGACTGGCTGGAGAAGGTCAAGGAAGCTCTTCACCAAGCGGGCGCATCGCCAGGCGGTCCAGCGGCGTCTAATACATTGACATCTCATGATAGGTATAAGCATCAGGCGCAAGGCCCGGCAATTCAGCACGCTGGTAGGCCGCTCGGCCGTGACTCCCCGCAGCGGCAACAGTCGTAAACCGGTTTTGGCTACCCGGGAACAACTCGGAGTTACGTTCATTGGGCACTCCAGTTTTTTTCTGCAAATCGGCGGCAAGAACATACTGGTCGACCCGAACTTCGCCCGTTGGATCTTCGTACTGAAGCGGCTCCGACGTCCAGGACTGCGCATGCGCGATCTGCCACCCATCGATGCGGTGCTGGTCACGCATGCTCACTTCGATCACTTGCACCGTCCATCGCTCCGGACCATCGCGAACCTGACCCGCCAGAAGTCCGGCAAGCGACCGATCGTTGTAGTGCCCAACAATTTGCGTGACCTTGTGGGCGATCTGGGATTCTCACGGGTGGTCGAACTGGAATGGTGGCAGAACTTCCAACTCGGAAACGTCGAGATCACGCACACCCCGTCACGCCACTGGGGAGCGCGTGTGGTTCGCGACACTCATCGCGGCTATGGCGGATACGTGTTGCGGGCCGGCCGGAACTCGGTGTACCACGCGGGTGACACCGCCTACTTCGATGGCTTCAAGGAAATCGGGGAGCGCCTCAACCCTGAGCTGGCGCTACTGCCCATCGGCGCGTATCATCCGGCGTCGTTTCGAAATGTTCATACCAGTCCGGAAGACGCCATTCAAGCGTTTCAGGATCTGGGCGCGCGCTGGATGGTGCCCATGCACTACGGCACATTTCGATTGTCCTATGAACCGGTGGATGAACCCGTGCAGCGGTTATTGGCGGGTGCTAAACAGCACGGCATTGGTACGAGGATCTGCGTCATGGAAGAAGGCGTGACCAAGTTCTTCGAGTAGTCGGCGGATGTTCAGGTGCGGGATAAGTCGGAACGGCAGGGCCGGTGGATTCTTGGTGGAGCACTCGCGAACATTTTGGCCGAAGCTCGATCCGTAGTGGGAGCGGAGCGCAATTCGTGCCGCCTGAGCGATCAGACGTCATCCGTGGAATCAGGCAAGCCTCTGACCAACACATAGTGTGATCTGGACATAGGCATGAAAGAAGACTGTTACAGTTTACAGATTCGGACGCGAGAGCGTGCCCGAAACCTTTGACGCCACGACATGGCGCCGTTACAATAACAACAGAAATGACGCATTCCGAAGCGTCCACGCACTCCTCAGTAGCTCAATGGCAGAGCATCCGGCTGTTAACCGGAGGGTTGTAGGTTCGAGTCCTACCTGAGGAGCCATTCTTTTCAATAACTTACAGGCAAGCAACTCCCAGAATCTCCTGGAGTTTAGCTGAGAATAGCTGAGAGAACAGGGAGTTGGAAGATAGGCACAGCGGTTGGAGTGCCTTTTGACGGCACCGAGCAGCTGTGGAATTCAACCTTTCCACTCAAGGCTTCCGGTAATTTGCCGGATTCTCTATTTCATGCCAGTGTTGTGCAATCTCCCAAACTAGACAATTGAGGTTCGGTTCTTAGTAAAGGTCGAGGTTGAGCGGAGTCGGCGTGGGCTTCGCGAGCGCCCA
>Ga0075521_10000658_pt1 | contig 10469 bp, 5 predicted proteins | sample NGEPerD_FD_74785 | JGI IMG/M metagenome (GOLD analysis project Ga0075521, IMG submission 74785) | Arctic peat soil microbial communities from the Barrow Environmental Observatory site, Barrow, Alaska, USA - NGEE PermafrostAB12-D | ecosystem: Environmental > Terrestrial > Soil > Wetlands > Peat ...
TGCAGGTCTGAGGCGCAAGTGCAAGAAGAATGGTCCGGTGGTTAATTCCTGAAACGCGCTCGGGTCTCGCTTCTCCAGCTCCGGACTCGGCCTGGCCTCGACCAGGCGATCGATAAGGAATCCCGCATCGCTGATGGCTTCTGTGACGGCGGTAAGAGGGCGACGCCAGAAGGTCACCGTATGTGGCTCGACCCAAACCTCCGACACTTGAAGGAATGCGAAGTAGTCCTCGGGACAGTGGTTCCTCCAGTCCCACGCCGGGTGATGTATCGACATCACCACCGAGCCGGTGGGTCGGAGAACCCTGTGGAGCTCGCGGAGAGGCGCGACCCAGTCGCGCAGGTAGTGAAACACCAGCGACGCCACCACCAGGTCCACGCTCGCATTCTCCAAGAACGTCAGCGGCTCAGCCAAGTCGTGGTGATGGAGTTCCGCTCTATCGCCGAGTCGTGAACGGGCGATTTCAAGCATGGCGGCGCTCACGTCGCATGCCACCACCTCCGCTCCATGGTCAACGAGCCATTCAGTTACCGGTCCTGAGCCGCAGCCGACCTCCAGAACCCGCTTACTGTGGACATCCTCGAGCAACTCGATCGTCGCAGGGCGTTCGTAGTAGCTATTGGCGGCTCCACTGGCATTGTGAAGGTCGTACTCGACCGCCATAGCGTCATATTCCGACGCTGTACGAGCTGAGTCCCGGTTCTTCACCCCTGAAAGGGTATAGGCCTAGCGGCTACGAGATCGGGCTTGTGGCGATCACGAAGCCCTGCGAGGTGGTCTCGTGCTCCAGTTCGGGTGCCCTGAGGGTCGTGGTGTGGATCTTGAAACCTGTGTCCTCCAGAAAGGAGGAGACCTCCTGCACGCTGTGTCTGTAGCTGGTGAGCGGCAGGTGGCTGCCGAATGCATCTTCTCGGAGCACTGGCTCACCGTGCGCCTGAAACGCAAGGAGTAGATAGCCCCCCGGGGTCAAGACCCTCGCCAGTTCGTCGAACGCTTCGTCGAGTCGATCCGGAGGGGTATAGATGATCGAGTACCAGCAGACAGCACCTGCGAGCACTCCCGTTTCGATGGGAAGGGCATCAAGCTGGCCCACTTCGAACCCGATGCGTGGATGTGCGGTGCTCGCGATGGCGAGCATCGCTTTGGAGACATCCACGCCGACGACGTCGAGACCTCGGCCCGCCATGAAGGCCGCCACTCGACCTGGTCCGCACCCGATATCGGCAACCCGCCTGATGGTCTGAGTCTTGATCAGCTCGACGAAGGCGACAAGCAGAGTCAGGTCAGCGGGAGGTTCTGTCGCCGGGCTGAGGTCAGTGCCGACGAAGTCGACATAGGTACGCGCCGCCATGTCATATACATCTCGAGCAGTCGCTACGTGGTCTTTAGTAGACACGCCTCAAGATTACGTGACCTCTGGACTGCGCATTCGCGTCGAATTAACTGGTGCTCCACTGGTCCCGAACCCGGCTCAGGGATCCATATCTGAATTGGCAGGGGGCCGGGCGCAAGTAGCGATCGGCAGACGAGCACAGCCGATCGACGGTTTCGCGTCTCAGGTGCCTTTCGGCCACCCATTGCGGACGATGGCCAGATGGTGCTCTCCATGGCTCCGCATTTCAGGAAAGCGGGCTTGCACCCAACACCACGTAGCTACTCGCGCGCTGTTGAGCGTTCGGAGAAGGGCCAGGAGATCTAAATCAACGTCCTTGAATGTCGCCACGCCGTTGGCTGGGAGGAATGCAAGATCCCATTCCACCGGCCCATGGCAAGCGTCCTCGAAGTCGATCCACCGGAGCCCGAGCGACGTAAGGAGGTAGTTGCCGGCGTGAGGTTCGCCATGGAGCCGCTGCTCGGGAAAGGCGCGCTCGTCGAGCTTGCTCATCAGGTCCGTGAAGGCCGCACGCAGGAACGCCCTGTCGAGTGGAGCCAATGCCGCAATCCGTCGGTCATCGAATAGAGCGACTCTGGTGCGCTCCAGGCCGACTCGAAAACTGGGTAGTGGCACGTCGCACTTGTCCAGCGCCTCGTGAATTCTGATTAACGACCTGCTGACGATGGAACCACCTGCTTCGACATTTGGATCGTGGTCCAAGCGGCTCCACAGAGTGACGACGAGTCCGGTCTCTCTACCCCGCATAGGTCCTACCCCAGGCCACGGTGGTGCAACCGGCGCTCCCATTTCGTCGAGGGCCAGTGCAACGTCGTGCTCACGGATCAAAGTCTCAGCCCTGCCCTCTTGCGTCCCAGCCTTGGCGATAGTTGGGTAGGGCCTCAGCCAGATAACGGTGTTGTTCGTCTCTTGAATCAGCAGCGGTTCGTCAAGTACCAGGCCCAGCTGATTGGCAACATCGATCGCAGCTCGGCGCCCTGGCGTCGAAGCCTCAAATCTGGCTGCCCTTGAGCCTCGGTCCACATCTCCAGTCTGACTCGACCCACGTGCCAGAGGGTGATCTGCCCACAGGCACTCAGCCACTGAGCAGGCCATCGCCGTTTACGGATGGCTATAAGGACGGGCGAGCGAATCGAAACAGGACTTTGTCGTGAATGTAGTAGTCCAACCACGCCGGGAGCTCGCCCCGATGGTTATTTCCGTGCCGATGCGACGAGACGGGGATGAAACCGAGCTTCAAGTTGGCCACGGACGCGGAGAATCCTGCGGCCTCGAAGGCCGCTTCTCAAGCGCGTCCGCTCCCGATCCCCACCCGCAGACCATTCCCGAAAGTCGAACGGGAAGCGGACGGGTCGGGACTCTCTTCAAGGGCATCGACTTGTCGCCAAAAGGGGATCGTCAGATGGGCCAGCAGGATTCCTGAGCCACTCGCTCAGTTCACGGGGACCCGGTCAGGTGGCCCACGTCTCGGTGGTCATTCTGTGTCGGCTGAAACCTTGTTGGAGCTAGGAAAGTGAAAGAGGGTAAAACCTTTGGGGGGGGGTCCTGACGCACCAACCTGATCACGCGGATGCTGTGCTGCGATCCGTCACAGCCCAATTGCGGGATCAGGGTCCGGACCATTTGTCAGGGATAGAGTTCGTGGCGTGCAACTCGACGAGAGTGACCTCTCGCGCGTACTCGACGTTGTTCGAGTCGTTAGTGAGGCGAAGGAACGAGACACCTTCCTCCAATCGACGCTCGAGGGCGTGGCGGCCCTCATGCCGTGTCTGGTCGCCACCGCCAACGAAGTCGATCCGGTCGCCGGTCGCCTCACCTATTGGATGGATCCGGCATCGTTCGAGGTGCCCGACGATGCCGCTGAGCTGCTCACCGAGCTGGCCGGTGAGCACCCGCTGATCCGTCATGCAACTGCCACGGGTGACGGTTCGGCCTGGCGGATCAGCGACTTCTGGTCACAGGACATGTTCCACGCCAGCCGGCTGCACCGGGACCTCTACGGCCCAATGGGCGTCGAGTACCAGATGTCGGCCACACTCCCGGCCGCGGCACCTGTGGTCTTCGGACTGGTCGTCAGCCGGGCGGATCACGACTTCAGCGATCGCGATCGGGATGTCTTGAACGTGCTGCGTCCCCACCTGGCCCAGGCCTGGCGCAATGTCCGGGACCAGGAGCGCCTACGGGGCCTGGTGGACGCCGCCAACGACGCCGTGACCGGGCGTGGATGGAAGGTCATCGTGTTGTGGGACCCGCCTGACGAGCTGGCCCCAGGGGCGCTGGTCACGCTCTACCGGTTCTTCGGACGTCCGTCCCGCACCTCGCCGCTGCCGCCACGTGTGGACCGGTGGATTGCCTCACAACAGGCCCACCTTGCCGAACACGAGGAACTGACGCTGATCCGTCCATTGACTGCGCAGCTGGACGGACAGCGGATTGTGCTCCGGTACCTGCCGGCCCAGGGTGCTCACCCGGGGGCCATCATCGTCGACGAGGAGCGCCGACCGGCGCGACGACGGGACTACGAGTCACTGGGTTTGAGCCCGCGGGAGGCGGAGATCACCGAGCTCGTGGTGCTCGGCGCCGGCAATGCTGCAATCGCCGACCAACTGCACGTGGCCCCGGGCACGGTCAAGAGGCATCTCGACAACATCTACGCAAAGCTGGGGGTCCGGAGCCGCGGCCAACTGACCGCCTTCGTGCTCCACCTCGTGGACAGCTGACGGAACCTCGGATGCGATTGTGCCTAAGGGCGACATCAACCCTCGGTTCTGAGGCTGGATCAACTACTGAGCGGACTTCGACCGCTCCGAGTTGAGCTACCTGAGACGACACCTCAACGAGCATCTCCGTCGCTGGGCGATGCGGAAGTTCAGACGGATGAAGGACCAGTGGGTGTGAGGACCCGCGAGTGGCTCAACGCCATCATCCACAGGGAACCTCGCCTGTTCGCCCATTTGGGGCTGTTCTGATCACCGGCGGCCGAGCTGTAAGCGCCGGTTGACCGGAGACTGTGACATCCGGTTCCGAGACAGCTGGGGCTGGGACTCCCCCGGCTGCTCGACTCTGAGGCACGGCGATTCCGGTGAGGACGGCCGTCTACCCGTCCGTTCGGTTCACCCCGACAATCGGGGCACCGGTCGTCGACCCCGCCGCTGCACCGGAGAACGCTGCATCCCCAAATGAGAAGACCCCCCCGTCGGCCGCCACCAACCAGTAGCCACCACCGTCAGGGGTCGCCGCCATGCCGACGATGGGAGCATTGAGGTGCTGCCCGCCCATCGACCCGGAGAACGCTGCATCCCCAAATGAGAAGACCCCCCCGTCGGCGGCCACCAACCAGTAGCCCCCGCCGTCGGAGGTCGCGGCGATGCCCACGACCGGGCTGTTGAGGTGCCGCCCGCCCATCGACCCGTAGAACGCGGCGTCGCCGAATGCGAAGACACCACCGTCGGCGGCCACCAACCAGTAGCCCCCGCCGTCTGCAGTGGATGCCATGCCGACGATCGGTGCCGCCAGGTGTATCGACTCGGCCGAACCGAACAGGCCGGCGCCGCCGTAGCCGAGTACGGTGCCGTTGGCACCGGCCAGCCGGTAGCCCGAGTTGGCGATGACCGTGAAGGCGGCCACGGTCATGTGACCCGACGTCTGGCCGACCAGGACCAGATCGTGGGTCCCCGCCGCAAGGTCGGCCGGGACGGTGAACGTCAGGTGGACACTGCCATCGGGAGCGGCGACGACCTGGCCGACGTCGATGGAGTTCGAGTGGACCGTGGCGTTCACTGTCTCACCGGGGGTGAACCCGGTGGCGGTCGCCGTGGCTGTGGCGTTCTGCTGCACGGTAGTGGGTGTGACCAGCGACTCCCCGGGTACGACCAGCGAGCAGGAGGGGGTGAACTCGGTGGTGACGTCGTTCGCCGGGGTCCCGTTCGTGGCGGTGGTCAGCGTCGCCACCAGCGGGGTTCCTACGGCCAGCAGGGGAACCGTGACCGCAAGCGTTCCCCCCGTGCTGATGGTGTCCGTCTGCAGGAGTGTCTGACCCTCGGGAAGCGTGCCGCAGTCGGCCCCCTGGTAGATCTGGACGATGGTCCCGGGGGACGCCTTCGGGAGCGCCACGAGCACGGTGGTCCCGTTCTGGCCCGTCAGATTCGCGCCCACGATGGCCGGGCCCGTGGACGCCGGCACGGTGGCGATCCCGCCATCATTGTCGTAGACCAGATTGCTGAGGACGGGACCGCCTCCTGTCCCGATGCCCGACCCCTTGTTGTCGGCGACGATGTTGCCGCCGGCCGGGTTGGCCGACCACACGCCGTCCCCGACAGGTGCCCCGGCCGTGGGGCTCCCGCCGATGATCGAACCGGCCTGGCCGGCGAGGTTGAGGATCCCGTAGCCGGCATTCGGAACGGACGTCGTCCCGTCCGCTCCCACCCCGATTTTGTTCCCCTGGACGGTGCTCGGGCCATAGAGGTCGAGTCCGTCCGCGCCGGGCGAGCCGGAGATGACATTGCCCGATCCCGGGGTGGGTCCCCCGATCACCCCGCCCTGGGTGCCGACGGTGACCAGGGCGACCTGCGAGGGAGGGAGCGATCCGGAGCCGAAGATGGTGGTGCCGATGGTGAAGGTGGCGGCCGCGGTGATCGCCGCGCTCGGAGTGCCCGCAGCGGGGTTGATGGCGGCATTGCCGAGGGTGCTCGTGCCGATGAGGTTGTTCTGCACGGTCGCCGCCTGGACGAGCGCCAGATTCTCCAGATTCCCCGAGATCGTGTTCGCTTTCTGACCGGGGACCCCGATCCGGGTTCCTGTCCCATTGAGCACATTCACCCCCAGACCGTTGGGCAGGGCGGTCGTGCCGAGTTTGTCGGTACCGATCTGGTTGCCGATCACCGACTCATTGACTCCCGAGTTCACATGGCCACCGACCTGCACGCCGACCCCGTTGTCGGAAATCTGGTTGTTTGGCCCGAGCGTGTCGCCGGTGCTGGTGAGTGCCACCCCGTAGGCCTGGGTGCTGGCCGGTGCGGTCACGCCGTCAGCGACCGGTCCGATGATGTTCCCCTGGATGATCGAGTTCAACGGAGTGATCTGGGAGGTACCCGATCCCGGATACGCACCGCTCGGTCCTGTGAACTGGGACGCGGTCATGCTCGTGAGGACCCCGATGTTCTGGCCGGTGATCACGTTGCGACCAGCTCCGGCGAGACCGACCGTGGTAGTCGTGGCACCATTGATCGACACGCCGGTCGGTGATCCACAGGTGTTGGGCAGGGCGGTCTGGCCAGTGATGTCGGTTCCGATTAGGTTCCCTTCGACACTGGTGCCAGATACCCTCGTCCCGTCAACGTCGACCTGGCTGGTGCCGGCACCCGTGATCACGTTGCCGGCACCGGCCGATGTCCCGCCGATGGTGTTCCCCGACGCCCGTCCGTCTACGACGACACCCATGAGGGGCTCCAGCCAGTAGTCGGTGTCGCTGGCCTGGCAAATCGGGAGGGCCGTGCCTCCCTTGACCAGGCCAATGATGTTGCCCTGGACCGAGTTGTCGTTGGCTCCGTTGGTGTAGCCGGCGATAGCCACCCCCGCCGTCCCGTAGGCGGCATAGGCCGGCACGGTCGAGCCACTATCGACCGAGGAGGCCGGAGGCTGGGTGAAGAGGGTCTCCCCGTCGATGATGTTCCCGGGTGCCTGTCCGGGAGTCGCCGATGGCCCTCCGATGAAGTTGCCCGAGGCGCTGTTGATGAACACCGGCTCGAGGTCAGCATCCCCGCTGACATCGTACGAATCGACGCCGATGGAGTCGCCGTAGACCTTGTCGCCCGTCGACGTACCCGCGATGGCGATGCCGGTGCTGGCCTTGTCGACGTAGTCCCTGTCGGTGACCGTCAATCCCCCGATCATGTCGTTGGAGGAGTTCGTGAGGTTGATGCCGGTGAGCACTGGTGTCGCCGTGGTGTTGCTTTTCAGTCCGACGATGTCCCCGGCGATCGTGTCGTTGCCGCCGGCCGCGTCGACCAGGATCCCGGTGGCCACGTTCTCGACGTCCATACCGCGGATCGTGTCGTTGGTCCCCGAGACGTGCAGACCGATCCCGGTGGTGCGGTCCAGGGCGGTCCCGTCGATAGTCAGGTACCCACCGGTCACCGTGGAGGCGTCGATCGACACGTTGGCCGCGGTGAGCGTCGGGAGCGGTGTGGCCGGAGCCAACGTCGGCGTTGCCCCGGTGGGAAGGTTGAACGTGATGGCACCCCGTCCGGCCACAGCGACGGCACCGATGGCGGCACGCAGCGTACACTCCGGCACGGAGGTCGAATTGACGATCACCGTGGACCCGGTGTCACAGACGGGTTGAGTGGAGTCCTTGGAAGGGGCGTCGCCGACCGAGTTGACCTCGTAGGCGGCGACGGTCACCTGCTTGGCGAGCAGCGGGCTGGTCTGGCCGTCCGTGTCGGTCACCGAGAGCGCGACGGTGTACACGCCTCCGGCCGCGTAGGCATGGGTGTAGGTGGCCGAGTGGGTGCTCACCGGCTGGCTGCCGTCGCCGAAGTTCCAGGTGTAGGTGGCGACCGCGGTCCCTCCCGAGCCGGCGGAGGCCGACGCGTCGAAGTCGAGGCCCTTGGGGTTCGACGGGTTTGGGAGGTAGGAGAAGGAGGGTATGGGGAACTGGAGGGTCTTGGTCAGCGACGCGGACTTGCCCGCACTATCCGTCACGGTCAGTGTGACCTGCTGGCTCCCTGGTGTGGCGTAGACGTGCGTAGTGGTGGGAGTCGTCGTGGTCACGGGGGCCGTGCCGTCCCCGAAGTTCCAGGTGTAGCTCTGGAGGGCAGCCCCGGGTGATGGCGCCGATGCCGACGCATCGAAGTCCACGGTCCCGGGAACGGTCGTGTCGGCGGTGTCGGTGAACGAGGCCGTTGGCGCTGTTCCGCCCGTACCCGCACTGAAAAGCGGGGTTTGGGAATCCCCCGATGGATTACCACCGATGCCGTAGTTCCACAAGGTCCCGATGCTGAGGCACGCGGTGCAGATCACGCCGAGCGAGGCCACCGTGCTGTTCAGAGTGAACTCCTGGCCGGCGGAGAACCCGCCGACGTTGGAGTCCACCCAGGTGACCGAAAAGCCGGTGACCGATACGGTGATCCCGTCGCCGCCCTGCGGTGAGTAGGCGGTGATCGCCCCAGGGAAGGATGTCTCCATCAGCACGTCGTACACGCCCGGATTGGCCATCACGGTGGCGGTCTGCACGAGCGAGGTGCCCACCTCGACGTCGGAGGGCGATTCGGTGCTCTCCCCGGCCAGCACCGGGGTGCCGCCCACGACCCCGCTCTGGTTGATGTAGTAGCCACAGCCCTCTGTGGTCGTCTCTGGGGTGGTGGCACAGTTCGGGAGCGAGTCGGCACCCGCCCGTGCCGCGCCGGTGACTTCGGTGGCACCCAACAGCAGCAGCACCGAGCAGACCAGCACCAGGGCGAGTGCCCCCCGTCGGCGGGGAGGGCGCCCCGATCGCCTCGGGACTCCTCCAGTGAGCCACTCCATCGCCTACCTCCGCTCGCTCGAGCCAGATGTCGAATTCAAGGTATTGCTGGCAAGAAATGCCAGCCCACTGATTACCGCCGCGTGCCGCGCCGCGGGTTGGACGGCTGGGACGGTGATCCTGGGGGAAAGAGGAAGTTTCGAAGTGGCCGGCTTGGAAGGGTGCGTCAATTCGGAGGTCGACGTGATGTGTGCAGCTCGTGGCTTCGAGGGGACCTGCTCCGACCTACCCGCTGCCGCTCCCGCCAGGACCGCGATGCCAGGAAGTTCTTCCGCGGCCAAAGGCGAGTCCAGCGCGACCAGGGTCACTGTCTTTACCAACCGTCGGCAGCTGTACCGCCTCGAACCGAAGCGTCTGCGCACCCTCATATCTGCCCTGTTCTGCTCGACTGCCTGCAGCGTTGGCTAAACCTACTTGGCTGTCCACCCGAAGCGCAATGTGCCGATCGGCGTATATTTGTCCCGCGCATTGCCACGATTTCGGGCTGAGATGAAGGTCCGATTGCTGTCGCGAGCGACCGTGTCGTCCTCGCCCGACTGGCCGGTGCCTGCTTCAGTCAATCGGAGCAAAATCCGCTTATTGACTCTCCGAGCTTGGGATTCGTGGCCCACGCCCGATTCTCAGGCACCATGCAGGAGACATGGGTCTACTCAATGCTGAGGAACCTCCGGACCGAGGGGATGGCGGTGGAGGATGGCCCACGCCTCAATGCCTGTGGCGTATCGGTCGAATCAATGCTTCATCCCCGTCGGTACCGCGTCATCGCGGCCATGGCAAGCGCGCTCCCTCTTCGTTCTGAGCATGCGCATCCCCTTCGCTCCGTCAACCAAAGTGCTGGGGACACCGCTTGCCGAATCTCGTCAATTCGTCTGCCCACTGGTCGACCCGAGCAGCGTGACGGGTAGCTGACGAATTGTCCAAGGCTCTGGGAGTAGAGCGCCAGATCCCTGGCGAAGGCTCCGCCTCAAACGTGAGGTGGACTGGGTGTCTCATCACGCCGGCCTCGTGACGCACCTTTGCGGCCCTGTCGCCGAAAGTGCCGCCTCTCGCGAGCACAACCACCGCTCACCTCGCCGGCCGTAGGCCGGCAAACGATTCCCGTAAGCCGAACCCCATGCGGCAACGGCTCACGTCAGACAGGGTCGCTGCCCGGAGGCGTCCCGCAAGCCCTGTCCGGTGAAGATTCTCGCAGCGGGGCGCCAACTGGGACAGTCCGCGAACTGGGGCCAACCGGCAGCCACGCATAATGACGCATCGCACGGCCACCCTGCCGCACGCCGAACCGGCGATCTGCTTGGCGCGGTGGCCCTCGGTCTTCCGCTGCCGGAGCGGCCGCAATGAAAGGGGAGCGTGCATCGGGCCTACCTCGTTCGTCGCAGATCAGACTGTCAGCAGTTGCGGGGATCACGGCGGAGCTGACCGGTGACAGTTTCAAGGCCGGTCCCGGTGGACTCTGCTCAAGGCTCGACGGATGGCGGTGCGGATCAGGTTCGCTTCATCTCTCGAAGTCGAACTCGCCGTCCAGGTCCAGATCGAGATCGGTATCGAGCCCTA
>Ga0075521_10000659_pt1 | contig 10468 bp, 10 predicted proteins | sample NGEPerD_FD_74785 | JGI IMG/M metagenome (GOLD analysis project Ga0075521, IMG submission 74785) | Arctic peat soil microbial communities from the Barrow Environmental Observatory site, Barrow, Alaska, USA - NGEE PermafrostAB12-D | ecosystem: Environmental > Terrestrial > Soil > Wetlands > Peat ...
GCCGCCCCGATGGCGGCATCGGCGATCTGCTGGGCGGTCACCGGAATATGCGGAGACATCGAGGGCGTGTGAATCGAGCCGGTGACGGCACAGGTAATGATGACTTTGCGCGACTTCGCCATGAGCTTTCCATCCCGGTAAAGTGAGGCTTTTGATTTAACGATTGGACTTGAGCCGTGATCCTAGAGTATCAGCCGCCCCCAAGTCACCCTGTTCACTTGCGCATGACCTATTCCGGAAACGGGTCCCATCCCGGATCAAGTCGGGGACATGCTTTTCGGGGTCATGCGCCGGAGCCATCGCCGTGGACTTAAGGGCGCAACCTGCAGCGGCACGGCCTTCCGGTATCCTGATCGGGGTATTGTGCGGCACCGGCGCCGCGCTCGGCTGGGCGGCGGGTTTTGTCGCGGCCAAGCATGGCGTCACCATCGGCTTTTCGCCCGCCGATTTGGCCTTGCACCGCTTCTTGTGGTCCGGCCTGCTGCTGATGCCGCTCATCCTGCGTGACGGCATCAGCGACCTCGGTGGCATCGGCTGGGGCCGCGGCTTGGTGATGAGCGTGCTGTCGGGGCCGCCGCAGGCGATGATCGCCTATACCGGCTTCATGCTGGTGCCGCTCGGCCACGGCACCACCATCCAGCCGGCCTGCGCCGCGCTGGCGGGGCTGATCCTCGCCACGCTGGTGCTGGGCGAACATCCGACCGCACAACGCATCATCGGCGGCGCCACGATCATCGCGGGCCTGTTGGTGTTCGGCGCCGAGTCGATCACCACCATCGGCAGCCACGGCGTCGGCGGCGACCTGCTGTTCGCCACCGCCGGCCTGTTCTGGGCGACGTTCGGGATCCTGCTGCGCTATTGGCGCGTGTCGGGCACGCGCGCGGTGGCAGCCGTCGGCGCGCTGTCGGTTATGGTGTTCGCACCGTTGCACGCGCTGTTCGTCGGCTATGACGGAATCCTGCGCATGAGTCTTGCGGAAAACATGCTGCAGGTCGTGGTGCAGGGCATTCTCGCCGGCGTGCTGCCGATCTTTCTGTTCGCGCGCGCGGTGATCCTGCTCGGCGCCGGACGCACGGCGACCTTCCCGGCGCTGGTGCCGGGTTTCTCGATGATCATCGGCTATCTTGCGCTCGGCGTGGTGCCGAGCATCCCGCAGGTCATCGGACTGGTGATCGTGGTGATCGGCTTCCGCTTCGCCTTGCGATAGCTCGTTGTCATTCCGGCCCGGCGTATTTTCCCGCGGTCTGCGGGAACATGTTCTTGATGATCTTGAATTTCGAGATGTCCACGGTGGCGTCCATGTGCATGAAGATCACGGCGTCGCGCAGCACCTTCTCGATGCCGAAGTCGAGCATGATGCCGTTGCCGCCGTGCAGCTCGACCGCGTGCTGGGCGACCTTCATGATCTCTTCGGAAGCAAACAGCTTGGCCATGTTGACCAGCGTCTCGGCTTCCGGCGCATTGTCGTCCACGGCTTGTGCGGCGCGCTCGAGTAGCGCGCGCACCGCCTCGATTTTGGTCGCCATTTCGGCGAGCCGCAGCGCCACCGCCTGATGCTTGATCAGGATGCGGCCGCCCTGCACGTAGTTCTGCACATACTCCGCCGTCGCCTCGAAGGCGCGCACGCCGACGCCGAGGTTCTTGGCCGCCTGGATGATCTTGCCTGGACGGAAATAGACGCCGGCCGAACCCATCGCGCTATCCTGCACCAGCAGGTGATCGTCCGGCACGAACATGTCCTCGAACACCATTTCGCCGTTGTTCATGAAACGGCAGCCGAGCGTCTCATTGCAGCGTGCGACCGTGAACCCTTTGGTTTCGCGCGGCACCAGGAACGACGAGGTGCCCTGCAGCATGCCGACCTTGGGATTGCTATTGGCGTAGACCACGTAGAGGCTGGCGTCGTAGCCGTTGGAGATGAACTGCTTGCGGCCATTGATCACCCAGCCGCCGTCCGCTTTGACGGCCTTGGTTTGCATCGCCGCTTCCGGCACGTTGTAAGGCAGCCAGCGGTCGGAGGCGCCGCGCGGCTCGGTCAGGCAATGCGCCATCAGGAACTGCGGCTCCGCGACCAGGCGCTTGAACCATTTTTCCTGGAGATGTTTCGGCGCGAACTGGCGCAGCAGCACCGACACTTTCCAATTCTGCACCATCTTGTCGGCCAGGCCGGAATCGCCGCGCGCGATTTCCTCGGCGACCAGGGCGAAAGTCTTTACTTCCGTGCCCTTCTCGAGTTCGACGCCGCCGAACTCCTCCGGCACGCCGAGGGTGCGGATGCCGATCTTCTCGGCCTCTTCCAGGATGCGGATCGGCAGCCGGTCCTCCGGCACCATCGACCATTCGCGCTGCCAATTCTGCTTGATGAAGGGCAGCACCACCTCATCGACGAAATCGCGGCAGCTTTGCCGCATCATCCGTTGTTCTTCTGAAAGTCCAGACATTCCGTACTCCCTCGCCTTTTCATTGCCTTATTGAGCCGCCAGGCCCCCATAGGCGGTCTGGCGGCGGATAGTGCCGTGCATCACGGACCCGAATCATAGTCTTATTCATCTCCCTTGGACGAGTAGCCGCGCATGGATTTTTCTGACCTGCATGAGGCCCTGACGACCCTACTCGCGGCGGCGCGCCTTGCGCTGCGCACCGAGCTTACCTCGGTCTGGTTGCCAATACAGCTTTCGCTGATTGGGCTTGCCGTCATCATCGCCTTGGCCACCGCGGCGGCGATCAAGAAGCGAACCGATCCGGCGACGCTCGCTATGAACTGGCCGCCGGTCCTGCGCATGCTGGTGCGCGCGCTGGTCAGGCACATGGGACCGATCGTCTTCATCCTTGCGCTACTGGTGATGCGGGCGACGCTGCGCTCCGAGGTTGTGCAGCCACGCACTTATCTGCTGGGCGTCGGCATCAGTCTCACTACCGCCTGGGTGGTGATCAATGTGCTCACCAGCATCATCCACAATCGTTTCGTCAACCGCGTGGTGGCGGGCTCGGCCTGGACGATCGCCGCGCTCAGCATCCTGCGACTGCTCGACCCGGTGACAGCGAGCCTCGATTCGCCGGCGGCCTCCATCATGATCGGAGGCCTGCGCCTCTCGCCGCTCTTGCTGCTCAAGACCACCGCGCTGCTGCTCGTCACGTTGTGGGTGGCTAATGCGATGAGCAACTTCCTCGAGAAGCGCGTGCAGACCTTCTCAGATCTGACGCCGTCGATCCAGGTACTGATCGGTAAGCTGATCCGCATCGCGCTGCTCACCATCGCCATCGTAGTGGTGCTCAGCTCCATGGGCATCGACTTGTCGGTGCTGGCGCTATTCTCCGGCGCGGTCGGCGTCGGCCTCGGTTTTGGCCTACAAAAGATCGTGTCCAATCTGGTGAGCGGGATCATCCTGCTGGCCGACAAGTCGATCAAACCGGGTGACGTGATCTCGGTCGGCGAACATTTCGGGCGCGTCGGCAACATGGGCGCGCGCTACACCTCTGTCGATACGCGCGACGGCCGCGAATATCTGATCCCCAACGAGGATTTCATCACCCAGCGGGTGGCAAACTGGACTTATTCCAGCGACCTCGTGCGGCTCTCGGTTAATTTCAGCGCGACCTACGACAGCGATCCGCGCCAGGTGCAGGAGGCGGCGGCGGCCGCAGCGCTCAGCATCGAGCGCGTATCGCGGAAACCGGCGCCGGCCTGCATGCTGTCAGCCTTCGGCGCGACCGCGCTCGAATTCGAGCTGTGGTTCTGGATCCGCGATCCGGCCGCCGGGGTCACCAATGTGCGCAGCGATGTACTGCTGGCGTTGTGGGACTCGATCGACAAGCAAGGTGCCAAGCTCGCGAAGCCGGGCCCGGCACGGGTGATCTACGAGCTCGCCGGCAGCAGCGCGCCGTCAAAGCCCGCGCCGGACGCACCGCCGCCGCCCGAAAATCCCGACAAGCCGAACTTCCCGCCGAGGTGATCAGGCCGCCTTGCGGCTCGCCAGGAATTCACCCATGCGCCCAAGCGCCTTCAGGATGTTCTCGGTCGAATTGGCGTAGCTAAGCCGCACATAGCCCTCGCCGAGAATGCCGAAGTCGGGCCCGCCGATGATGGCGACTCCGGCGTCGTCCAGCAGCGATGACGCCAGCGCCTTCGCCTTCCAGCCGGTGCGCTTGATATTGGGAAACGCGTAGAACGCGCCCTTCGGCGTGGCGCAGGACACGCCGGGTAATTTGTTGAGGCCTTCGACCACTACTTTCCGGCGCTTATCGAATTCGGCGACCATTTTGTGCACTTCGTCCTGCGGGCCCTTGAGCGCTGCCAGCCCGGCAAATTGCGCCGAGGCGTTGACGCAGGAATGCAGGTTGACCGCTAGCTTGCGCGCATAGTCGTAGAGCTTGCCCGGCCACACCGCATAGCCGAGCCGCCAGCCGGTCATGGCATAGGTCTTCGACCAGCCGTTGAGCAGGATCAGCCGGTCGCGGATCGACGGATAGGACAGCAGGCAGACGTGCTGCTCTCCGTCATAGACCATGTGGTCGTAGATCTCGTCCGACATCACGGCGACGTCCGGCCACTGCTCCAGACCGGCAACCAATTTGTCGACTTCGGCCTTGCCGGTGACTCCGCCGGTCGGATTGGCCGGCGAGTTGAGGATCAACAGCCGCGTGCGCGGCGTGATCAGCTTGAGCGTCTCTTCAGCCGAGAAGGAAAAGCCGTTCTCCTCGCGGATCGGCACCGGCACCGGCGTGGCGCCGGTAAACTCGATCATCGAGCGGTAGATCGGGAAACCCGGATCGGGATAGAGGATCTCTGTGCCCGGCTCGCCGAACATCAGGATCGACATGAACATGGTCGGCTTGCCGCCGGGCATGATCATCACGCTGTCGGGGGAGACCTCAACCTTGAAGCGCTTGTGCAAATCGGCAGCGACAGCCTCCCGTAAGGGCGGAATACCGTTCGCCGGCGTGTAGCCGTGGTGACCGTCGCGCAGCGCCTTGATCGCCGCCTCGACGATGAAGTCGGGGGTGCGGAAGTCAGGCTGGCCGATGCCAAGATTGATGATGTCGCGGCCCTGCGCGATCAGGGCGTTGGCGCGGGCGAGCACGGCAAAGGCGTTTTCCTCGCCGATGCGGTCGAAGGCCGCGATCGTTTTCAGCATGGCGTCACTCCCCGGTGGCGGGCCGCATCCCATCGACAGGAACAGGGCGACCGCGCACTCGATTTGGCGCGCAGTTCACCCGATCGGGCGGGGAAAATCAAATCGAGCGTGACCGATGCTCAGTTCTCGCCACCGTAGTGGGCGCCTAAATCACGCAATATCTGCAACCGGATGAATGGGTCGGGATCGTCGCCAAGATAGTCGTTGCCATTGTAGACAGGTCCGGCCGGAAACAGGTTTGTCCCGCGGTAGCGTGAGTTTACGGTGGCCGTGGCGGCATGGGCCGCCACATGCTTCTTGTGCTTACGCCCCTTTGCCGCGTCTGCTGGCGCAGCGGCGGCGAGAACGAAGGCGAGACCGATGGCGGACACCATCAGCTTGACCGCAAGCGATGCCATGGATGCATCCTTTCATCGTGTCGTCGGTCCCTCCCTTATCCAACCAGTGCGGCGGCACAAGGGCGGATGGTGGTGCATTCAATCACAACTCGGTGTCGGAATATTCGCGGCCGGCAGGGGTTAGACGCGCTTCAAACGCTATCGCGGCGCCAACAGGTTGGGGACTAACGGGGATGAATGGCGCTCATGGATGCATCACGGAATGGCATTGTCCTCGCGCGCGCAAACGTGGCACGGTCGCGGCCGTTTCTTTTCCGGGGTTTTTCCATGGCCAACACGTCGACGACCGAAAAACGCAACGTCTTCCGCCGCCTGCATGATGCCGGATGCTTCGTCATCCCCAATCCGTGGAACGTCGGCAGCGCCCGCTATCTGCAGGGGCTCGGCTTCAAGGCGCTGGCGACCACCAGCTCGGGCTACGCCCATGCGCAGGGCTACGCCGATGGCGAGCAATCGTGCGATGAGGTTCTCGCTCACTTCGGCGAGATCGCCGCGGCCACCGACGTGCCGCTCAATGCCGACTTTGAGGGCGGCTTTGCCGACGATCCGGCCGGCGTCGCCGAGAATGTGACGCGTTGCATTGCGACCGGCGTCGCCGGACTGTCGATCGAGGATTCGACCGGCGATTCGAAACAGCCGCTCTACGCTTTCGATCTCGCGCTCGCCCGCGTGAAGGCCGCGCGCGCGGCGATCGACAAGGCCGGCGGCGACGTCGTGTTCACCGCCCGCACCGAGGGCTTTATCCGCGGCAGGCCCGACCTGGACGAGACTATCCGCCGGCTGAGAGCCTTCGCCGACGCCGGCGCCGATTGCCTCTACTCGCCCGGCATCAAGACCCGCGAGCAGATCACGGCGACCGTCAAGGCGGTGGCGCCGAAGCCGATCAATTTTCTCAATAGCGGCGCGTTCGGCTTCACCGTCAAAGAACTCGGCGAGATGGGCGTGCGCCGCATTAGCGTGGGCGGCACGCTGGCGCGCGTCGCCATGCATGCCTTCATCAAGGCGGCAACCGAAATCGCCAAGGAGGAAAAGTTTGATAGTTTTGCCGGCGTAATAACGAACCCGGAACTCAACAAGTTTTTTAGCGACGATCGGCGGCAAAAACCATGAGCGAACCCGTCGATTCGAAGACCGGACAACCGATCGGCGCGACGGTCGATGCTCGGCCGGCGCAACGGCTCGGTCCGGTGACGCTCGAAGGCCGCTATGGCCGCGTCGAGGAGCTCGAAGCCAAACATGCGGCATCGCTGTGGGTGGCTGTGAAGGGAGACGACAGACTGTGGACCTACATGGCCTATGGTCCATTCACCGACGCTTCGTCATTCGCGTCATGGGTGAGCGAGCGCGCCGGGCTCACCGACCCGTATTCCTACGTCGTGGTCGCGCCAGTTGGCGGCGCCGTTGGCATCGTCACACTGATGCAAATCCGCCCCGCCACGCGCGTGGTCGAGGTGGGCAACATCGTCTACGGCACGCCGTTACAGCGCACGCCGCTCGGCACCGAGGCGCAATATCTGCTGGCTCGTTATGCGTTCGACACGCTCGGCTACCGGCGCTACGAGTGGAAGTGCGACGCGTTCAACGCCGCTTCGCGCCGCGCGGCCCTGCGCTACGGCTTCGTCTTTGAGGGCATCTTTCGTCAGCACATGATCATCAAGGGCCACAACCGCGATACTGCCTGGTTCTCCATGCTCGACAGCGAATGGCCGGCGCGCAAGACGAACTTCGAGCGCTGGCTGGCGCCGGAAAACTTCACCGCCGACGGACGGCAAAAGCTCAGCTTGCGTGCGATGAACGGCGCAAAGGAATGAGCTTTACCACCTGATTTTTCGGATAAGATCACGCTCAAATCGAAGAGGGCGTAAATGCATATCCTAATCACCGGCGCCGCGGGCATGATCGGCCGCAAGCTCACCGCGCGGCTGGTCATCGACCGGGCGCTCGGCGACCAGCCGATAGAAAAATTGACATTGATTGACATTGTCGCGCCGGCGCGACTCGCGGGCTTTTCCGATCACGTAAAAACCCGGGCCGCCGATCTCGCCGCCCCGGGCGTTGCGGCAAAAGCGATCTCGGAGCGGCCCGAAGTGATCTTCCACCTCGCCGGCGTGGTGTCGGCCGAGGCGGAGACCGATTTCGACAAGGGCTACCGCGTCAATCTCGACGGCACCCGCGCGCTGCTGGAAGCGATCCGCGCCGCCGGCAACGGCTACCAGCCCAAGGTCGTGTTCACCTCGTCGATCGCGGTGTTCGGCGCGCCGTTCCCGGACGCCATCCCCGATGATTTCCATCTCACGCCGCTCACCTCCTACGGCACGCAAAAGGCGATCTGCGAACTGCTGCTCGCCGACTACACAAGGCGCGGCATTCTGGAAGGCGTCGGCATCCGGCTGCCGTCGATCGTGGTGCGGCCGGGCAAGCCGAACAAGGCGGCCTCCGGCTTCTTTTCCGGCATCATCCGCGAACCGCTGGCCGGTGAGGCCGCACTGCTGCCGGTGGCCGACAGCGTGCGGCATTGGCACGCCAGCCCGCGCTCGGCGGTCGGCTTTCTCCTGCATGCCGCCGGCCTGACGCGCGCGCAATTGGGCGACCGCATCAATCTCACCATGCCGGGAGTGTGCTGCACGGTCGGCGAACAGATTGCGGCGCTGCGCCGCATCGCCGGCGACAAGGTTGCCGGGCGCATCAAGCGTGCACCGGACGAACTGGTCGAACGCATTGTGGCCGGCTGGCCACGCCGCTTCGATGCGCGCCGCGGCCTCGCACTCGGCTTCCAGGTGGAAGCGACATTCGACGACATCATCCGCGTCCATATCGAAGACGAGTTGGGAGGCCGGATCGCGTCCTGATGCGCTTGCGCCCCGCGCCCCAGGCCTTACATTACTCGCCATGACCTACGTTGACGCCGCTGTCGCACCGCTGCGTAAGACCGGCCAGATCAAGATCCACGGCCCCGCCGCCTTCGAGGCCATGCGCAAGGCCGGCCAACTGGTGGCGCGCTGCCTCGATATGCTCGTCGAGCATGTCCAGCCGGGCGTGCCGACCGAAAAAATCGACAGGCTGGTGCTGGAATACGCGCTCGCTCACGGCGCGCTGCCGGCCACGCTGATGTATCGCGGCTACAAGAAATCGACCTGCACCTCGCTCAATCACGTGGTCTGCCACGGCATTCCCGGCGACAAGCCGCTTAAAGAGGGCGACATTGTCAACATCGACGTGACGCTGATCCTCGACGGCTGGCACGGCGATTCCAGCCGCATGTATCCCATCGGCGAAATTCCGCGCCGCGCCGAGCGCCTGATCGAGGTGACGCATGAGGCGATGATGCGCGGCATCGCCACCATCCATACCGGCTCGACCACCGGCGACATCGGCGCCGCGATCCAGAGCTACGTGGAAGCCCAGCACATGAGCGTGGTGCGCGACTTCTGCGGCCACGGTCTCGGCCGCCTGTTCCACGACGAGCCCAATATCGTCCACGTCGGACGCGCGGGCGAAGGCATCGTGCTCAAGCCCGGGATGTTCTTCACCGTGGAGCCGATGATCAATATCGGCCGCCCGCATGTGAAGGTGCTGTCCGACGGCTGGACCGCGGTGACGCGTGACCGCTCGCTGTCGGCCCAGTTCGAGCACACCGTGGGCGTCACCGACAAAGGCGTCGAAGTGTTCACCTTTTCCCCGGCCGGGCTGCACAAGCCGCCCTACCAGCGCTGACGCGCAATTTATGCCGAGAGCCTAAAGCCTCCCTCGTCGATTGCATCCGCTTGCACTACAATCGCGCCTTCTGGGGCGACGCGGCGTGGGCGCGTATTCATGGCGGACAAGCAAGGCAAGAGCGAGCGCAAGACCGGCGTTAAGGCCGGCCTGTCGGAGGCTCCGCCGCATTATCACGGCCACCGCGAACGGCTGCGCGGGCGCTTCCGCGAGGCCGGCGCCGAGGCGGTGAGCGACTACGAGCTGCTCGAACTGGTGCTGTTCCGCGCCATCCCGCAGCGCGACATCAAGCCACTCGCCAAAGAACTGATCGCCAAATTCGGCTCCTTCGCCGAAGTGGTGGCGGCGGCGCCGGCCCGGCTCGCCGAGGTCAAGGGCATGGGTGACGCCGCCATCACCGAGCTCAAGATCGTGCACGCCGCGGCCAGCCGGCTGGCGCGCGGCCTGGTGCAGAAGCGGCCGGTATTGTCATCCTGGTCGAGCGTGATCGATTACTGCCGCACCGCCATGGCCTATGCCGACAAAGAGCAGTTCCGCGTGCTGTTCCTCGACAAACGCAATCAGCTCATCGCCGACGAATTGCAGCAGGTCGGCACCGTCGATCACACGCCGGTCTATCCGCGCGAGGTGGTCAAGCGCGCGCTCGAGCTATCGGCCACCGCGCTGATCCTGGTGCACAACCATCCGTCGGGCGATCCGACGCCGTCGCGCGCCGACATCCAGATGACGCAATCGATCATCGACGTGGCCAAGCCGCTGGGCATTTCCGTGCACGACCACATCATCGTCGGCAAGGAAGGCCATGCCAGCTTCAAGGGGCTAAGGTTGATTTAGCGCGCTTAGGCGGCCACCGTCGATTTAATCGACGCATTGCGACGCGGCTGAGTGCGCGTGTCAGGTTCGATCATCCAGCGCGCGATTCTGGGCCAGTATTCGCCGAGGATCGTCCGTCCCATGAACAATCCGGCGTGGCCGCAAGGCGCCGTCGCCTTGCGAATGGCGCGTGCCGGGGTGCCGACCAGGCGCTCGGTCGCGAACAGCTGCGCCGGCGCGACCAACTCGTCGTCACGCGCCGCCAGCAGGAAAATCGGGGCGCGCATTGTCGCCAAGTCGATTGGCTCGCCCAAGGCGATAAATTGACCGGTCGCAATCTCGTTTCGTTTGTACAGCTTCTCGATCACCTCGAGGTAATAGGTTCCGGGCAGATCGACGGTCCACGCG
>Ga0075521_10000660_pt1 | contig 10467 bp, 9 predicted proteins | sample NGEPerD_FD_74785 | JGI IMG/M metagenome (GOLD analysis project Ga0075521, IMG submission 74785) | Arctic peat soil microbial communities from the Barrow Environmental Observatory site, Barrow, Alaska, USA - NGEE PermafrostAB12-D | ecosystem: Environmental > Terrestrial > Soil > Wetlands > Peat ...
AGCAACCATCCCAGGCCCTTCTGCGCCATGTCGTCGTCGGAGGGGAGAAGTAACTCGGTGATGCGCTGGATGTGAGCGAAGTTCTTGTGCTGGCGCGTGCTGTGGATGAGGCTGACGGCGGCGGCGCGCTGGTGCCAGACGCTTTTCTTCTTTGCCCAGCGCGGGAGTCGCGATAGATAAGCATCATTAGCCACGACCATGGGTCCGATCAGGTAATGCACCAGCGCGTCGTGATCGGCCCAGTTGGTGATGCGATCGAGCCAGCTTTCGAAGAGCTTGAACTCGTCGCCGCTGAACTGATCAGTCATACCTTCGAGCAGCAACACAGCGAAGGCTTTTTCTTCCAGGATATCGCCCTGGAAGAGCTGGTCGGCAATTAACAGCAAGTAGGGCAGGCCGTGCTCGGCTAGGATGGCGCGGCGGAAGCGTCTGGCGACTTTGCGAAGCTCAGCCGTGTACCATCCTCGGGATTGGACTTCATGCTTGAAGAAGCGCTGGACTTCCTCGGTGTGCGGGGCCGAGCCTCCGTTCTTCAGGACGGTGCGAATGTGTGCGGCGATGTAGGCGGGTGGTTTCTTCACGGTAGCAATCTGCGAAAGCAGATTCCTCGCGGTTGACGTGTGTGCGCGATAACTCTTTCGTCCCCGAGGGACTCAAACCTTTTTTCCACCTTACCCAGCACTCCGCTCGCCTCGGCGAGCTGCGTGCTGGGCTATCATGTCCCCGCCCCAGAGGGGCTGGTTTTCAGTGATTCGAACCGTTGTCGCAACCCGAGCCTGGTTCTCATCAAAGCCTGACCATACTAGCGTCCTATTCGATATGTAAACACTGTCACGAAATCGTGATCGATCCCGGCAACAGACTACTTTGCCGCGGTTGTCTCTTCAGTGTGCAACGGCAAGACGAATCGGTCGTACATCCACAACATGATCGCCGTGGCCACACCCACGCCGATAATGACCCACCACATTCCCGCGGGGTTGTGCTCGACTTCGCCGAAGTGATGGATGAGGAAGCCGCCAAACTTTCCGCCAATCAGTGAGCCGATTCCCAGCGGAAGGAAGGCGAATCCCATGTAGGTGCCTTGCTGGCCGGACGGGGCGAGCCGCGAAATATACTCGTAATAACGAGGCGACTGCGTGATCTCGCCCAGCGCAACCACGATTAGCGTGATAACTACTCCCACGACGGTTGGACTCGCGATGAGCACGAGCCACCCCAGGGCGGTGAGCAGCGTGCCGATGGTGATGGCCGTCAGCGCAGGAATCTTCTGGGTGAGAATGTTGATCGCAAGCGTAAGTGCGATCACCACCAGCGGGCCAGTCACCAAGAGCAATTCGGTGTCAGTGTTGGGGTTGATGTAATCGTGGACGTAGAGTGGCAGGGTGATGAACTCTTGCCAATAGACGATCCAGTAGCCGGTGAAGATCGTCAGGAACAGCATGAAGCGAGGATTGGTGAGGACGGTCCCGAAATTTCTGGCGGACTGCGCGAGGCTGGTGGTCTGAACTTCTTCGGTTTTGCGCGGTTCGCGGAAGAACAAGAGCACGCCAAGAAACATCAGGAAGACACTCAGCGCCGCGACGCGGAATACGTTTTCAACGCGCATGCGCTGATGCACAAACGAGGCAACATAGGGTCCGGCTGCGCCGCCAATGTTCACCAGCGTGTAGTAGATGGAGTATCCGATGGAGCGGACGTTGTCTTTCGAAGCGCGCGCCGTGGTGCCGACGACACTGGGCTTGACCAGTGCAACGCCCAGCGCCGGCAGGGCCAGCACAAACGCAACCAGGACTCCGATGGGAACAGTTGCACGCACAGGAGCCAGCCAGGTCGATCCCAGCGATCCCAAGGTGAAGTAGGCGCAACTCAGGATGAGGTAGGCGAGCGCCAGGGCGCGGCGGAAGCCCATGCGGTCGGCGAGAGTTCCACCGAACACGGGCAGAAACCAGACCAAGCCGCCGAAGAATCCGGTGAGGGTTCCAGTCTGCTGGGTAGGGAAGTTCAGGACTTCGTGCAGGTATCGCGCCAGCGAGGCGAACACCGCGTAGTAGGAAAGCCGCTCGAAGAGCTCGCTGATGTTGGCGACCCAGAAGGGACGCTCGAAACCTACGCGGATGTCGTGCCAACGCTGTGCAAAGCTCAATCAGTTCTCCTGAAGAGGCTCCTGAAAAACGCAAGGAGCAGATTCCCCGTGGGCTGAAGCCCATGAGGAATGACAAAAATAAACGACCTAGATGCTGGCCTAAAGGCCAGCTCTTCCACCGATTCGTCCTTTTCCGCAGGCCGTGAAGCCGTGACAATTCACAAGACTAATCAATCACGGCGCGCAGCTTGGCTTCGACCTGCGAGGAGGACAGCCCTGCGACACGAATCAATTTTTGGCGGCTAGATTCTCCGGCGGCTATCGTAACTGACGAACGCGCAACATTCAAAAACTCGGCGAGATAGGCGATGCAGGCCTCGTTGGCGCGGCCTTCCACCGGCGGCGAGGTAAGCGCGAGTTTCAGTGCTTCGCCCACCACTCCGGCGATGGCGTTTTTGCGCGCGCGAGGATGGACCTTGACCTGAAAAGTCGCGCCAGACGGAGTGTCACGGATAGGAATCATGGTCTGGAAGACGTGTCATAAAGTGTGAGTGAGGGAATTCGAATTCCCTCAGAGGCTAAAGCCTGGTGTCTCCGACGCCTGGATCGGCACGGCTGAAGCCGTGCCCCTTCAAAGCGCATTTATGAGACCAGTTCTGGGGCGCGTGCCGAAGATGGCAGTGCCGATGCGCACACAGGTTGAACCTTCTTCGATGGCGACCTCGAAGTCGTGCGACATCCCCATAGAGAACACGTCGAGGTTGACCGATGGAAGATTGCGAGCGGCAAGGCGATCGCGCAGCTCGCGCAACTTGCGGAAGTAGGGACGTGCACCTTCGGGGTCTTCGGTAAAGGGCGGAACGGTCATCAGGCCGCGGATACGCAGGTGCGGCCAGTCGAGAGCGCGAGTCAAGATAGATTCAAGTTCGGGATCGCCGGGTGCGATGCCGCTCTTGGCCGGCTCGCCTCCGATGTTGATTTCGATGAGGATGTCGAGTGTCTTGCCTAGTTTTTCTATGGCGTCATCCAGCCGCAGCGCGAGTTTGGCGGAGTCGATGGAGTCGACAGCGTGAAAGACTTCCGCTGCTTTGGCTGTCTTGTTGGATTGCAGATGGCCGATCATGTGAAATTCGGCGTCCTTCAGATCGGCGAGTTGAGGGAATTTGTCGGCGAATTCCTGCACCCGGTTCTCGCCGAACAGGCGCTGTCCGGCATGGTACGCCTCGATGATGCTTGCAGAGGCTTGGGTCTTGGAAACGGCCATCAGCGCGATTTCGTCGGGATTGCGTCCAGCGCGCTGAGCAGCCTGTGCGATGCGGTCACGGATGGCGGCGAGATTGGATGCGATGGTCATGCGTGAGTGCAAGCAGGCCCCTCGACTTCGCCGGTCGCGAAGCGACTCGGCTTCGCTCGGGATGACGGGACTTATTCAGTATAAAGTTGTGGCCGCCTTAGCGGCGGCCACGGTTCACAACATCCTAAGAATAGCGCCCTTACATAATCGCGGTTGGCGGAGCCGGCTCGTCCGGACTGCCCGCGTTCGCGAGCGGCACGCGCACCATCACGAACGCGAGAATCACCAGCACGATGAAGCCTGACACCACGCTGGGATGCGCGAAGATCACGGGCAGCGGCCATTGCTTGTACTTGAATACGGCAATGACAATGCCCATGAGCGCCTCACCCGCAATGAATCCTGAAGCAGTCAGCACCCCCGCATTCTCGACGCGGGCTTTCTGTGCATCGTTGAAGTCGCGGCGGTCGCGCATGCGGTCGGTGATCCAGCGAATCATGCCGCCGAGGAAGATAGCAAACGTTGTCTCGAGAGGCAGGTACATGCCGACGGCGAAGAGCATCGGACTCTTCACTTCGATCATGATCAGCGCGATGCCCATCAAGATGCCGACCACGATCAGCGGCCACGCCATTTCTCCGCCAACGATGCCGCGCGAGAGCATGGCCATCAACCCGGCTTGTGGCGCGGACAATTGACGGTCGCCGAATCCGATGCCGCCGCCATTGATATTGGCCTGGTTTAGCAGCATGAGAATCGGGAACAGCGCGAAGCTGGCGACGGCCACGCCCATGAAGTCGCCGATCTGCATTTTGCTCGGAGTACCGCCGAGGATGTGTCCGACTTTCAAGTCCTGTAACATCTCGCCTGCCACTGCCGATGAGACACAGACTACGGCCGCGACGCCAAGCACCGCGGCGACGCCGTGAATGCCGGAGACACCGATCAGCACCATCAGAAGGGCGGCGATGATGAGCGTTGCCAGTGTCAGTCCCGAGATCGGGTTATTGGAGGAGCCGATCAAGCCGACCAGGTTTCCCGAGACCGCGGCAAAGAAGAAGCCGACGATGATCATTACGACGGCGGCTACGATGCCGGCGGTCCAAGAGTCGGCGTAGCTTCTATACAGGAAGATCATGCTGAGCAGAACGAGAAGCAATCCGCCAAACACATATTTTGCATTGATATCGCGCTCGGTTCTTGCAGTGCCAGCGTGCGCGGCGGCGGACTTCTTCAGATCAGAGACGGCGCGGGACATTCCTGAACCCAGGCTTTTACGCATGCGGAAAAGTGTGTAGCACGCGCCAACGAGCATGCCACCAACGGCGATGGGACGGACGATGAAACTCCAGACCGCTCCAGCCTCACCCGCCCAGAAAGCAGTATCGGGTGTGGTGCCAGCGGGAACGAATTGCGCGACGAAGGTCGGTCCGCCGAGGAAAAGGATCAGCGGAACCAGCAGTCCCCAGGCGATGACGCCGCCAGCGAAGTTCAACGAAGCCAGGCGCGGGCCGATAATGTATCCCACGCCGAGATAGGCGGGGCTGATGGCGGGCGCCGAAATTGTAGTCACAGCGCCTGCGGGCAATGTGGGAGCCGTCGCCGAGCGGCCCATGCGTACGAAGCTGGTACCGAGGTTGCCGACATTCACGATGAAGTCTTTGCTGGCATTGAATAGGCTGAACTGGCCGAGCAGGTAGACGATTCCGCCGAAGCCCATGTTGCCGAAAAGAATCTTGGCGGCGCGGCTGCCTTGCTGTCCGGCGATGTGAATTTGCGAGGCGGCAACCGATTCGGGGAAGGGAAGCTCGGGGTCCTCGACCATCACGCGGCGCAGTAAGGTGACGAAGAGAATGCCGAGCGTGCCGCCGACCAACATCAGGATCGACGACTTCCAATACGCGTGTTCGAAGTCGAATACCGGCCATGCGCCGGAGATCACGAACGCCGGGATGGTGAAGATCGCGCCGGCAGCGACGGACTCGCCAATCGATCCGACGGTACGGGCGATGTTCTCTTCCAGGATCGAGCCCTTCATCAGCCGCAGCACCGCCATGCCAATAACGGCGGCGGGATAGGTCGCGGCGATAGTCATGCCGGCGCGCAAGCCGAGATAAGCGTTGGCGGCTCCCAGGACGACGGTCATGATCAGGCCGAGGAGAACGGCGCGGAGAGTGAACTCCGGCATGGTGGTGTTTTCAGGAACGTAGGACCGGAACGCCTTTACCGGTGCCGAAGTGGTCGTACTCATATACAAAGACCTCGCGGTGAGCCCAAATAATTGCGACGGCGCAAGTTAGCATGCCGAGCGCGCTTGGTACAAGCGCACAATAACGCGCACCCATTCTACCGCGAGGGACGCGTCTGTGCCTTGAGCCCGTGGCCACTTCGAAATAACAACGATGGATTGCGAGACACGCATGAAATGGTGGTGAATCTTGCGCGGGGAATCTGCTTCGGCATCGTCCTCAACATTGCACGACCGCGGGGAAGCCACTATACTGATGGCCTCGGTGCTTCTCCGCCAGGGCGGCGCGCGAGCGCTAGCTGGGTCGGCAGGCACCTTCGACTGGAGGGTAGTCTTCAGCAGTCATGAGACTCTAGTTCGACAGCGACGAATTGAGCGCGCCGGGCAGCGTAGTTCCCTCGTCGCGCCGATTGTTACGGCAGTACGTAGTATTTTTTCGGTCTTCTTCCCTTCCGATTGCAGGCTCTGCAGTATCCCCCTTGTAAACGTTTCTCGTCTTCCGGTGTGCCAGGAGTGTCTGGATTCCATTCAGCCGATTCGCGTGCCGCAATGCGTGCAGTGCGGCGAGCGGCTGCTGCCCGCGCAGTTGCTGATGGGCGATGGACACTGCCAGGGCTGCCGCGATTTCGAGCCGGAATTCGACCGCGCTGTGTCGTTCGGCGAATATGCCGGAGCGCTGCGCGGGCTGATCCATCTGCTGAAATACGACAAGGTTCTGCCGGCTGCGCCCGTGCTGGGTGGCATGCTGGCCGAGGCGATCGCGCAACTCCAAGGCGGCGGCGAAGATTTCTGGCCGCTGATTGTACCCGTGCCGTTGCACTCCAGCAAACGCGGAGAGCGCGGCTTTAACCAGGCGGAGCTGATCGCGCGTGCCGCGAAGAAGCGGCTGCCAGAGCGATTCGAATTTGCGGACGGATACTTGAAACGCGAACGCCCGACACATTCACAAGTAGGCCTAACGCGCGAGGAGCGCGTGGCCAACATGCGCGGAGCGTTTCGCGTTACCGACCCTCAGCGCGTAAAGGGCAGGACGGTGATCGTCGTCGATGACGTGATGACGACGGGAACAACCGTTTCCGAGTGTGCCCGCGTGCTGAAGAAGGCCGGGGCCGAGCGAGTTTGGGCAGTGACGGTGGCCCGTACCCTGAAGTTCGCGGTGCTACCGGAGTCTGTCGAATATGGGGAAGAGGAGGCTCACGAAGCAGTCGAGGCGGCTGTTTCGGTTTAATGCGATATGTCCATGGCAGCTCATAGCACAGCGTCCCGATACGGAAAATCACTGGCCGGCTGCATGCACGACGCGCGGGTGAATTCGGAGGAGCGTATGCACCGCTCGCCGATGCACGCTCCCGTGCTGGTGCTGAACGCATCGTATGAACCCATCAATGTGTGCGCTGCCCGGCGCGCCGTCATCCTGGTGCTGAAGGGGGTGGCGATGATGGAAGAGGAAAATGGGCAGCATCTGCACGCGGCGCGCATCGCGATCAACGTGCCGTCGGTGATCCGGCTGCTGGAATTCCGCCGCATACCGCACCAGACGCGAGCACTGTCGCGGAAGAATATTTTGCTGCGCGACCGCAATACCTGCCAATACTGCGGGAAGATCCTGGCCGCGGGTGAGTTGACGCTGGACCACGTGATTCCACGTTCGCGCGGTGGCGCGTCTAGCTGGGAGAACCTGGTGGCTTGCTGTCACAACTGCAATCGCCGCAAGGGCAGCATGATGCCGCACGAAGCCAATATGCGGCTAACGCGCGAACCGCGCGCTTTCAATCTGCACACGAGCCGACACATCATGCGGCTGATGGGCCGTTCGGACTCGAAGTGGCAGAAGTATTTGTACTACTGAGTTCGTTTTACCCCTAAGTGCAAACCGCGCGGACCCAACTCCGCGCGGCTTTTTTTCGTTATCGCTTCTGTCGGCAGATCCGGAATGCTGCTTCAGGGAATCCGAGCGCACCGAATCAGGTGCGAAGAGGTGAACCCAAGGGAGTGCCTGTTATCGCAACCTCAACAACAAGACGATTGCAAATACCAGGATCACCGTCGCCCAAAACTACGGGTTGTTCAAGATTAAGAGGAAAGCCCCTATACCAACGGCTTTCTGCCTACCCTCAACCACAACGACGCGAATCGAGAACGCGAGATATGCCAGAAGCGTCAGTCCGACTCCCCAAGAAATCGTTCCCAGAATCGAACGCCTCTGCACCGTCGGTCCTTTCTTAGTCTTCTGCCGCGGGTTTCGTTGCATACCGCTCGGGTGAAAGCGTCACTGCCCGCGAATGTAGGTCGCGCAAAACGAAGACCCGCAAGCGTTCGGCATATTTGTTCGAACGGAATTAGGGCTTCGGAGGCGGGCTTGCCGCCGGTGGCTGACCGCTCGCCGGCGCCTGTCCGGCTACCGGTGGCTGCGTGCCGGTCTTGGGCGTGTCCTTGGAAATCTCCTGGCCTTCGTACGTGATTCTCGATTTCGCGCCGAAGCGCTTGTAGTCGGTATACTTCACGACTTGGCGGATGTGAATGTCGCCGGTGGAGAAGTGCAGGGTGTCGTCAACCTTGGTGTAAACCGGGAACCAGTATTTTCCATCCACCCGGTCGCGCCAGGTGGTGAAACTGGGGAACAGGTTCTCCTGGCCGCCGCGTTTCTTGGTGCCCAAGTCGGGAACATTTTTGCCGTAAGTCTTGACGATCTGGAAGTCCTGATCGTCCACCCAGATGCGGCCCTGGAAATAGCGCTTGTTCTTATCGATCTGCTTGGGCGCAATGTCAAAGACATAGGTTCCGAGTTCGTCGATGTGCTGCTTTCCGACGTAGAGAATCTGATACTCGGAGATTTCGTCACTGGTGAGTACGAAAGGCATACGACGGCGGATGTCGTCATAGTCTTCCTTGGTCATGAGGATGCCCTGGAGCGTCGATCCGGGAGCGAAGACCACGTGCTCGACTCGGTTTCCCCGGTCGTCGAACAACACATCTTCGACTTCCTTGAATTCGCCATTCACGGTATCGCCGTCGAGAGTTTGCACGGTCAGCGATTGGCGGTAGGCATACTGCTCGCGCGCGATCTTGAATTCCTTTTCCTTGGCGGCAAAGCGCTGGATGATCTCCTGCTCGGTGATGCCCTGGGGCGGAGAGGAATCGAGCTGGCTTTCGCCGCGCTGGGCGGAAGCTGACGCGACCAGGGTCAAAGCCAGAATGCCAAGTGTGAATACGTGCATCAGTGATCTACGGGAACTCATCGAGGTACCTGTCATCATTGTATTGGATGAGCGCCGGGGGCAGGCAACTCCTCGGCAACACAATGCAAACCCGCAAACTCCTTCTTTGTTGCAAATGGCAGGACAGCCTGGCTAGAACGGGGCTCTTCGTCTTGTGGTGATGCAGCGGCAGTTCTCCTCCCTGCGATACACTTCTCTCCAACGTCCCTTTCCGCTCCCATGAAGCGTCACGTCCTCATCTATAGACTCGTCGGCGGCATCCTCATCACCCTGCTGCAATGGACGCACTATCGCTTCCTGATCGTCGAACACTCGGTCGAAATCTACGCCGCCCTGATCGCCGCAGCCTTTGCCGCTTTCGGAATCTGGCTTGGTCTTCGCCTCACCAAGCCAAAGACCCAGGTCGTGATCAAGGAGGTCCCGGTTCCAGCCACCGTGCCCTTCGTCCCCGATGACCGCAAGCGCGAGGGCCTCGGCATCACCCCTCGCGAACTCGACATCCTGGAACTCATCGCCCAGGGACTCAGCAATCGCGAAATCGCGGAGAAGCTGTTTGTCAGCGAGAACACCGTCAAGACCCACTCCAGCCGGGTCTTCAGCAAACTTGGGGCCCGCCGCCGCACCCAGGCCGTCCAACTCGGCAAAGAATTCGGCCTGCGCCCCTGATCGCTCCCCCAAACGGATGATTTTCCGCTCCTGCGCGTAAAATCACCCGAAAGGATGACGACAATCTCCAGCCAGACCGCTAATGTTCAACCCGTTCGCTGCCAAATTTCCAGGAGACTCCTGTGAAGAAAACCATTTTGACTTTCGGTCTGATCTCCGGCGTCATCATCTCGGTGCTCATGGTCGCTACCGTGTCCTTCGCCGACCGCCTCGGCATCGGCCACAGCTATCTCGTCGGCTACACCACTATGATTCTGGCATTCCTGCTGGTGTACTTCGGCATCCGCTCCTACCGCGACAACTTAGGCGACGGCCACATCTCGTTCGGCAAAGCTTTCGTCATTGGCATTTCCATTACGCTCATTTCCAGCCTCTGCTACGTCGTGACCTGGGAAATCGTCTACTTCAAATTCATGCCCGACTTCATGGACAAATACGGCGCCTACGCCATCCAGAAGCTGCAAGCCTCAGGAGCCAGCGCCGCCGCCATCCAAGCGAAAGTCGAGGAGATCAAGCGTTACAAGGTGCTGGAGGACAACCCCTTGACCAACGCCGCCATGACGTTTCTGGAACCGTTCCCCGTAGGGCTGATCATCACGTTGGCGTCCGCCGCCATTCTCCGCCGCAAGCCGAAACTGCAGGCGGCGCAAACTCCCGCTACTGCAACTAACTAACTCGGCGACGCGAGCGAGGCGCATCCGCCGGCAACCCGTTCGCGGTCGTCACTCCCCCGGTGCCCCATCCTCTCCCTTCCTTTGGGAAAGGGTGGGGAGAGGATGCTCCAATTCACATCGCCCAATCCCGCAGGGCGAAACAATCGTAGTTCGGCACGTGAGGTTAGGCCCCTGCTCGCCTTATCGTCCAGCAGCCCGGCTTTGACTGACCGTTTCCGCCGAGATTCAACGATACTGCTCGCAGAATTCGGGTGCCCCGGCTCCCAACAGTGCGCAGCCGC
>Ga0075521_10000661_pt1 | contig 10464 bp, 7 predicted proteins | sample NGEPerD_FD_74785 | JGI IMG/M metagenome (GOLD analysis project Ga0075521, IMG submission 74785) | Arctic peat soil microbial communities from the Barrow Environmental Observatory site, Barrow, Alaska, USA - NGEE PermafrostAB12-D | ecosystem: Environmental > Terrestrial > Soil > Wetlands > Peat ...
ACGCCCGCGGAGAGGAACGCTCTGGCCGACGCGCACGCGTCGGTGAAACGAGCCTCAGCGAAGCGGGAACCCGCCACGCAGCAGCGTGACCGGGACGCCCGAGAAGGGCGCTACCGACATTTTGTCGACAGGCTTTAGTCACAGACCGCCCCGCGCGAGGCGGATCCGACCAACCGGGCGTACTTGGCCAGCACGCCGGTCTCATACCGCGGCGGCAGCGGCTTCCAGTCCGCCCGGCGACGCTCCCACTCGGCGATGTCGACCAGCACGTCGAGCCGGCCGGCAGGCACGTCGAGGACCACCTGGTCGCCATCGACGAGCAGTGCGATCGGGCCACAGTCCGCCGCCTCCGGCGCGACGTGCCCGATGCACAGCCCGTACGTCGCGCCGGAGAACCGACCGTCGGTGACCAACGCGACGTCGGCCCCCAGCCCGGCGCCCTTCACCGCGGCGGTGACGGCGAGCATCTCCCGCATGCCCGGACCGCCACGGGGACCTTCCCAGCGGATGACGAGGACGTCGCCGGCCTCGATCCGGCCGGCCGTGACCGCGTCCATCGCCGCCTGCTCGCCGTCGAAGACCCGCGCCGGGCCCTCAAAGCGCAGGTTCTCCATGCCAGCTGTCTTGGCCACCGCGCCGTCCGGGGCCAGCGACCCGCGCAGCACCTTCAGCCCGCCGGTGGCGTGGATCGGTGCCGTGAGGCGGTGCACCACGCTGCCGTCCGGAGCCGGCGGGTCGAGCGCAGCGAGATTCTCCGCCACGGTCGCGCCGGTGACCGTCGGCGCGTCGCCGTGCAGCAGGCCGGCATCAAGGAGATGGCGCATCACCATCGGCACGCCGCCGACGGTGTCGAGGTCGTTCATCACGTAACGGCCGAAGGGACGCACGTCGGCCAGGTGCGGCACCCGCGCGCCGATCCGATTGACGTCCTCCAGCTCCAGCGGCACCCGAGCCTCATGGGCGATGGCCAGCAGATGCAGGACGGCATTGGTCGAGCCGCCGAGCGCCTGCACGACGGCGATGGCATTCTCGAAGGCTTCCCTGGTGAGGATCCGACGCGCCGTGAGGCCGGTGTCGAGCAGGCGGACCACGGCCTCGCCGGACCTTTCCGCGAGGTCGGCTCGACGGGGGTCCGGCGCCGGAGCCGAGGCGCTGCCCGGCAGTGCCATGCCCAGCGCCTCGGCCGCACTGGCCATCGTGTTGGCCGTAAACATGCCCCCGCAGCTCCCCTCGCTGGGGCAGGCGGCCCGCTCCACCGCCGCCAGCCCGGCGTCATCGAGCGTCCCGCGGGCCCGGGCGCCGACGGCTTCGAAGACCTCTTGGATCGTGCACACGCTGCCGTCCGGCAGCCGGCCGGGCAGGATCGAACCGCCGTAGAGGAAGACCGCTGCCAGGTCGAGCCGGGCGGCCGCCATCAGCATGCCGGGCAGCGACTTGTCGCATCCGGCGAGCAGCACCATCGCGTCGAACCGTTCGGCGTGCATCATCAGCTCCACCGAGTCCGCGATCCACTCGCGGCTGACGAGGCTGGCCCGCATGCCTTCGTGGCCCATGGAGATGCCGTCGGAGACGGCGATCGTGGTGAACTCCAGCGGAAAGCCGCCGACCCGGCGAACGCCTACCTTGGCCGACTGGGCCAGCCGCGCCAGCGGCAGGTTGCACGGGGTGACCTCGTTCCAGCTGGTGGCCACGGCCACCTGCGGCTTGACCCAGTCCTCGTCACCCATGCCGACCGCGCGGAGCATAGCCCGGGCGGGGGCCCGTTCGAACCCGTCCGTCACGTCCCGGCTGCGCGGCTTGCGGTCGCGGCGGTCCTCTGCAGGCATGCCGCCGAGCCTACGGGGTCAGCTGGCAGGCCCGCCCCGGTCAGTACTCGCCGGTGACGACGTGGTGCAACGGTTCGCCGGCGACGTAACGCTCGAGCTGGCGTCTCACCAGTGCGTAGGACCGCGGCAGAGAGAGCGGCGTGGACCCCGCCACGTGCGGGGTGATAAGGATGCCGGGCGCGGACCACAGCGGGTGCCCCGCTGGCAACGGTTCCGGCTCGGTCACGTCCAGGGCCGCCCGCAGCCGGCCGGTCTGCAACTCGGCGAGCAGCGCCCCGATGTCCACGACCGGCCCTCGGGCCGCGTTCACCAGCAGCGCACGGTCCTTCATCCTGGCCAGGAAGGAAGCGTCGACGAGCCCGTGCGTCTCCTCGGTGAGCGGCACCAGCACGACGACGACGTCCGCGCGGGGCAACAGCGCACCGACGTCCTCGATCGCGGCCACGCCGTCCCTGGCATGGCGGGCAGCGCGCAACACCTCGACATCGAAACCACTCAGCCGCGCCTCGACCGCGGCGCCGATCGAGCCGACACCGACGATGAGCACCGTCTTGCCGGCGAGCACGTCGGTCGGCGTGTAGTCCCACCGGCCGGCCGCCTGGGCCAGCACGAACCGCGGGATGTCGCGCAACGAGGCCAGGATCGTGGCAAGGACCCACTCGGCGGTACTGGGATCGTGCACCCCGGCCGCCCGACACACCGTCACTCCCGGTGGCACGTGACCGCGCACCGCCTCGGCACCCGCGGTCAGCAGTTGCACGACGCGCAGCGCCGGCAAGGTGGCCATCACCGCCAGCGGCTCGCCCGAACTGAGAAACGGCGGCACGAAGACTTGCGCGTCCTGCGCACCGGGCGGCAGCGGGCCGCTGCCCGGCCACACGAGCACCTCGACGCCGTCCGGTACGCCGCCCATCCACGCCGCCGCGTCCGCGTGCGGCACCAGCGCCTTCACCGTGCCTTCCACCGTGCCGACCATAGGCCCATCCGCTGGCGGACTCCCCCTCAGTGTGACAGGAGCAGCTGGGCTGGGCGCCGCGCTGGTCGCACCGCGGTGAACACGGTGATCGCGCCGAACCGCCGCGAGTGGAACGTGGCGCCGGCAGCGGCGAGCCGGGCAGCGACGAGTGCCGCGTCGGAGTCGAGCACGGCATACCCGACGTGCGACGCGGTCGCCACGCTCCGGGCGAGGTCGGGGAAACGGCCGCCGTTCGCGCTGTAGGGCACGGCGACGACGCGACCGCGGGAGTAGTAGTCCAGTGGAAAGGCAACCTGGTAGTCGGCGTAGACGTCCCGCTCCCCGGCGGCGTGCAGGTAGTCAGCAGCCAGCAGGAGGTCGCGGGAGTAATCCACCCGATGCGTCGCCAGCGTGGTCACCGCCAGGCCGGCCGTCAGCAACACCGCGGCCGATCCCACGGCAAGACTGGGCCGGCCCCGGCTGGGGAGCACCCCGGCCAGCCCCAGCGCAAGCACGGGGTACAGCGCGAACAGATACCGCGGCTCGGCCGTGTACCACGTGTAGGGCGCCGCCAGGTAGAGCGCGACGCTCGTTGGCACGATGAGCAGCAGCAGGTCGACCGGTCGCCGCTCTCCGGCGCGCAGCAGCACGAGCGCGCGCAGGCCACGACGGCGGCGGCAGGCCGCGGTGAGCCAGCCCACAGCCAGCGCGGCCACCCCGACCGCCACCACCGTGCCCGGCAGGATGCTCTGGCCGGCCCGCCACCGCAGCCCGAGGAACTCCGCAAGCACCGGGTCCACCAAACCGCGCAGGCGATGGGCGAACGTGGTGGATGCGGCGGTGGTACCGACGCCGCTGGTTGCACCGGTGCGCAGCCACCCCGCCAACAGTGGCACTGCGCCGAGAGTCCCGCCGGCGACGGCGGCCAGCGCCGCACGCACCGGGCCTCGCCAGTGCGCGCCCAGCAGCCACCACAGAGCCGGAACCAGCAGGAACGCCGCCGTGGGGGACAGCCAACCCGCCAGTCCGCAGCACAGCCCGAACATCGCCGCTGTGCCCTTCTCGTGCCGACCCTCCTCCTGCCGTACGGCAATGAGCAGACCGAGCAGCCCGACCACCACGGACGCCTCGTACGCGCCGCGGGACTTGACGCCGTAGACCAGATTGAACGCGGGTCCGGCAGCGAACAGCCACGCGGCCAGCGCCGCGCGCCTCCCGCCGTAGAGGCGGCGACCGATGCGGTACACCAGGGCACAGGCCACGCCGCTCAGCGCGAGCTGCGGCAGCCGCAGGATCAGCGCGTTGCCCGGCGCCAGCGCGGCGAAGGGCGCCTGCAGGTACTGCTCGAGTGCCCCCATGTACCGCTGGCCGGCGAAGTACAGGTACCCCTGCCCACGAGCGATCCGCTGCGCCATGAGGCCGGTGACGGCCTCGTCCGGATCGAGCATCCGCAGCGGACCGGCCAGGACCCAGCAGCGCAGGGCCACGCCGGCCACCACGGCAGCGACCGCGGCTGCGCCCGCCCCGGTCGCGGGGCGCCGGCACCTTTCGCCCAGGGACAGCGGACTACTCAGCGGGGGAGAGCTTCGCCATCACCAGCTCGCGCACCCGAGCGGCGTCGGCCTGGCCGCGGGTGGCCTTCATCACCGCTCCGACCAACGCACCGGCGGCCGCCACCTTGCCGGCGCGGACCTTCTCGGCGACGTCGGGCGCACCGGCGATGGCAGCGTCGACCGCCGCACCGAGGGCGCCGTCGTCGGAGACCACCGCGAGCCCCCGGCCGGCGATGACTTCGGCCGGCTCGCCCTCGCCGGCGAGCACGCCGTCGACCACGGACCGGGCCAGCTTGTTGGTCAGCGTGCCGGCGCCGACCAGTCCGATCACCTCGGCCAGCTGGGCAGGCGTGATCGGCAGCTCGGCCGGGTCCGTCCCGCGCTCGTTGGCTTGCTGGGCCAGGTAGGAGAGCCACCAGCTGCGCGCCTCCGCGGCCGGAGCGCCGGCCGCGACGGTGGCCGCGACGAGGTCCAGCACGCCGGCGCCGCCCATCTGGGCCATGTCCAGCCCGGAGAACCCGTGCTCGGCAGCCAGTCGACGGCGGGCGGCGGAGGGCGGCTCGGGCAACGATGACCGGATCTCGGCTACCCAGTCCGGGGCCGGGGCGAGCGGCACGAGGTCCGGCTCGGGAAAGTAGCGGTAGTCCTGCGCCTCCTCCTTGCTGCGGCCGGAAGCGGTGCTGCCGCTGGACTCCTCGAAGTGCCGCGTCTCCTGCACGATGCGTACGCCCGCCTCGAGCAGCGCTGCCTGTCGTTCGACCTCGAAACGGACGGAGCGTTCGACCGACCGCAGCGAGTTGAGGTTCTTCGTCTCGGTGCGGGTGCCGTAGGGCTCGCCAGGCCGGCGTAGCGAGACGTTGACGTCGCAGCGCAGCGAACCCTGCTCCATGCGCACGTCGGAGACGCCCAGGCCGCGGAGCAGGTCACGGAGCTCGGTCACATAGGCCTTGGCCACCTCCGCACCGGCTCCCTCCACCGGCTTGGTGACGATCTCGACCAGCGGGATGCCGGCGCGGTTGTAGTCGACGAGTGAGTGCGTCGCGCCGGCGATCCGACCGGTGGCACCGCCGACGTGCAGCGACTTGCCCGTGTCCTCCTCCAGGTGGACGCGCTCGATGGGCACCCGGACCGTCCGCCCCCCCTCATCGGAGCCGACCTCGACGTCGAGGTAGCCCTCGATACACAGCGGCTCGTCGTACTGGGAGATCTGAAAGTCCTTGGGCATGTCCGGGTAGAAGTAGTTCTTCCGGGCGAATCGGCACCAGGAGGCGACCGTGCAGTGCAGCGCCAGGCCTATGCGCATCGTGTACTCGATCGCTGCCCGGTTCGTCACCGGCAGCGAGCCGGGCAGCCCGAGGCACGTCGGGCAGACCTGGGTGTTCGGCTCGGCGCCGAAAGCGGTGGCGCAGCCACAGAAGAGTTTGGAGGCGGTGGCCAGCTCGACGTGCGTTTCCAGGCCGATCACCGGCTCGAAGCGGGTCAGCACATCCTCGTAGGAGTCGGTCACCGGGACATGGGCCACCGGCTCAGCGTAGTGGCCGGTCTAGGCACGTGGAGCAGAGTGAGAGCACATCGCCAGCAGAGCGCGCACGGTCGCCCAGTTGCGCGCCGTACCCTCGCCACCGATGCCGCCGGAGCCGGCCCGCAACAGTCGAGCGGCGAGATCACTGCGGCCCAGACCGTCGGGGAGGCGCAGATACAGCGTCCGGCCCACCACCCGCGCGTCGTCGCTGCTGCCCCGCTGCCGCGACCTCTGCACGGCCAGCTCCACAGTGGCGACCATGGCCGGGTCCGGCGCCGCGGCCCGGAACACCGCGTGCAGCGACTTGGGGTTGGACTCCTCGGGGTAGGGGTTGTCGGCGACGACCTGAGCCAACTCTGCGCAGGACAGCACGACGACCGAGGGCCGAACACTCAAGGAGTCCGCGATCGCCCGTTCGAGGGTTGCGGGCAGCACAGCGGTCAGCGCGTCGGTGTCGGTGTCGGTCTCCGTATCGGTCTCCGTGCGGTCCGCCGGAGTGAAGACCACATTGCCGCTCTGCACGTAGGTGGCGACGTCGGTGTGGCCGAGTGAGGTGACCACCGCTCGCAGATCCGCCATGGCCAGCTTGTTGCGGCCGCCGACGTTGACTCCCCGCAGCAGGGCGACGTAGGTGGACACCTACGCCACCGGCAGCGCAGGAGCATCCGCCAGGATCGGATGTCCACGGCGGTCGTCCAAAGCGGCCTCGACGGCGGCGCCCACCAGGTAGCACCGGTCATCGGCCATCGCCGGCGCCATGATCTGCAGGCCGACCGGCAGGCCGCTCTCCGGCGCGAGTCCCACCGGCACCGACAGCGCGGGCCCCCCGTCCAGGTTCGACGGGATGGTGCAGAGGTCGTTGAGGTACATAGCGAGGGGATCATCCACCCGCTCGCCCAGCGGAAACGCGGTCACCGGCGTGGACGGCGACACGAGAACATCGACGGTGCGGAACGCCGCAGCGAAGTCGCGCGCGATGAGGGTCCGGACCTTCTGGGCCTGCCCGTAGTACGCCTCGTAGTAGCCGGCGGAGAGCGCGTACGTGCCGAGGATGATGCGCCTGATCACCTCCTCGCCGAAGCCGGCTTCCCTGGTGCGGGCCATCACCTCCTCCGCGCCGTTGACCTCGTCGTCACCGACGCGCAGTCCGTAGCGCATGCCGTCGAAACGGGCCAGGTTGGACGAGCACTCACTCGGCAGGATCAGGTAGTAGGCCGCCAGCCCGTACTCGAAATGCGGGCAGGACACCTCGGTCACGCTCGCGCCGAGCTCGGTGAGCAGGGCGACGGCCTCGGTGAAGCGCTGCTCGACGCCAGGCTGGTAGCCCTCCCCGGAGAGCTCCCGTACGACGCCGACCCGCAGCCCGGCCAGGTCCCCCTCGCAACCACGGGCGGCGGCCGCAACGACCGGCGGCACCGGCGCATCGATGCTGGTGGAGTCCAAGGGGTCGTGGCCGGCGATGACGGCGTGCAGCAGGGCGGCGTCCGCGACGGTGCGGCCGCACGGACCGGCCTGGTCGAGGGAGGAGGCCAGGGCCACCAGCCCGTAACGGGACACGCCGCCGTAAGTGGGTTTGGCACCGACCGTGCCGGTGACCGCCGCCGGCTGGCGGATTGAGCCGCCGGTGTCCGTGCCGACCGCCAGCGGCGCCTCGTAGGCGGCCACCGCGGCGGCGGATCCCCCACCGGAGCCGCCAGGGACGCGATCGAGGTCCCAGGGGTTTCGGGTCGGGCCGTACGCGGAGTGCTCGGTGGAGGAGCCCATGGCAAACTCGTCCATATTGGTCTTGCCGAGGACAACGAGGCCGGCCTCGCGCAGCCGATGGACGACGGTCGCGTCGTACGGCGGGATCCAGCCTTCCAGGATCCGCGAACCACACGTGGTCGGCATCCCCTCAGTCACCAGGACGTCCTTGACCGCGATCGGCACTCCGGCCAGCGGTCCCAGGGCGTCCCCGGCGGCCCGCCGCGCGTCGACCCGGCGAGCCGCGGCCAGCGCCCGATCCGCGGCGACGTGCAGGAAGGCGTGGACGGCACCCTCGACGGCGCTGATCCGATCGAGGTGGGCCTCGGTGACCTCGACGGCGGAGACGTGACCGCTGGCCAACGCGGCAGCGGTAGCCGCTGCCGTGGACCTGGTCAGGTCCACGGCAGCGGCTACCCGCTCAGCCATCGGCCGCCTCCGCATCGTCGAGGATGCGTGGCACCCGGAACCGGCCGTCCTCGACAGCGGGCGCGCCCCCTAGCGCGGCGGCCGCCGGCAGCGAGGGCCGCACGACGTCCGGCCGCAGCACGTTGGTCAAGGGGAGGGCGTGCGACGTCGGCGGGATGTCCGCGGCCGCCACCTCCCCGACCCGGGCCACCGCGGCGAGGATGACGTCGAGCTGCGGCACGAGCCGGTCGAGCTCGGCGTCGGTCAGCGTGATCCTCGCCAGCCGGGCGAGGTGCGCGACCTCGGCGCGGGACAGAGTCGGCCGGGTTCGGGACGGCCCGCCTTGGGACGGCCCGGTTTGAGACGGCATGACGCGGCACTCCAGCAGAAGATCGAGGGCGGCCCGGACGCCGGCAGCCGGCCGCCAGTCTAGGGGCCGCCGAAGGCGCCCAGCCCCCGCGCTGCTTCCGGGCCGTCGGCCAGCAGGACAGCGAAGCCGGCCTCGTCGAGCACGGGGACCCCCAGCTGCAGCGCCTTGTCATATTTCGACCCGGGCGCGTCCCCGGCGAGGACGAACGTGGTCTTCTTGCTCACCGATCCGCTGACCCGGCCGCCACGCTGCTGCACGGCAGCCACGGCGGCGTCCCGACTCCAGCCGGACAGCGTGCCGGTGATCACCACCGCCAGCCCCGCGAGCGGGCGCGGTCCGTCCTGCTCGCTCTCATCGGCCAGGACGACGCCCGCTGCCCGCCACTTGTCCACGATCTCGACGTGCCAGTCGACGGCGAACCAGTCGGCCACCGCAGCCGCGATCGTCGGCCCGACCCCCTCCACCGCGGCCAGCTCGGCCGGGTCGGCCTCCCGGATCCGGTCCAGCGAGCGGAACTCCCGGGCCAACGCCTGGGCGGCGGTCGGCCCGACGTGACGGATGGACAGGGCGACCAGGATCCGCCACAGCGGTCGCGATCTGGCCTGCTGCAGTTGGTCCAGCAGCCGCAGCGCGTTGGCTGAGAGCGAGCCGTCCTTGCGGGTGAAGAATGCCACCGCGCGCAGGTCGTCCTCGCCGACGCCGAACAGGTCACCCTCGTCGGTGAGCAGCCCGGAGGTGAGCAGGGCCTGCGCCGCCTGGAAACCGAGGACCTCGATGTCCAGGGCCCCCCGCCCGGCCAGCGCGAACAGTCGCTCCCGGAGCTGGGCCGGGCAGGATCGCGTGTTCGGGCAGCGCACGTCGACATCGCGGTCCGGCTGGACGAGCGCCGTGCCGCAGGCCGGGCAGTGAGTCGGCATGACGAACTCGCACTCAGCGCCCGTCCGCAGCGCGACGACGGGTCCGATCACCTCGGGAATCACGTCCCCCGCCTTGCGCAGCACCACCGTGTCACCGATGAGGACACCCTTGCGGCGCACCTCGTCCTGGTTGTGCAGCGTGGCCCGGGCCACGGTGGAGCCGGCCACTGGCACCGGCTCCATCACCGCGAACGGCACGATCCGCCCGGTCCGCCCGACGTTGACCTCGATCGCCAGCAGGATGGTCGTCACCTCCTCCGGCGGGTACTTGAACGCGATCGCCCAGCGCGGCGCCTTGGAGGTGGAGCCGAGCCGGCCCTGCAGCGCGATCGAGTCGACCTTGACCACGACGCCGTCGATGTCGTGCTCCACGTCGTGACGATGCTCTCCGTAGTAGCCGATGTAGTCCCGCACTCCCGGCAGGTCGTCGACGACCCGGTGATAGTGCGAAGTGGGCAGGCCCATCGCCCGAAGAGCGTCGTAGGCCGCGGACTGTGCGGTCGGCTCGAATCCGCGGCGCGCGCCGATGCCGTGCACCACCATCCGGAGCGGTCGGCTCGCCGTCACCTTCGGGTCCTTCTGCCGCAGAGAGCCGGCGGCGGCGTTGCGCGGGTTGGCGAAGGGAGCGCGGCCGGCTTCGACCAGGGCGGCGTTCAGCTCGGCGAACGCGGCGAGCGGGAAGAACACCTCGCCGCGCACCTCGAGCAGTTCCGGGGCCGGTGCCCGCAACCGGCTGGGCACATCATCGAGGGTCCGCAGGTTCGCGGTGATGTCTTCCCCCGTCCAGCCGTCGCCGCGCGTCGCTCCGCGCACCAGCCGCCCACGCTCGTACACCAGCGCCACCGCCAACCCGTCGATCTTCAGTTCGCACAGGTAGCTCGGTGAAGCGCCGGCCTCACGCACCACCCGGGTGACCCACCCGTCGAGCTCCTCGTCGGTGAAGGCGTTGTCGAGGCTCATCAACCGCTCGAGGTGGGTCACCGGGGCGAACACTGTGGACGGCGTGCCGTGCACCTTCTGCGTCGGTGAGTCCGGGGTGCGCAGCGCGGGCCAGCGCTCCTCCAACGCGGTGACCTGCCGCATCAGCCGGTCGTACTCGGCGTCGCTGACAATCGGGTCGTCCAGCACGTAGTAGCGGTAGGCGTGCTCGTCGATCTCCAGGCTGAGATC
>Ga0075521_10000663_pt1 | contig 10459 bp, 7 predicted proteins | sample NGEPerD_FD_74785 | JGI IMG/M metagenome (GOLD analysis project Ga0075521, IMG submission 74785) | Arctic peat soil microbial communities from the Barrow Environmental Observatory site, Barrow, Alaska, USA - NGEE PermafrostAB12-D | ecosystem: Environmental > Terrestrial > Soil > Wetlands > Peat ...
TCGCCTGCTCGACGATGTCCTGGCGCAGCCAGGCGGACCGCGCCTCGGGGTGGGTGGAGATCACGATGAGGTCGGGCCGGAATTCCGCGACCGCTCGGTCCATCGCGTGCATGGGCCGGTAGTCCCCGATCTCGCCCTCCACCACAAGCCCCGCACCGCGCAAGATCCCGAGCGTGGTCTCAAGGCGGCGCTCGGCCGCCGTCACCGCGGTGTCCGGAGCCCACACCGCACCCTGACCGGAGTGCAGGGGGCGGGCCGGTACGCACACGAAATACCGCGCGGAGTGCTCATCGTGCAGTCCGCGCAGCTCGGTGAGCAGCGCCGTGGCCTGCACAGTCTCGTTGGCGACCACGAGTACCCGCGAGACCGGGCCGAGAGCCGCCGTCCCGGGCGAGGAGTCGCCGTACGCCGCGGCACCTGCACCGCCCGCCACGGCGACCTCCGGGAGAGTGATCACTCGAGGGCGGCGGCGGAGGATGAAGTACGCGCTGAGCACGACCCCCCAGGCGAGGAAGCTGAGCAACAGCTGCGACCGGGTGTCGCTGCGTACCCCCATCGAGACCAGGACGGCCACCATGGCGGCGATGGTGAGCAGTGTGAGGACCGGGTAGAACCACATCTTGACCCGCAGCCGCTCCGGCGGCAGGGTCCGGCGCATGACCAGCTGAGACACGCAGATCAGCAGGTAGACGAACAAGATGATGGCGCCGGAGGAGTTCAACAGGAAGAGGAAGACGGTCTTCGGCGAGACGTACGCGGCGACGACGCAGGCGTAGCCGACGATCGTCGAGGTGAGTATCGCGGCCACCGGCACCCCCCGTCGATTGACCGCCAGCAGGCGACGGGGGGCTTCGCCGTCGGCGGCCAGGACGAAGAGCATGCGGGAGGAGGTGTAGAGCCCGGAGTTGAGACACGACAGGACGGCGGTGAGCACCACCGCGTTCATGATGTCCGCAGCCCCGCTGATGCCCATTTCCTGGAAGGCGCTGACGTAGGGCGAGGAGCCAAGTTTCGTCGAGTTCCACGGCAGGATCACGGCAAGCAGGAACAGCGAGCCGACAAAGAAGATCGAAATCCTGATGACCACCGAGTTCGTCGCCTTGGCGATGGCCCGCTCGGGTTCGGCCGACTCGGCGGCGGCGATGGTGGCGATCTCCGCGCCGACCATCGAGAAGATCACGATGACGACGCTGGAGAAGATCGCGCCGGCCCCCTTCGGGAAGAAGCCGCCATGCGCGGTCAGGTTGGAAAAGTCCAGGGCGCGTCCCGGCCACAGGCCGAGGACGAACAGCGAGCCACACACCAGGAACACACAGATGGCGAGGACCTTGATGGACGCGAACCAGAACTCGAACTCTCCGTAGGAGCGGACGGAGTACATATTCGTCGCTGTCATGAGGAGTAGCAGCACCAGCGACATGACCCACAGGGGGACATGCGGCAGCCAGAGCTGCAAGATGCCGGCACCGGCTACCGCTTCGAAACCGATGACAATCACCCAGAAATACCAGTAGAGCCAGGCGACGGAGAAGCCGGCCCAGCCGCCCAGTGTCTGCCGGGCGTACTCGACGAATGACCCGGTCGAGGGGTTCGCCGTCGCCATCTCGCCCAACATCCGCATGACCATGACAATGAGTACGCCGGTCGCCGCGTAGGAGAGGAACGCCCCCGGGCCGACGGTGTTGATAACCACGCCCGACCCGACGAACAGACCGGCGCCTATGACGCCCCCGATTGCGATCATGCTCAGGTGCCGTTGCCTGAGATCCTTGTGCAGCTGACTACCTGAGCCCTGAGGCGGCGTCTCCATGCGCCGGCAAGATACCTGGCCGGCATTTCCAGTGAATTACAAATCGTGACGAGCCATGACAATAGTCGCAACCGAGGAGACGCAAGCGACCTGAGTCGAGTCTGTTTGCCGCGCAGCGCCGATCATGCTTCAACTGAGGTCCCGCTGACCCCAGAACGCGCCTTTCAGCATGATCGGCGATCCCCATTCACCTCAGCCCGCTGTGGACGTCACCGGGTGGTCGTCCCGCTCGGCGAGGTACGCCCCCGCCGCCGCACACGCACGCAGCGTGTCGATCAGGTGCGCGAGGTTCTGTGCGTCCGGCCATGTGCTGAGTTTCACCGTCACCGTTCGGGTCGCCGGATTGACGTGCACCATCTGGCCGTGGATGCCGAGGCAGACGAGGTTGACCCCGTTGCGGCCGGGGATGAACCAGAACTGGTTGCGGTACCACGCTCCCGGCAGGACGGCCTCGTCAGGAGATGCGGCGAATGCCTCCCGCACGTCACTCCCAGGGTGATGGGACTCGGCGAGCCAGCGGCTGGGCACGACGCGCCGGCCTCCGGCCAGTCCGTCCTCGAGCAGCATCTGTCCGAACCGGCCGAGGTCGCGGACCGTGGCTGAGATGCCGCCGTCGTGGATCGCCGTGCCGACCGAGTCGCAGGTGATCTCGGCGTCGAACTCAGCACCCATGGGCGCCCAGATGGAGCCGGAGATGAGCTCCGCCATGCGCGTTCCTGCGGCTCGCTCGCACACCCAACCCAGCATGTCCGTGTCGGCGGAGCGGTAGGTGAACCTCCCGCCGTGAGGACCCGCGGTACCCAGCGTGGTCAGGTAGGCATAGGCACCCACCGGGTCGCCCTGCTCCATCGGTCGCCACCCCATCGACCGTTCCATGACGCGGACCTCGGCGTCGATGTCGGTGTACGTCTCACGGAAGGCCACCCCCGTGCGCATGTCCAGCAGGTTGCGGACTGTCGCCCCGTTGTAACCGGACGCGGTGGCCTCCGGTACGTACTTGCTGACATCGGCACCCTCGTCGATGAGCCTCCGCTCGACGAGGCACCCGGCGACGCAGCCGACGATCGACTTGGAGACGGACATAACGAGGTGCCGGCTGTGGCGAGTCATCCCAGCCGAGTAGCGCTCCTCGATGACCCGGCCGTTGTGCAACATGAGAAAGGCATCGGTGCATGTGTCGGCGAGCACCTCATCGAGCGTGCCGATCGAGCCGTCGAGTCGGGTGAGCTCGACGCTCCCCACTGGCTGCTGAGCCTCGGGGAGCGCAAGTGTGGTGGCCGGCTCGGCTGCGATGAGCTGGCTGAGCAGCACCTCCCGCATGTGCAGGAACGCCCAACGATGATGCGGCGGGTCCTGCCAGTTCCCCACGGTGGCCGGCGACTCTGGCGGGAAGGGCCCCGCTGCGCCCTGGTGCCGTGCATGGCCGGTCTCGTCCTGCTGCATGCGGAGGCGTCTCCTACGTCACGGTCTGTATGCGGTCAGCCGTGCCGGCTGTTCGTGATCCCCCGAAGGCAGGCATGCCGCGCTCATCCCGACGTGGAGGTTACCCCGGGCGTTCGTCATGAGAGGACCTCTCCAGCAGGGGCAGCAGGGGTGGGCGGCAACCCGTGGGGTTCGGACAACCAGGCGCGGATGACGGCCTGGTCCGCGCCGAGAGTCGGCGGCGGCTCGGGTGGACGCACGAGATCATTGGAGTACGTCACCGGGTGGCGGACCTGGGGAGGCCCCCCCGCCGTGCCCGGCCACGTGGGCTCCAATCCCAGCCGTTCGGCCAGGGCGAAGGCGTCGGCGATGTCGCCGACCCTGCCAGCCGGGACGTCGGCGGCGTTGAGGCGATCCTCCCAGGTTGCCGAGTCTGCTGCGGCCAGGAGCTCCTCGAGGACGTCGATCAGCACCTGCCGGTTGCCGACCCGGGCGGCGTTGGTGCTCAAGCGCTCGTCCTGTGCGAGTTCAGGCCGGCCCAGGACCGCGACGAGCCGGGCAAACTGAGGATCGTTGCCGCAGGCGACCACGATCAGGCCGTCACGGGAGCGCAGCGTCTCGTAGGGCGCGATCGAGGGGTGCTGGTTGCCCAGGCGTCCGGGCACTGTGCCAGTCTCGAGGAAGCCCTGGGCCTGGTTGACCAGCGATGCCAGCAGACTCGAGAGCAGATTGACCTCGATCCGGCAGCCGCGACCACTGCGCTGTCGGTCGCTCAGTGCCGCCAGGATGCCGATGGTGGCGTCCTTGCCGGTGAGCACGTCGACGACCGCGACGCCCGCCTTGGTCGGCTCGCCGGCCTTCTCTCCCGTGATGCTCATGAGGCCGCCCACTGCCTGGGCGACGAAGTCGTAGCCCAGGCGGTCCGCGCCGGCCCCGCTCCCGAAGCCGGTGATGGAGCAGTAGATGACCGTCGGGTTGATCGCCGCGACCTGGCCGTAGCCGAGTCCGTGGCGCTCGAGGCTGCCCGGCTTGAAGTTCTCGACGAGGACGTCGGCGCGTCGGGCCAGCTCGATCGCCGCCCCACGGTCGGCCGGGTCGAACAGGTCGAGGGTGATGCTGCGCTTGGAGCGGTTGACGGACTGGAAGTACGTCGCCGAGTCGCCTGACCAGGGTGGCCCCCAGGTCCGGGTGTCGTCGCCGAGGCCCGGCCGCTCGACCTTGATGACTGTGGCGCCGAGGTCGGCCAGGGTCATCGTGGCCAGTGGGCCGGCGAGCACCCGGCTGAAGTCGGCGACGAGGACCCCGTCGAGCGGACGGCTCACGGACCAACGCCCTTCGGAGGCTGCAGGACGCCGTCGACGCGGCGCGGCAGACCCCACGGGTTGTCGTTGCGCAGGGCCGCCGGCAGCGCCGACTCGGGCACGTCTTGGAAGGCCACCGGGCGGGTGAAACGGTCCAGTGCGGCGGCGCCGACACTCGTCGCGTCCTGTCGGCTCGCGGCCGGCCATGGGCCGCCGTGCTGCTGGCTCCAGGACGTCGCTACCCCCGTGGGCCAGCCGTCCACCACGACGCGGCCGACCCGGGTCGAGAGCTGGGCCACGAGCCACCCCGTGTCGGGGTCGTCCGGCCCGGCGGTAGCCACGGCAGCAGCAAGGCTGGGCTGCAGGCGTCCGAGCGCAGCACGCAGCTGAACCAGGTCGTCGTACTCGAAGACGAGCGCGACCGGGCCGAAGCACTCTTCGAGGAGCCGTGAACCGGGCTGGAGGTCATCGAGGTCGGCACTGAGGACGGTCGGTGCCACGGCGAACCCGGCCTCCGCCCGGCACCCCTCCCCGACGAGTCGGGCGCCCGCGGATACGAGCGCCCGCAGGCCATCGTGGTAGCCCGCGGCAATGCGCTCCGTCAGCGACCATCCCGGCGGGACAGCAGAGAGCGCCGAGGCGACCGCGTTGGCCGCTCCGGCGCCCCTGGGGGTTAGGAGCAGCCCCGGCTTGGTGCAGAACTGGCCCTGACCGAGGGTGAAGGAGGCGAGGAACCCCTCGGCGATGCCGGCAAGGTCAGCCTGCGCCGCGGCGGGCGTCACGACTGCCGGGTTGACAGTACCCATCTCCGCGAAGACCGGGATCGGGTCTGGCCGAGCCCCCGCCCGCTGGACCAGCGCCGTTCCGCCGGCTTGCGAGCCGGTGAAGGCCACGGTGCGCATCTGGGGTGCGTCGACAAGCGCCAGGCCGGCCTGGAAGCCAACGACGAGTCCGAACGCTCCGGCCGGAGCGCCGACGTCCGCGAGGGTCGCGGCAACGAGCTGTCCGATCCGCAGGCTGAGTCGGGGATGCGCCGGGTGTGCCTTTACCAGAACCGGACAGCCCGCGGCCAGCGCGGACAGTGTGTCGTGGCCGGCGACGCCGAAGCTGAAGGGGAAGTTGCTCGCTCCGAAGACAGCGACGGGACCCACCGGCAGGTTCGCGCGGCGCAGGTCCACCGGCGCGTTCCCGGCCACGCGGTCCAGGCGCGCGGACAGCCAGCTGCCCTCGGCAGTCACCGCCCCGTAGAACCGGGCCTGGGCAGCAGTCTTGCCCAGCTCGCCGCTCAGGCGCTCCAGGCCCAGCGAGGTCTCGGCGTCGGCGAGTTCGACAAGGCGGGCGGCGGTGGATTCGAACGATTCGGCCAGCGCGACGAGCCAACGCTCGCGGTTGACAGGGCTGGTTGCGGCGACCGCTGGCGCGGCTGCGGCGGCCGCCTCGACCAGCGCGGTGACCCGCTCGGGTGGGGTATCGGCCGGGCCCGGGTGGGTCGCACCGGTACGGGGATCGCGGCTGGGACTGCTCACCGTTGCCGTTGCGGTGCTCAACCGGCACTCCGGATGGCGTCGACGAGGACGTCCAGACTGTCCTCGAGCAGGTCCTGGGGGATCACCAGTGGTGGGAGGAGTCGGATCACGTTGCCGTAGGTACCGCACAAGAGGGTGATCACCCCCTCGCTGTGGCAGCTTGCGAGCACGGAGCGCGCGATCTCGGGGGCGGGGTCCAGTGTGCCGGGGTGGACGAACTCCACGGCCAGCATGGCGCCGCGGCCGCGGACTTCAGCGATGGTCGACAGCTCGGCGGCGAGCGGCTCCAGGCGCGCGCGTACGAGCATCTCGATCGCCTGCGCCCGCTTCAGCAACGATCCGTCCCGGAACATCTCGAGGACATCGAGAGCGGCCGCGCACGCCAGTGGGTTGCCGGAGTACGTGCCGCCCAACCCACCGGGCTGGACGACGTCCATGATCTCGGCGCGGCCGGTGACTGCGGCCAAGGGCAACCCATCACCGAGTGCTTTGGCTGTGCAGACGAGGTCCGGCTCGAGGCCTTCGTACTCGCTGGCGAACAGCGTGCCCGTGCGCCCCATCCCGGCTTGGACCTCGTCGGCGATGAAGACGATGCCGTGTCGGCTGGCAACCTGCTGGACTCCCTGCAGGAAACCGGGCGCGGGTACGACAAACCCGCCCTCACCCAGCAGCGGCTCCACGACGATCGCGGCGACCGTGTGCGCACCGACACGCCCCAGGAGGTCGTCGAGCGCGGCCAGAGCCTCGGTGGCAGCGTTCTCCGGACCGGTCGGCCAGCGCAGCGGGTAAGCGAAAGGGGCTCGGTGCACGTCCCCCGGGAACGGACCGAAGCCGCTCTTGTAGGGCACCTCCTTCGCCGTCATCGCCAGCGTCAGGAGGGTGCGCCCGTGATAGGCGTGGTCGAACACGACCACCCCGGGACGACCCGTGGCAGCACGTGCGATCTTCACCGCGTTCTCCAGGGCCTCCGCGCCGGTGCTGAACAGGGCGGTGCGCTTGGCGAACTGCCCCGGGGTCAGCTCGTTGAGCCGATCGGCCACGTCGACGTAGCCCTCGTACTCGGTGACGAGGAAGCAGGTATGAGCGAACCTGGCGACCTGCTCCTGAACGCGCGTGACCACCCCTGGAGCACTGGCGCCCACGCTGGTCACCGCAATACCCGAGGCGAGATCGACGAGGTGGTTGCCGTCGACGTCGACGAGGATGCCCCCACCCGCCCTTTCGACGAATACCGGCAGGGACGTGCCAATGCCGGCCGGAAGGACCTGCTCACGACGCAGCTGCCGCTCGCGGGAGAGTGGGCCGGGCAGTTCGGTGCGCAGGATTCGACGCTGCTGCGGCACGTCGGGGCCCGCGTCGGGCGGATCCTGCAGTGTCACGTTCCGGTTCACAGTGTCCACGGTCATAGGTCATCCTCTGGTCCTGAGCCGGTGCGGGGCCCGGCAGGTCCCGCAACCGTAATCCGAGCAGCGACCCGTGACTTAGGATAATTCGACGAGTTACGTCGCGAGGTCGTGCACGTTGCACTGGTGCAGTTTCTGCACTGACCTCTGGTCTGGTTGGAGCTGGCCGTGCCCACCCTGGCGGATCTTCGGCGAGCTCTCGGTGACGACCTCGCCCAGGTCTCGTCCGGCCGGCTGCCCGACCGCGAGGTTTCCGGCGTCCACGTCAGCGAGTTGCTCGACCCCACCCCCTATCTCGAGGGTGGCGAGCTGCTCCTGACCATCGGGATTGCCCTCACCGGTCACACGTTGCAGGCCCGGGCCTATACCACCCGCCTGGCGGAGTTCGGCGTGGCCGCCCTCGGCTTAGGCCTCGGTCCCGTCTACGACACCGTGCCCGATTCCCTCCTACGAGCCTGCGAGGTCACGGATCTGCCGCTGTTCGTGGTGCCCGCGCCGACCCCCTTCCTCACCGTTTCCCGTACGTACTGGTCGCTCATCGCCCGGGCGGGACAGGAGGAGCTCAGCGCCTCCCTTGGTGCCCACCGGAACCTGGTCAGGGCGGCGGCCGGCCCCGATCCCGTTTCGGCAGTGGTGCGTACGCTCGCCAGCGCGGTCGCGGGCTGGGCCGCCCAGCTCAGTCCCGACGGGGAGGTGCTGAACGTCTGGCCCCGCGCCCGCCGCCGCGCCGCGAACCACCTCGCCGGAGAGCTCAACCGACTCGGCGCCGGCCCGCACTCCTCGGCGACGCTGACCGTCGAGGGTGACATCGTCGTCCTGCAGCCGCTCACCAGCCGCGGCCGACTTGCGGGCTTCGTCGCAACAGGTTGCCCACCGCCGATGCGGACATCCGCCCGGCAGATTGTGCTCACTGCCTGCGCCCTGCTGGCGCTGCAGGCAGAGCAACAACGCCGGGGCACCGCCGGACCTCGCGCGGCGCGTGCCTGCGTGGCGCGGCTCGTCCTGGCCGGCTATCTCGACGCGGCCAGGGCGCTGGCTGTGGAGTGTGGGATGTCGGCCCCTACCTCACGGGTCCGGGTCGTGGCGTTGTCGGGACTCACGGGCGGCGCCACCACCGAGGACGTCCTCGATGCGCTCGACACGGCGCTGCCCCGCTCCCTCGAACAACTTCTCGCCGCGGCCGATGTGGATGAGATCTGGGCGATCCTCCCCCTTTCCGACGCGCCCGGCGCTCTGCAGTGCCTGGAACGCGTCCGCGGGCTCCGGGCACCCGATGCCCGCCTGCTCGTCTCCGCCGAACTTGAGGTCGCCGAGATCTCCGCGCATCGTCCCGGGCTACGTCGCCGCCTGCAGGAGATGGCGCCCGGGACGGTGTGTGATCTCGCCCGACCGCAGGCTGCAGGCAGGTCGGCAGGTCCGTCCCTCGAGCCGCTACTGCACTACACACGCAGTGACCTCATCGGCGCCGTCACTGCCTACCTGCGCCATCGCGGACAGTGGGAGGGCGCGGCCAATGACCTCGGCGTACACCGCAACACCTTGCGTCACCGCATTGGGACGGCCATGCGGGTTCTGGACGCCGACCTCGACGACCCTGACGTCGCGAGCACCACCTGGCTGGCGCTGCGCGACCGCGGCCTGGCCTAGTTCCGGAGGGCCCGCCCGCCGGGTCAGGCGCGATGACCCTACGAACCTGCGTAGTTCCACAGGCCGAGGTGTCCGGTCATGGGCACCGGGCGCCGGAGCCGACGAGGTTGAGCGAGCACCCAATGCCAATGGTCGGGTAGGGCCCAATCGCTGCACATGCCGCGTTGACAATCGATGATCTCCACCGTGCCGAGTAAGGCGCCGATGGCCACCTGTGGGGGGAGGAGATGGCCGTAGGTCCGCATCGCGTCATCGTTGACCTTCTGACCGGCATGGATGCCGATCCGTCCGCGGTAGTTCGTCGCTTTCGACCGGTTCTCCACGTCCTTGATTCCTGACACGATCAGGGAGGCCCAGGGCTGCCGCACGGTGAGGACCTTCATGGGCTGCCGCAGGCTCGAACGGGACGGACCTGAACCAACGCTACTTCTAGTGATTAGACGATAACTCTAAGCCAGAAGGGGCGCACCCACAACAGATGGCAACAGGTGCCCGCCTGCACATTAAGTTCGCCCTCTCTACAAGGCTTGTACAGGTGTGAAACTTCCGTCACAGTGCGCTTATGAGTAACTACCTTCTTGTCCATCCCGCGTGGTGCGGTGGCTGGGTGTGGGATGACGTGGCGCCGCTGCTCGAGAAGGCGGAGCATCGGGTGACTGTGGTGGATCAGCTGCCCAGTGCCGGCACCGACCCGGCTTCCTTGGGTGATCTGAGCGCGGATGCGGCCCATGTGCGTCGGATGCTCGACCACCTGGACGACCCGGTTGTCCTCGTCGGGCACTCCTACGGCGGCATGGTCATCACCGAGCTGGCCGATGATCCGCGCGTCCGCCACAGCGTCTACCTGGCTGCGTTCTGGCCACAGCGGGGTCAGTCGGTGATGGACATCTTCGGCGATGGGCCGCTGCCCGGCTGGATCGTTCCGCGTGACGACGGCACGCTGGCAATCAGCGACGACCTGGAGGCGGTACGCGAGGCTCTGTGCGCGGACCTGGATCGGGAACGCGCCGCGGAGCTCCACTCCAACGTGGTGCTTCAGTCCGCTGCATCGTGGAGGAGTCCAAGTACGGCGCCCGACCGGGCCCACCCGACCACCTACATGATCTGCGAGCAGGAATCGGTCAACTGCATTCCGGTAGCTGCGCAGGAGGCGATGTCCGCGAACGCCGACAACGTAGTTCGATTGCCGTCGGCGCACTTTGCCCAGCTGTCCATACCCGACGATCTGGCGGAGGCGCTCGGGCGGATCTGAGTCTTGCACTGACGCGAGTACTGGCCACCAGTCGGCGGCGAGTGCTCCTATTCGTCCTCGGCGGTGGCGATCGGCGCCGAGATGGGGACGGAGCCAGC